>JAABUL010004755.1_pt1 | contig 17746 bp, 22 predicted proteins | sample 5559151 | NCBI WGS metagenome assembly JAABUL01 (sample SAMN10711876, study PRJNA513368) | rock metagenome | isolation source: Antarctica rocks | place: Antarctica: Victoria Land, Pudding Butte sud | reverse complement strand
TCCCTGGCAGACCATCCGCAGTCGCTATGACCGGTGGCGCCGTGGTGGCATCTGGCAGCAGATCCTCGACGCACTCAAGCAGAACCCTTCCGACCATGTCTCATAACTGTCGCTGTAGTACTAGTGGGTCACTTGTGTTGAGAGTTGCTGGTAGGCGACGCGGGCGGTAGGCTGGGGCATATACCCGCCGTCTCGTCTCCCGGAGTCTGTCATGGCTCGTCACCAGAAGGATCCCTTGCGTCCACTCACGCCCGATGAATGTATGCACCTCGACCATCTCAGCCGCTCGCGCGCGTACCCAGCGGCGCAGGGCACTCGTGCGAAGGAACTGCTCGCCGTCGCCGATGGAGCGAGCTATGAGGCAGCGGCACGAGCAGCCGGCCGACGCAGTGGTGATGCGGTTGCACATCTCGTCTCGCGCTTCAACCGGGAAGGACTGAACGCTCTTGTGGACCGGCATGGCGGCGGGCAGCCGAAACGGTATACCCAGACGGAGCAAGAGCGCATCCTGCAGGAGGTGCGAGGGGAGTCGGATCGCGAGCAGGATGGGACGGGCACCTAGTCGCTCTCAACGATCCAAGGTGCGCTCCGTCGTGCCCCAGATGGCTTGCCGACGGTGAGTACCTTCTGGTGCGTCTTGCACGATGCCGGGTTCCAGTGGGGGAAGGATCGGACGTGGTGCGAGACCGGCATCGCCATCCGGAAGCACAAGAGCGGGACGGTGATGGCGGGCAGGAACTGGGCGCGTGCAATGTTTGCGGTGCCGAGGATGCCCCAGCGAATAGGTTCGCTCACCTCTGTGGCGGTCGTGGCCCAGGCTTATGCGGGCTCATCGAAACGAAACGTCCGGTCGCTGTACGTCGCGAGTCGCCAGATCTTGCCGTCTCGGATTTTGTAGACATGGCAGGTTGACAGAGTGACCGGACGTTCCTCGCCACTCATTGTGGTGTTTGTCGGATCGTTTGGATCACCATGAGCGGTCCCTCGGATGCGGAGCTCGAGAACTGCCTGGTCACCGTCAACCAGAGCGTTGTGAACCTCGATGTGGGTGCCGGTGACGGCACCTTTCGACTTTTGAAGCGCCTGAATGATCTCTTCCGGCCCGCGCTCCAGGATTTGGGCGGAATGCGACCAGGCCTCGACATCCGGCGCGAGGATGTCGTTGCGGAGTTTGTCCCAATCCTTAGCATTGGACGCTTCACTGTACGAGCGGGCGATGGTGAGTGTGTCGTTGGCAATAGCCATGCTGACTCCTGAATAAGAGAACTAAAAGGGGAGGGTCGAGGGGGAAGAGTGATGCTTCCCCCTCGACGAAACAGTACCGTGCGGTTACTTGACCCAGAGGTCCTGGAAGAGCGGCCAGAGGCCTGTCGCATCCGTGTGGAAGCCATGGACCCGATTGCGCACCCCGAACTCTGTGATAGGAATGTACAGCGGGTCAGCCAGGTAGTTCTTGAGGATGAACCTTTGGGCCTGTGAGTAGTACGAGGCCGCCTTCTTCGTATTGAAGGTGGTCCGGCCTCTTTCCAACATTTTGTCGAGAGCAGCGCTCTTGTAGTTGGTGAAATTCAGGCCACCTCCGGCCGACTGACTCGAATCGAACGTGTTGTACAGGACGTCAGCATCCGCCGAGTACCAGCTGTCCAGGATCAGGTCGAAGTCTCCCTTCTGCGCCAGGGAAATGAAGTCCGGACCAGGTTTCGAGACGATGTTAACCTTGACGCCAACTGCCCCAAGCTCAGCTTGGATCAGTTCATCCGCCGCTGTCGTGGCCGGGCGGTTGTTCGACAGCAGGGTGTAGGGGCCGGTGACATGATTCGCGCTGAGGACAGATTGAGCGGTAGCGAGGTCGTACTTCGGTGTAAGGCTCTTCGTCCCCGGATCGTAGTACGGCACATTGTGGCCGATGAGACTGGTTGCAGGCTGTCCGAGGCCGTTGAGTGCCGCCTTGATTACCGCATTGCGGTCGATTGCTTGCGAGATCGCCTTTCGCACCTCAGCTTTGTCGAAGGGAGCATGGGCGGTGTTGAAGCCGATTGACGTCAGAAACTGCCCGAGCACCCTGTGCAGGGTGATATTCTTGTTCCCCTTCACGCGGTCGAGCTGAGTTCCCGCCACGGCCGAGACGTCGACCCCTCCGGAAAGAAGTTCACTGACCGCCGTCGAGTCGCTCAAGATCGGCTTGAGCACGAGCTTACTCAGGTACGGGCGGCCCTTGTTCTGTGCCCAGGGAGTTTCCCAGGTGTGGAAGTGGTTACGCAGCAACGTGACCTGCGTGCCGCCTGAACCGAACGACTGGATCTTGAACGGGCCCGTCCCCACGGGGTACTGGCAGTATTTCGTCTTCCCTTCCTTCTTATAGGAAATAGGATCGATGATCCCCAGAGAGTCGTTCGCGAGGTTTGGCAGCGCTGGGCGATACGGCGCGTTGAACCTCAGGGTGACCTGGTACTTGCTGTCGACCGTGACCTTGTGGAGCGGCCCCAGGAAGCTCGACATGCCGGCAGCCTGGCCCACAGGACCGAGGACTCGCTGCATGTTGAACTTGATCACACTGGCGTCGAATGGGTTGCCGTTTGAGAACTTCACCCCATGACGAAGCTTGAACGTGATCCATTTCCCACCGTGGCTGAACTTCCAGGAGGTGGCAAGGTCGGGTCGAGGGACTCCTTTTCCATCGAGGAGCACCACGTTATCGAAGGTTGGATAGTCAGCAAGTCCCTCCACAGAGGTCGGTGCAACGAGGGGATCGATGCACCCGGGTGCATCCAGATCGCGATAGCTGAGCGTTCCGCCGGATGTCGGAGCGTAAGGGAGGCTCGCCGCGTGACGGGCCAGGGCCGCCGGAACGGTTCCGGCGGCAATCGAGGCGCCGAGTACGGCAACCGTTAGACCGGTACGTGCCACACGGCGCTTTGGGATGTTCCACTGCATGTCTTGTTGCTCTCCTTCAGATGTGTTGGATCGCTTGAAAACGGCAATTCTTTAGTCGCTGTTTGCTCTCTTTCTCCCGGCATGGTCACGCATCGGGATTGCTCTCCTCCTCATTCGGTTTGCCACAGATGTCACCGGGACCACTGGCGTGGATCGATTGCATCGCTCAGGGCATCCCCCAGCAGGTTGACGCCAAGAACGGAGATGATAATTGCGATACCCGGAAAGGTGACCTCACTCCACGACTGGAACATGTGCTCGTAGCCCTGACTTAGCAGCGTGCCCCAGTCGGAGGTTGGTAATTGCGTTCCGAGGCCAAGAAAGCTGAGGGCCGCGGTTGCCAGAATGGCACTGCCCAAACTGAGTGTGGCCAGTACGATGAGGGGATCAACGATGTTGGGGAGAATGTGGCGTAGAATAAGGTGTGTACCGCCTGCTCCTTGCGCCCGGGCCGCCTCGACGTATTCTTGCTCTCGCGTCCGCAACGTGGAGCCGTGTGCTAACCGCGCAAAGCCGGGAATAATGGCAATACCGACAGCGATGACAGCGGACGTGAGCCCCGGACCGAGGATCGCGACCACGCCGATCGCGAGCAGGATGCCGGGAAAGGCCAGGAGAATATCGACCATTCGCATGATAAGGTCATCGACGATGCCGCCGACAAATCCGGCAATGAGTCCGAGTGGTACCCCGGCGCCGAATGCGATCCCCACCACTCCCAGTCCAGCCGGCAATGATATCCGTCCGCCGTACACCACGCGCGACCACAGATCTCTACCCAGATAATCGGTGCCAAACCAGTAATTCCCGGTAGGGTTCTGATTCAGCACGTTGAGATTGATGGTATCCGGCCCTCGATGCGTGATGAGCGGGGCAATGATGGCGAGAAGGATGGGCAGACCCAGGAAGAAGACGCCCGCAATGGCGCTCGAGTCGGATACCAACCGTCGCATGATCTGGCCGGTAAAGGTAACCCGTCGCTCGCTAATCGCGGGTTCAAGTTGTGACGGGGGCGCCGTGTTGAGTGCTTCCACAGAGAATGCCTCGGGGGAGTCGTTCAGGAGTAGTGAATTCGGGGATCGAGAAAAGCGTATGACAGGTCGACAAGTAAGTTCGCGAGAATGAGGATGACGGCGAAGAAAAAAGTCGTCCCCTGGATGACCGGAAAATCACGGTTGGTCACCGCGGATACCGCTAGCGTTCCCAATCCTGGCCAGGCAAACACGTTTTCGAGAATGACTGCGCCACCCAGGAGTCCGCCCAGCGTCAGTCCGAAGATCGTCACCACGGGGATCAGCGCATTGCGCAGCACGTGTTTGGTGATGATGACGGCGTCTCGCACGCCCTTTGCCCTGGCGGTTCTGATGTAGTCCTGACTGATGATGTTGACCATCGAGGAACGAATCAACCGAGTCAGGGTGGCGGAGACCACGGTCGCGAGTGTCACGGCGGGCAAGATGATGCTCGAAAAGCCTCCGGTGCCGGCGGGTGGGAGCCAGTGGAGCTTGACTCCGAAGATAACCGCCAGGATCGTGCCGAGCCAGAAGTCGGGAACCGAGATGCCAAGAACAGCGAAGGACGTAATCGCGGTGCCGACAGGGGAGCGGTTGTACATGGCGGCGAGAACGCCCGTGATCGTTCCAAAGATTCCGGAGAGCACCATAGCAGACCCCGCCAACGCGGCGGTGTATGGAAACCGAGCCCAAATCTCCTGCATAACCGGCTGGTGTGACACCACGGAGTGGCCAAAGTCGAGACGCATCGCGTGGAGCATGAAGTCCCAGTACTGAACCAGAAGCGGTCGGTCGAGACCAAGCTGATGCCTCAGTGCCGCAACATCACCGGGATGACCTCGTCCAAAGAGCATGACCTGTGCGGGATCGCCCGGAATGAAATGGATCGCAAAGAAGACAAGGGTGAGCACCCCCCAGAGCACGGGAATGGAGATCAGTATGCGCCGAACGGTGTAGGTAGCCACTGCTATTGCTCCTCGTCGTCCTCCCATTGAGCGCCAAGGTAGTGCAGCCGAACGGCCTCCTCGGCTGCGTCCGGATCCCTCGCCTCAAGCACGTCACACATCTGTTTGTGAAGTCCGACAACGGTGACTGGATCGTAGTTGTAGTGAGCCAGTCGTGAAGACATGAGCGCGCCGTGCAGCGCATTGAGAGTTTGCCAGTATTCCAGCAGTCGCACGTTCGAGTCGCTCTGGCAAATCGTGGCGTGGAAGGAAATATCCAGTTCCACTACCTCGTAGATGTTGCCACGGTCGAGGCACTCACCCATCCGGGTACCGAGAGCGCGCATGGACGTCAGTTGCTGGTGAGTGAGTCTGAGGCAGGCAGTCCGGGCCGCCCATCCCTCAAGAATTCCGCGAACGGTGCAGACATCGCGGGCGGCCAGACTCGACATTCGCGTTACGACGGCGCCACGCCGAGGTCGCATCTCCACCAGTCCTTCAAAGCGGAGTTGGAGAAGTGCTTGTCGAATGGTCGAACGGCTGACCTGAAGTTGCTCGGCGAGATCTGCTTCAAGCAGACGCTCTCCTGCGGGGAGCTTGCCGTTGATTATCGCCCGACGCAGTTCACGTAGGACCGAGTCCGCCAGGGAGGGCGATTGGACGGGATCAAATGGGCGCCCCACCAGTCCCAGAGCAGATGGTGTCGCGGGATCCGCTTGATTCACGTCACGACCTCCAACAGCGTCAATGTCGTTTCGAATGTCGAGCAACGCGGAAACTGAATTGAGATTAGTATAGCAATTTGGTGCATTGTCGACAAAGAACCGGGGAGGATATTGATGTGGACGAACGTGTCTTGAGCGAGGGGGATGAGGCTGAGGGGAAACATCCATCCCACAATTTCGTGGGGTCGCTAAAGCTTGCCTATTCTCCCTGCCGGTCGAACATGGCTATCGTTTGTGGCGAGTGCATTCGACCGTAGAGGTACCGGAGGAAGTCTCTGCGGCGCTCAACGGATTGTCGCTCCCACACTGGGTGCACGCAGAGTCCGCCCCACCAGTACGACCAGATCAGGGCCGCCCGCTGTGGTGCCCCAATAAATCGGATCCGATTCGCCGCCCAGCCTTCACCCCCAACGAGCGCGCGTTCTCTGAGCCATTCCACTGTGTCTTCTTCGCTCCATTGAAGCGCGTGCAGGCGCCACGCGGCGGCAGTCCCGAGTCCTGAGCGGTATCGACTCAACAGCGTGGAAAGCCGATCATCATCAGTCTCCACCCAGTCGATGACGTACTGCCCGTTGTCGGCGATCCCCTCGAAAGGACTGGAACTCGCAGAATTAACGATCGAGAGCAAGCCATCCGCGGGGGCAGTGCCTTCCCGGTACCATGTCTCGCGCAGCTTGAACTGCACGTAATGCCCTGGATAGCACTCATGGACCGCCAGGTGCTTAAGCGACTGGTGGGTGAGTACGGGATCGATATTCAGCTCGACCGTTCGCTGCAGGTAGTCGCAGCGGGCGTTGAACGCCGCACCTGACACGGTGCGCACACGCATCCCATCAGACTTCGGGGCAGGGATCTCCATACGTTCCACCGTCCGGTCCCATGCCTCGTCGATGATGCCCTGCAGCGTCCCTTCGACCTCATCCGGCGGCACGCGATTTCGATCCTCCCATGCCTGAGCCTGGTCGCCAACCGAGCCATCATACCCCATCCCGGATAGCACCGTGTGGAGTTCCCCTTGAAGTCGTTCGAGTTCCGTGTCCGATACTGGCTCTGCCGGCACGTGCAGGAACCCTGAAATCTGCTCCGCGAAGCTCAACTGGTTCTGGCGCCACTGCAGAAGGCTAAGCGTCGAACCGCACAACTGATCGTAGTACCGCCGGCGGTCTGCCTCGGGAAGTTCGGCCGCGCTGCGTTGCAGTTCCCGTAAATGGGTCTTTGCGTCCTCGTATGTGCTGTAGGGGGTAGGCATGCGGCTCGGATCCATATTGACGACAACCAGGCCGTCGTCCTCGTCACCGCCCCGAGCTCGCACCAGGAGATCGACTCCGAGCAATAGCCCGGTCATTTCCTCGGCGTACTGGAGCGTCATATCACTCAGCATGATCAACCTCTCTCCGCATCTCACATGCGGCAAGTGATACAGGTATGGACCCGAACGATAGGAAACGATCGTGGAACCGCTGAAGATCGAAGGCCGATGGAGCAGCCCGCGTCAGGTCTTTCCGCAACTCGTGGATCTGATCGGTACCCAACAGGTACATGAGCGCTGTCCCTGGAAACATGGAATTCTTCACTGCCTCACCACGCGCTGCATCTGGCGGCATGCCGACGGTGTCGACGTAGAACGCGGCCGTTGCCTCCAGACTCCATCTCCCTGTGTGAAGCCGAATATCAGCGACGGTGCGCGCGGCCATGCGCAGTCGGGAGTGACGCTCGGCATAACTCTCGAGCGGCGTCAGAAACCCACACTCGTCCATCAGTTCGGTAGCGTAGCAGGCCCAGCCTTCCGACATCGTGCCGGCGCAGAGCATGGCGATACGGGACGCGCAGTCCGCCGCGGCCATCTGCCCGATACGTGATGCGGCGCGGAAGGCATGCCAGTTCTGGACATGGTGCCCAATGCCACCGTGATGGACCACATGGTTGAGCTTGATCACACTGGTGTTCGTCGCCTGGAGACGCCGCTCCGTCTCCTCAGGAGACATATCTGGCTCGATGGGCGTGACGAGATACTGGACCGGGAGCACCTGATCGAACGGAGCAGGTGACCGGTAGAACAGGAAGTACAGGCCAGGAGCTGCATCGCGCGCCCACTCTGGTTGGGGCACGTATTCGATGGGAAAGTCGGGCCACGTGAGGAGGCGATGCTCAAGCGCGGACTGCCGCGATGCCTCCCATACCTCACCATACGCAGCATAGTAGCGGTCCGCCGGGAGGTGGAGTGTGCGAAGTTGCGCGAGCGCCTCACTCGGGGTGGAGGCGCCAAATTCCCGCGCGTGCTCCTCTAGGTAGGCTCGTACCGTCCCGATCTGCTGCAGTGCATCGCGTTCCAGGTCCGCCAGGCTGGTCTCAACATGGTGCGCGCGTCGCAGAAGGAGCTCGAGAATATCGCCGCCGCACGCGTAATCTTTCGAGGGGTGGCGCAGCAGGTCGGTTCGCAGCCACTCTTCGAAATGGGCAAAGGCTCCTGCTGCACGGTGAGCCGAGGTCCTCAAGTTCTCAGCGTGGGGGCCGGCCCCGTGGCACAGGATCCTGACTCCCCCGTCGAGAAAGGCGCGTGCCGCCGCACACTCTCGAAGCGCCCGCTCGGTCCACGCCGTGGGGGCCGAGCGGAGCATCGCACGAGCGCTTTCGAGGTAGGCTGGTAGCCCTTCCAGCCGCTCCACCGCATGCTCGACGCGCTCATCCATGGGCGCGAAGGGACGCAAGAAGAGCGACAGCACACCGAATATCGCGTCGCCGGTGAAAGCAGATGGATTCCCATGCGCGAAGTGCGGGGATTGTAGCTCCCACTCGCTGATTTCCAGAAAGTCCTCGGCGAGCGTCCGGTCGAGCGTCTCGGCCGGTGTGAGCGACTCATCCGGCAACTCCCTCAGGCGGGAGAGCAGTGTGGCCGACTCCGCGCGTAGCGCATCGAAGCCCTGTGGGGACACATCGGGCAGCAGGTTGTCATAGTCATGGACGCCGGTAAACGTCGCGTTAACCGGTCGATGACGGTAGTAGGACGCGAAGAACTCGTCCAGCCAGCCGTTGAAGGCCGGCGCCGATGCGGCATGGGCGGTCATGCGAGCGGGAGGTCGACCCAGCGACGCTCGTGAACGGAGACCTCCACCGCGTTGATCACCTCTTGTACCCAGGCTCCGTCCTCAAAGTTCCCCTGGTTGCGCTCGCCACCCTCCAGGATCTCGTCGATGAAGTCCCTGACGAGATTGGCGTAAAAGAGTGACCGCCAGGACTCTCGAGCATGTCCTCCTGATGGATAAAACCGCGCAGGGATTTCCAACTCTTTGAACTCCACACTGTCGCGAGTCGCCACCTTGATGGTTTCGGCCACGCCGAATTCCTCAATCAGGCGGCATATAATCGCGCCGTTCTGACCGTAGAGCCGTGCCTCCACCCCTGGATAATTGCCAACCGTGACAAAGCTTGTCTGGATCGATCCGAAGGCGCCGTTGGTGTAGTCGCCGATGAAGATGTCGCCGTCGTCGATGTTCATGCGCATCATGCGGCCAGTGGCACGGACCATCCGCTCAGGGATGAAGTTGCGCATGGTGCCGGTCACTCGCGAGTAGTCGGCATTCACCCACCAGTGACCAATATCGATAATCGGTGCTCCGTAGCCCTCCAGCGACGAGGTTTGCAGGACCGATTGATCGGCATCCGGATCGACCTGCCGCAGCGGGTTCTGCGGATCGAGCCACTGAGAGTTCTGTTCGTAGCCATTGAAGATAAATGGCGTCCCGATAAAGCCCTCGTCGATCATCGACTTCGCAAAGAGCACTCCTGGGCTGTATCGAAAGGTGAAGCCGAGTTTGGTCTTCAATCTACGGCTTCGCGCAAACTCCGCAGCCTTGCGAGTCTGGTGGAAATCATAGGCCACAGGCTTTTCACAGAGCACATGTTTCCCGTTTTCCAGTGCACCCCACGATAGATCGAAGTGCGTGTGCGACGGAGTGACGACGTCTATGACGTCAAGATCGGGCCTGGCTACGAGCGTCTGCCAATCGTGGGTCGCTTCCGGGATTCCGAACTCTCCCGCAAAGGCACGCGCACGATCGATCTCAGGATCGCAGATGGCTACAACCTCGCACCTCGGGTCGCGCTGCCACCCAGGGATATGCGCGTGCTGCGCCCAGGCACCTGCGCCCAGAACCCCGACACGTAATCTACTCTCGGTCATGACGTTTCCTCTCTATGTCGCTGTCTCCTAGCGGACAGCATAGGGTGTGATACGAGTGATCTCGATGGGGATGGACGCCTAGTATCCGCTTGTGCGATCGACCACGCCAATGAGCGGTTCGCCCCTTCTAAAGCGTTCCAAATTGGCGAGGAAGTACTGACTGACGCCCTCGACCGTGCTTGGTCCAGAGATGTGGGGTGTAACGATCACGTGTGGTGTTGACCACAGGGCACTGGACTCAGGCAGTGGCTCTTCCTGGAATACGTCCAGAATGGCTCCGCCGATACGACGCTCCCTGACTGCCTCGATCAGAGCCGCCTCGTTGACCAACGCTCCACGGCCAACGTTGATGAGCACGGCATCAGACCGCATGGTCTCCAGGACCGCTCGTCCCACAATGCCCTCGGTCTCGGCGGTGCGCGGGAGTGTCAGCACCAGCACGTCGATACCCGCAGCGAATTTGGGCCACTCATCCGGCCCAAAGTGTCGATCCACGGTGCCGGCCGATTCGCCAGTGCGGCTCAGTCCGTGCACCCGCATATCGAAGGCGCGTCCCTTTCGCACGATCTCACGGCCGATGGAGCCTAACCCTGCAACGCCGAGCGTCTTCCCTTCCAGGGTATCCGAGACGAAGTGCTCCCACCGGCGCTCTCGTTGTGCAGTCCGAGTTCGTTCTATCTCCCGAACTCGGGCGAGAAGCTCGGCAAAGACATACTCCGCGATGGAATTCCCAAACTGGCCGACGACGCGCGTCACTGTGACGCTATTGGGAATCCAGTCCGCCGCCAGTTCCTCAATCCCCGCGTTCATTGACTGGATCCATTGAAGACGTGGTGCGGACGCGACGACTGCTGTCGAGAAACCTGCGCCAAACAAGATTTCAACGTCCCCCATCAGGGGACGAGCCTCTTCAGGACTGGAGGCGGCCAGCACAGTGCCGGGTACATCATGGTCGAGTAGCCATGCGCGGATATCTTGAGCGATACGCCGGCTATACACCAGGATCGTTGGTCTTCGTTCGCTGAAACGATCCATGAGCTCCTCGCTCTCCGAGAGTAGTCTTCGCCGTAGAGCAGGGTGATTATATACCATTGTCTGATTGTCGACAGTTGGGCAGGAGGTAGCGATGGCAGGACTCGACAAACGCGTAGCGCTCATCATGGCGGCGAGCAAGGGGCTGGGACGTGTGAGCGCAGAGGCACTGGCTCGGTCAGGCTTCAACCTCGTTATCTGTTCCCGTTTGGCTGCGTCGATCCAGTCCGCCGCCTCGACCTTTCAAGAGCTTGGGGCGGAAGTCGAAGCTGTAGTGGCCGATGTGGCCAACGCAGGTGACCTCGCGCGGGTATTCGAACGTGCAGATGCACGATTTGGCCGTCTCGACGTACTGGTCGCCAATGCCGGAGGACCGCCTCCGGGAGCGGTTACCGCTGCCACCGACGTGCAGTGGGAGACCGCCTTCAATCTCACACTTATGAGCGCGGTTCGAGCCATGCGGCTGAGTGTGGAGCGCATGCGATCGGCCGGCTACGGCCGTATCATCGTCATCGGCTCGTCGTCGGTGAAGCAGCCGATCTCTGGCCTCGTGCTATCAAATGCTTTTCGTCCTGCATTGGTCGGCGTCACGAAGACGCTCTCGCAGGAGGTGCGCGTGAGGGCGTATCGGGGAGTTGACGGAAGAAGCCCGCCAGGTCCTGATCACTCTGGACCTGGCGGGCAGATGGACAAGTAACGAATGTTGGGCAGCTCACGACGGTCACCGCACGAATCAGAATTCGCACCTGTATCCGTAAATGTCCAGTGCGCTCGAACTGTTCGACGCGTGTCGGCCGCTTGATTTCAATGCATGGGTAAGATGAGGGCTCTTGTCGGACGAGACACAGGCCATTGTTCCTGGGACGACTGCTACGCGACGAGAAGCAAGCCAGGGGCATTCGATAGGGACACGGGAGATGGTCATCTCTGTGTTTGACGGTGGACCCGGTGCGACACGAAGGCTTTGACGTTCGACAGTTCTGAAACTGACCGCACTTGGTTGGAGCACGGTCCGAGAGGCAACAACCCACGAGCCGAGAGAGATTTGAGTAGGCTGCGAAAGATGATTCCCGGAATCCGCATTCGAGAGGTGAATCGTGCAGCGGTCTACCTAAATCTGAACCGTCACTCTGACGACAGTTTTGACGACAGAGCCGGCGGGATGCGCGTACATGACGAACATCGGCGGACGGGCGGACCGCGAATAGAGTGCTGCGACGTTGCGCCAGGACGGGCAGAGCGTGTGCGATGGGCACGATGAACGCCAGCGGACAGACCCGGATTCCAACCCGAACTCGGACTTTTAATCCGTGTGTCGTGGGTTCGAGCCCCACCGCCCTCACCATGTCTTTTCCCGGTAAGACGCCAAAAGTGGCGAGGATACGATGATCCTCGCCACCCGATGTAGGCGCTTTGACACCCATTAGGCACCGGAAGCCGAAAAAAGAGCGTCCATGGCCCGGACTGCCTCGCGCTGCATGTCGGTCGTGAGATGCGCGTACGTGTTGATTGTGAGCGTTGCCGTGCTGTGTCCCAGGGCGTTTTGCACCGCTTTGATACTCACGCCGCGTTCGAGCATGAGGGTCGCGGCAGTGTGGCGCAGATCGTGGACACGAACGCGCGGTAAGCCTGCGGCGGCCAGGGCGCGATGTAGTAGACGATTGGGCGCCGCCGGATCAACCGGCCCGCCCGTCGGCGTGGTGAAGACGAGGCCTTGATCGCACCACTCGGAGCCTGCCAGTAGGCGGTTCTCCACTTGCCGTATGCGGTGGGCTCGCAGCGCAGCTACCACAATAGCCGGTAACTCGACAGTGCGGCGGCTACGGGTCGTTTTCGGCTCGCCAAACACAAGCCCCTTGCCCACCTGCCGGTGTAGCGTGCGGCGTACGCGAATCGTGCGGGCTTCGAGGTCTACGTCATCCCACCCGAGCGCGGTAGCTTCGCCCACCCGCACGCCGGTAGAAACCAGGACAGCCCACAGGGGATAGAGCGCGTCGCCCTTCGATGTGTCGAGCAGCGTACGTGCCTCATCCGCGGTTAATGGCCGCATCTCCTTATGCGCGGGGCGCGGTGCGGACACCAGATCGGTAGGGCAGTACGCCATGTATCCCCACTTTACGGCCTGCCTAAGGGCCATTCTGAGCACTCCATGAGCTTGCTGGACGCTCCGCTCCGAGAGGCCGGCCCGTCGAAGACCGTCGTACGTGTCCTGAATGTGGGTGTGGCGGAGCTTGTCGAGTCGAAGCGCCCCAATATAGGGCCGCGCCCGCTCCACGTTCAGTCGGTACGAATCCAGTGTTGTAGCTCGTACTCGCCGGCCTGCGGACTGGTTCAGCCACTCGTCAAGGTAGTCACCCACCTTCTTGCTCGGATCGATAGCCAGCCGTCCTGACTCGTAGTCGCGGCGTGCGGCGTCCAGTTTGGCGCGTACCTCCTTGCGCGACTTGCCGTAGAAGGTCCGCCGTGCTCCGTCGCCGATGCGAAGCCGAGCCATGTATCGCCCGTCGGCACGTAGAGTGATCGTACCCTCGCCGTTGCCATTCTTACTCATCGTGGATCCTTTCAGAGAGAGTGGCCGTCTGCTCGAACAGCTCGGGCCGCCCGCTGGCATCAAGCGCTACCGCCATGGCCAGGATGATCGCGTCTTCCATGTCTCCGAACCAGCCCCCCCCCGTTGTCTCGTACCGCCACGCCGTCTGAGCGGTACAGATGGACCGTGTAGCTGTCGGTGTCCGGGGTGAGCAGGCAGGCCCGCAACTCCTGCCCGCCTACCTGCAGCCGCAGGTCCAGGTGATGCGGGCGCGGCTCGGCCTGAAACCAGGCCGAGAGGCCGTGAATGGTCATGGTGTCGTCCGTGTTCATGCTGTCTCCTGTCGTGTGCTGGTCACCATGGCGCCGGCACAGTTGCCGGCGCCATGGTGCCCTGGTTTCGTCGCCTATCCGGTGTTGTAGTGATGTATGTCGCCGGCGGTCACAGGGCGGGTGCGCCCAGTCGGTCGAGCAGATCGCCGGCCAGAGCAGTCACCCACTCACGCAGATCGTCTACTTCGTTTTGCAGGCGCACCAGCGTCTCTTGCGTGGTCTCGGTGGTCTCGGCGATGTTCGCGGCCGAAGGGACGGCGGTCACGCCGCCACCCCCTCAACCACGATGGAACGGAAGAACAGGCAGGCCACGGCAACGGCGCCACGGTGAGCGCAGACATAGCCGGCGCCGTATCGGTGGGACGCCTCGCAGGAGCACGGCCCCACCTTGCCAGCCTCTAAGGCCAGGCGGTACACGCTCGGGCGGCTGCCTGAGCAGACGCGGTAGCTGCCGTCACGGCACAGAGTCGCTTTGATGTGGCGAGCGCGGGCGCGTTTCATGCCCGCCTGCCAGTCGGCCGGGATCGTCTCGCGGGTGATGATGGTCACGGTTCGTACCTCCATGTTGTGGTTCTTGCAGGCTCTCGACTTCCTACACCTGTATTATCTCATATCTGGTACTAAATTGCAATAGTTGGGACAAACTCGTACTATGCAGGGGGAGGTATGACGAATGGCGGGTTACCTAAACGTGTCGGAAGCGGCGGCGGCTCTCGGCGTCAATCGCCGGACCGTATGGCGGCTTATCGCCACCGGGCAGCTTGAAGCGGTCACCAACCCGGTAGACCGCCGGGCCAAGCTGGTGCGAACGGAAGACGTCGAGCGGTTGGCACAGTACACGCAAAAAGGCGCGGCCCCGAAGTGAGGCCGCGCCCGTCGAGAGCCTGCCGGCCAGAACCACCCAGCCGGAGGCGCTTGTATTCTACGCTGCTGCCTTGACTGTCGGAACCGATTCCGCGCGGAATACTCGGACACTATGCTAGCTGCCTAGATGATCCGGTCTGACGGTGGCTGATACGGGGCGTAGGGATTGCGGGGCGCCTGCCGCGGTGCGCTCACGGCGATACGGAACGGCTGCGGCACCGGACGCTGTTTCTCTTCGGTCACGAGTTGGACAGCCAGCGCCAGGGCAGCCACGCAGTCGTCATGCAAGCCGGCCGGTGCAGAATATCGGACACCGGTCCGTGAGTGCTCGTACTCGAAGGTCTCCAGCTCGGCAACGATCGGCCCTTCTGGATAGTGCACCTCGCCCTGCTGGATCGCGACCGCCAGCCCTTCCATCAGCTTCTGCTTGCTCGGCGCGGAAAAGGTAAACCCTTCAGCCTTTGGCACCAGGCGCTGCAGGTGAGCAAGCACCGGATCGCCCACGCCGGTTGAGTCCACCAGGGCAGGCGTCGATCCGATCAACTGTGCAAGCCGTTCTTCGGTCTCCGGCCACGGCGCCTGCCACCGCTCGAAGGCGCAGACGTCGCCGTATTCGTCCAGGGCGATAGCCACCGTCCAGTCAACAGCGCGGGCTAGATCGACGCCCCACACGGTCGGTTTCAGCCCAGAGAGCGGCGCTATGCCGGCACGGATCGCCGCGAAGCCGAACGGGTTCCCGCCATCGTCGGACGGCTGGCACAGGTACAGTTCCTTAAATACGGCTTCCGGCAGGAGGCGCTGCGCGTCCTCGACGTCTTTGGCTTCAAGCAGGCCCCAACGCACCGCGTCCCACGCCGTAAACTTCCGGTGCAGCATGTCCGGCTCGCCTGCTTCGGCACGTCTGGCCAGCTTATACGCGAAGTTCTGGCGGCCCTTGACGTTGTGCACCAGTCGCACCGGCCCTTTGGTGGCGGTCAAGGTGGTACGGAGCGCGTGCCATGCCGCCTCACGCCAGCGGCTTACCTCGTCACCCACTGCGGCGTAGACATCGGCGCCGTACAGATTATCGGGCTTCTCAGCGGAGCGAAAGCCGATAATCGCGCCGTTCGGCAGTGTAAGGCTCATTTTGTCGTCACGCGCCTTAATGATCGCCGGCGGTAAACCCTGCTTGAGTCGCGCATAGGCGATTTCAGCGGTGCCGTAGACGCTGGACACCCACCAGAAGTTACGGCCAGGCCGGCCAGTCTCAAAGGCTAGCTCGGCGAGCCAGAGCATACACCCGGTCGTCTTGCCGCACTTGCTCGCGCCTTCGATTATGACGGTACGCTCTGGCGCGAAAAGGGCGGCGTGCAGCTCCTCCGGCATCCAGGGCGGGGTATAGACGTACTCGCGCGTCACGGTTCAGTACCGCCGGTATGTGCTCGGTCAATGATGATGGTGAAGGGAACCGGTCCGCCGTCAGCACCGGCCATCTCCACCCGTTCGCGCGCTTTGCCGAGCAGATGATCGACCGCCCAGCGCGCGTTTTGCGTCTGTGTCTTCGGGTCGGGATCCTCGAAGCTCTCGCGTATCACCTCGACCGCACGTGGTCCTAGCTGCAGCACGGCGGCATCCAGGGCGGCGATATGATCGGCGATAGCCTCCGACCGACGCTCTTCGAGCAAGAGCCGGAACGCGTCGCTTTTCTTCCGCCAGTCCTTCGCCGTGTTGAGCGACACGCCCTCCAGCCTGGCGCACTCGTTGTAGGACGGCCAGGGGGCGGCGGCGTAGCGGGCCAGCACCCGAGCTTGGGCGCCTGATGGGCGGATTTCAGGATGTTTCGGGGTGTTGTGTGGTGTATCAGTCATGGTGTGACAACGGGCCGGGCGGGCAGAGTCGTTCCACCCGCCCGGCAACCTTGAGGTACGTTGGGCAGGACGCAGGGGACGGTAGCTAAGCAGCCCCTTTTGCCCGTTTCAATGCTCGCGGCCGCGCCGGAACAGACGCAAATGAAAGACTGGCCGCCGTTCGGGTCTCGCGAGCGCCCAACTATTGACATACTCACCACAGTGTCGGCGTCTGGTAGCGGATCGTCTCGGCCAGACGCTTCCACAGCCCGTATGGTCCGTACTGTTGACCGCGTAGGATATGGGCTTCACTCAGCGTGTCCGCGATCCGGGTCAACGTGTCGGACAGCTCCGCACTGGCGGCGATTGCCTCGCCGTACTCACGCCGAGCCGTCTCGATCATCTCATCAGCGCGTGCCGAGCGCCACTCATGGGCCGCGTCCCGGCTTGCCCGCTCAGTCTGGGCGATCTCCTCCACGAGCCTTGCCCGCACCTCGGCCTGGTCGCCGGCGGTGGCCTGCAACTCGGCGATTTCGGACCGAAGCGCGGCCAGTTCCTCGCCCACGTCGCGGCCCTGTGCAGCCTGGTGCAGGAGTTCCACCTTACGCTCCTGCAGGGCTGCAATGCGGGTTTCGGCGCGATCCGATGCGGTGGTGAGCGCCGCGAGCCGTGCCTGTTGTTCCTGCAGAGTTGATTGCAACTCGTGGTAGTGGCTCGCGAGTATGCCGGACTGGTCAACCGCGGGCGCGATCATTGCTTCGCCTTCCGTTCGGCCAGAATCGCCCGGCCCGCCGGCGTCTTTGCCAGCAGTGCGTCGGCCGCTTCACGGTGGGAAGCAACATCCGCGGCGCTCATGCCGGCCGGCGGGACGGTTTCACCACGATCTCGCAACACTTCACGGCCTGGCGCGGTTGCTGCGAGCAGCTTCTTCACTATTTCGGGGTTTGGTTTGTTCATCGGAATATCCTTTCAGTCTTAATTTGACGTATTCAGTAATTGGGATTCACGGGCGGGTACGGCACGACGGGACCGGTCCGCCCACTCGTCTGGATCGGCGACCGGGTAGACTCGGGCCACTAACTCGATCACTGTATGTACCCGGCAAGCTCGCCGCACCCGGCGCATTTGAAACCACCAACTGTCAGCGGATGGTAGGCGGTGCCGCCGCACTGCTGACAAGCGTTACCCTCGGTCGGGTCGCGGTAACTACGGTAACAATGGTCACTATTGCCGTTGGGGCTAGAGCCTGTTTTCAAACTGTCCGCGCGGGGGAGCCATTGATACCAGGATTGGGAACGACTCGCAGTTGCTCGCCGTCTCTCCGCCCCGGGGCCGTGCTCCACCAGTGGGCGTATTCTCTGATCCG
>JAABUL010004753.1_pt1 | contig 17748 bp, 15 predicted proteins | sample 5559151 | NCBI WGS metagenome assembly JAABUL01 (sample SAMN10711876, study PRJNA513368) | rock metagenome | isolation source: Antarctica rocks | place: Antarctica: Victoria Land, Pudding Butte sud | reverse complement strand
ACTTTTTCCCCGAAATCTATAACCCGACCCGAAAGTTATACCTAATTAGGCCAAGTTTTAACCTAATATAGTTAGTATTTTCATAATTTATGCAATTCGGTTCCAACTGTTGGAATCGAACGATCAGTCTATTTATTATATTTATTAATTTACTTATATTAATATTTGCAACTTGCTAAGTAGTCTAATTGCTATTAATATTTATTTCTTATATAATTGTTATATTTTTAATTAGTTTTATAATTGTCTTGTATAACAATTTAAATATTATAGTAGTTGTATTGTTTAAATTAACTCTATATTTTTATATTATTTTAGTGCAAATATTGCAAAAAAGATTCTTTATATATTACAAAAATCTAATATATTTATCGACTTAATTAACTTTAATAAGCTTTAAGAAAATAACTCTAAATTGTCGATTATATTTACAAATATTATTTAACTTTGCTTTTAATATATTTTTTAAAGATTCTAAAAAAGTATAAAAGTTAATTTTCTAATTCAAATTTCTATCTCTATATTTCTTTTTCAATTTATTTATTATTTTAAATTATTTTTTATTTATTTAGATAGCAATAGATTTGATAAAGTTCTCTATAAGCTTGTTGCAATATTAAGACAACTTAATAATTTTATACTAAAATATAACTTTATACTTATTATAAAAATTCGAGAATCGATTTAGAAAGTTAATAATATTAAGTTTATTAAAATACAATATTTCTAATATTTCTAAAAAAGATATAGAAATTACGTAGTAATAAAATTCTACAATTTTTATAAAATTATTAAATAGATTTGTTATTAATATAGATATATCAAAAAAGAGCTCTACAACTTTTTTATTATTCTAAGATATTATTTCTAAAAAAATAGCTTAATAATAGATAGTAAGAGTAACAACTACTAAATTAAAAAGATTAATAATAATAGTTAATTTAAAAAGTAATATTTTTAATTTGCAAATTTTTTTCTTTTTTTTGCAAAAATATCGAGAAAAGATTTTTTTTTTAATTTTGTATTGTTTTCTTGTTTATTGTTTCTTTATCTTTTTAATTATTTATAAATAGATAATTTTAATCTATTGTTTCTCTTAGTTAGTTGTCGATTTATTGTTAAGAAATATTTTTGCGTTAAAGATCTATTTTAGTCTCTATTAAGAAAAAAGTTCAAATAGCATTTTTTATTTTAAACAAATAAATCAATTATATTGCTAAGAAATTTGTTTCAATAATATTATTATAGTTAGCAAACAATTTATTGTTTTAATAATAGATACTAATTGCAATTTCGATAAGATATTTTGATTTTCGAATTTATAACTTTTATTGTTATTTTTAATACTTTAATTTTGTCTTTTCTTTTTTTGCTTTTTAATTCGATAATATCTTAATTTCTAAGTTGTTAATTTTGTATTTCTAATTTTTGAAATTTTTGATTCTAATAGTTTGTCAAAATTAATCTGTCTTTTATACTCTTTTTTTTGTGTTTTTGAGTTTTTGAATTTCTAAATTTTTGAAATTGTTTTTAGAGATATATTAACAATTTGTTGTTTTGATATTTGTTATTGTAACTAATTTCTTGCGTTAAACTTTAATATTATAAGATAAAAATAGAGTTTTAATTAGTAGACAATTATAACAATAGAAACTTATCGCAATATATATATAAATTGTACTATATAATCTAATAGTATATTTAGTAACTAAGATTCTAAGATTTAAGTAGAAGAGATTGCATATATATTGCAAATAGATCGCTAGTACTAATAGCAAACATTCTTAAGTCTATAGTCTAATATTATCTAAATACTCGACTACAATAATAGTAACAATAAATACTTATATATAGAGTCTCTATTGTATATTGTCTTTAATATAATTAAATTGTTGTTTTTGTCTTTCAAAACTAGTAATTGACAATTAATTTTCTTTTACTTTTTATATTAATTATTCTTTAAAACAAACAAAGATATAATTATTAATACAATCTTTATTAACAACAATATAAAGAGCAATATTTAATAGCACACTTTTCTTAAATCTTGTCTTTACAATTATAATTATATTTTTTTGTAGAACAATATTAAGTATTTTTAATTGCTTTTATTTAATTCTAAATTTAAATATATTTTTTATAAATTTATTGTCGGGTCGGATTTCGGTTCCAACTATTGGAATCGACTTAACTCGACAATTTCAATGTTAGAAATCAATCTAAAATCTAATTCGATTTGCGCTAATTTAAAATCGATTTAATTCAACTTATATCGATTTTCGATTCTAATATTAGAAATCGAATCGAATTGTTAAGAAATCGAAAATAACGTTATTATACCAAGAATTACTAAAAATAGTATTAAAAAAGTTTAAATTTAGATTTATTATTATTATAGATAATGCATTATAGTAATGCATTATAATAATACTATAATAGATAGATATTTCTAATATAATTACTAATTAAGTGCAATAAATTAACTATTTCTATCAATAGAAAAGGACTTCCATAACTATCCCGCACCCTATAAAGACTACAATAACCAACGGTCCGACAGAATTACGTATTGCTCTTGGAAACGCAATCCTGCATTTACTAGTAAACGTCACCTAATCTATAACGCATCTTCGCCCGATTACCCCCTTTGATTGTCTACATATACGTTGCTTTCTATTTTTGATCTCGTTGTCGTCGTCTACATCAATTGTAAGATTACGTATATTCTCTATAAAGACTATCTGGCGATGTAATGTCTGTCTTGCACGCCTTCTCTAGCCCTCAATCGACAATAAGTAAAAAGTATTGTTTGCGCAATCGATTTGGATCTCCAATTAATGCTCTAGAAGATATGTTTTACGTTTGCAACATTCTTAGAGACGCAAACGACAAAAAATATCTAGCACATCAAATTTGATAATATTTTGACGACGTTGTGCGTATCTTTTACTGCCTCTTATTGTAAGAGATCGTTATATAATCTCGTCTAAACACGGGGTTATCTTACTATTTTGATTGAGTCTAGCGCGAACAACGAGACAGCAATATGGTACATCAATATTCGTGGCGTTTACTAGTAAAGTCACGTACCTCCCTAATAAAGTAGCGTCGATCCCAAGGACGTGATTCCGTCGGGCCGTTGGTTATTGTAGTCTTTACAGGGTGCGGGATGGTTATGGAAGTCCTTTTCTGTTCTATCAAATTATTACTAGAAATAATAGAATTTACTAAAAATAATAATTCGAGTCGATTTTTCGAGTTGGATTTCGATTTTATTTCTAAATCTTAATTCGATTTAAGTAAGTTGATTTTCGATTTTAACTTTAGAAATTGAATCGACTTTTTGGTTCTAATTGTAGAAATCGACTCGATTTAATTTGATTCGATTAATCGATCCGAACTCGATTAATCGATCCGACGCAATCAGTCTAATTTTTTATAATATTAATATTTTTTTTTCGATTATTTCTTTATTTTATATTCTTTTATTATTAATTTCTTTTTCTATTCTAAAATATTGTAAAAATTAAAGAATAAAATTTAATAATAGATGTTATTTGTAATTAATACAATAAATCGAGAAAACTATAAATTTAAATCGACAAAATAATATAACTAGAAAAAATATCAAACAAAATAACAAAATTGCACGAAAAGTAATTGTATCTATATAGAGATTATAATTTAAAAAAATTAAAAAACAATATTATAATCAATAGTCGAGTTAATTAATTTTTAAAATAGTATTATTAAATAGAGCATAAATAATAGTATTGTAATTAACTTGTTGTTAAGTACATAAATAAAGTAGCAATACTAAATATACAATTCTCAAATATATAATAAAGATTTTTTTAATATATTACTATTAAAATAATTTTAGAATATTAAGAAATAGAAGTTTCGCTCTTAGACTTAATAGAAAAAAAAGAAAAACAACGCTAAATCAACTAGCTTGCTTAATACGAATATATCTAGATACGTTAAATTCTAGTGCATCAATTGTGTTTAAGCTAATCTCTAGCATTACTTCTAGCGCGATTCTAACATAAGCGAACTCGATAGGGTTCGCTTTAGGGGTTTCTTTTTCTTTTTCCATAGGTCTAAATACTGAGGCAACTAAGGGATCAGGATTCGCTCATTTTAACAGATGACAGACCTGGAAAGAGGGTCACTATGGCCAGTGATTGGCTTAAAATTGTGTCGTCCGCTTGAGCCCGGACACACCGCGAGCGTTCAAAGCTCTACCAGCCGAGACTTATCAACCAGTCAGCCTGCTAGTATGCCTCCTTGGGCAATGCCCCGACCAGGGTACCGATCGACTGGTCCCACGCGACATCAAGGAGTCTGATCAGCCCCGTGGTTTTATGCAAGCAACACGCGCTTTGACTTAAGCGCCCGATACCGTTGAGGCCGTTAGGCATCTAAAAACATGCAAGCCTAGAACCGGACGTGGTTACATGCATACGAATTCTCCACAAGGAACCGAACAACGTTAGCATTAGACGTACTGACTAAGCCATAGAAGCTCGCATCAACAATGAATCACTACGTCACACAGCAGGTCAGCATGTTCTATCATGCTGCGAAGCTGATCTATGTTTGTGGAACAACGCATACCCTGTTGGGTTTGCTCCGAAGCAAGTTGTCCCGGACATCGCAGGCTTGCGTTGCACATTTCTGTCATTCCGTGCTCTACCAGTTCCTAGCCACTCCACTCTCATTGTTTCCTTGAAACACTATTCTACGTCGCATCATGCCCATGGAAGCCTGAGAAGATTGCCCATCGAACAACAGACATCTATCCGCTCCGTTGAAACGTTTGAGAGAGCGGTATCGTAGATCATACAACGCATTCTGAGATACAGATTGAGACTATTCATTCAGAAACACTCGCACCTATAATCGTGGCAAGTCTTCAACACCAGGCAGGCTGGGATCGTGTAGCTGATGACGTGCAGTGCATGTCGCTAACGAGGCGAACATCGCTTTTCGTGTGGAAGAATACGACTCCTATCTTCTAAAAGAGGCTGACCTCTTAAGTCGGTGCTGGGTCTTTGGCAGACTCGCCTTCATCCACTCATGTCGTCGTGTGTTGTGGATGCGCCTGAGGGCAAATACTCAGCCATAGCAGGGGAGTGGCCTTCCGTGTGTAAGGACAAAACCTTCTCTTCGGGCCATCACTAAGCAAACCGTTAGCGGAAAAAATTGTTTGTAGTGCTCACGGGTCTACTGCTCAACTTCACCACAACCCTGGGTTCAAGTTTACCAAGTGGGGCGATCAGTAGTCTGAATGAAGTATTTCGTGTGAGCAGCAACCAGCAATCCACCCTTCCAGTCGCAGTCTTCCTCGTTGGATACATCTTTGGGCCAATCGTTTTTGGTCCCATGAGCGAGTCTTATGGACGGAAAATCTGTTTTATCTCGTCATTTGGACTCTACACAATCTTTAGCATGGCTTGTGCGCTCACCACGTCATGGCCGCTTTTTTTGCTTTTCCGATTCTTGGTAGGATCGGGCGCTTCAGCACCTCAAGCAGTTCTGGGCGGGATGTATAGCGACATCTATCCTGACTTGGTACACCGAGGCAGAGCAGTGATGATACTGGGCTTGACCTCGAATATTGGACCATTGTTAGGACCCGTCATTGCAGGCTATGTCTCGACCTACAAGTGGCAATGGATCTTCTGGATCAACCTCATCATGTGTGGATTAATATGGCCTCTACTACTTCTTCTTCCTGGTTAGTCGGTCCACAATGTCGTTACCCCTTAGACTAATGCACCCAACCGAAACCTTCTTGCCAGTGATACTCGCTCGCCTTGACAGCAATAAACCTACACTAACAGAGAACGTCTCGATCCAGCCTGACATTAAAAGGAGACCTAGCAAGATGACGGAGATGATCGGGGTAGTACTTACTCGACCGCTTTGCATGTTTCTCGAGCCGCTAGTTTTGTTCACTGATCTCTTCTTACTATACCAATACTCCATACTTTATCTCTATTTTGAGGCGTATCCATTCATCTTTAAAGGTGAAGCTCTCGCAGCTTATATATCTTTGAATATGGAAGACCTGCTGAACTGATTGGCCATTAAGGTACCTATGGCATGACTTCTGGCCAAGCCGCCTGTATGCTTCTTCCCAGTAAGTCTTCTGATGTTTCTATAACTGTCAGATACTTACACACCTACAGTCGGGATAGGAGCACTCATCGCTGTCCCCATATTTCTCTGTTACGATAGCTATCTGCAGAAGAGCAAAATCCGAGGTGAGAATTGGGCACAAAGCGAAGAGTACCGCCGCCTACCACTCGCCTGCGCTGGCGGACCATTATTTGCGATATCACAATTCTGGCTGGTGAGTAAGCGGTTTACCAAGACCCGCCCTTTCAGAACACTAACCATTCTGCTCTGAATCAAGGCCTGGACATCCAGCCGCTCCATCCACTGGAGCGTGCCCGCCCTCTCAGGCATCTTCTACGGCATGGGAATCGACCTTACATTCATGGCAATGACTAATTACTTGACTGACGCTTACGATATCTATTCCGCTTCTGCGCTAGCCTCGTCTGTATTCAGTCGCAACATCGCCGCCGCACTGCTATTGCCCCTGGCTACGTATCCGCTATACGAAAACCTAGGAATTGGCTGGGCCTGCAGTCTATTGGGCTTCTTATGCTTGGCTTTATCGCCTATCCCATTTGTGTTCATCAGATGTGGCCCGGCTATGCGGAGCAGGAGTCCGTTCTGTGAACGTTTGAAGAAGCAGCAGGAAGAGGGGCAGGAGCTGGCGAACATCGATTCCTGAGTTTGTTCGATGCCTGAAAAGGAGATACTTAACATATATTTAGAAGGCTTGCATGATATAGAATACAATTTCTATAGAATTGAGGTAACCCGGAAAGCTCCGTCGTAATTGATGTCTCGATCTGGATTGATTGGGTTTGGCAAGTTATCAACACTGTGCCCCTCCTTTGCGCGCAATTCAAGCCCTCCGCAGCAGTAAAATCATTCAAAGTGGAGCCAGCACCTAAAGAGCCAACATGTGTTACAAATGCTGGCTTTTTCGAATGGTTCGATCAGAGAAAGAATAGTACCTGTACTAACGCCTTTCGCCTAGTCTCTCTAAAGTATCTACTATGGCTGGTCACTTACTGACAACATACAAGACTTTCTGAGCGTAAGGGAGTACAGGGCTCGACAAATACGTGACAACGAGCTCAATTTCAAGAACAGCAAATGCATAGGGGTCTCTCGATATAGCCTCTGCTATGAATACATTCGATATCAGTCACCATATGGTAAGACCAACTCATCTCAGAAGGAATGGAGCTCGTGAGCAGTGCCCATCGTAAGCAGTTCAACAGATGTATTAAACCATTCTGCCTCCACCATAGAATCAGAGCAGCTTGTTAAAGAAAGTCCATTACGCAATTTCCAGCCCACCTGCTTTACAGGACCAGGAACAACACACACCTCCACCGTCTGGATTTCCTTTCACCAGGCCCCATCTCGAAGGAGCGCCCCAAACGTCACGCCTAATCCTTTGTAGCATAGGAGCTGGCCGCCTTTTCGGCCACAGCAAGCATAGGATCAGCTTCAAAATTGGCTCGCCTTTCCTTATCCTTGGTGGCATAAGAGCTAGCTGCCTCTTCGGCGACAGCGAGCATTGGATCGGCTTCAAAGTTGACTCGCCGTTCCTTGTCCTTAACAGCATATGAACTGGCTGCCTCTTTGGCCACGGCAAGCATGGGGTCGGCTTCAAAGTTGGCTCTCTTTCCCTTTTCCTTGACAGCGTAGGAGCTGGCTGCCTCTCTGGCCACGGCAAGCATAGGGTCGGCCTCAAAGTTGGCTCTCTTTCCCTTTTCCTTGACAGCATAGGAGCTAGCTGCCTTTTCGGCCACAGCAAGCATTGGATCGGCCTCAAAGTCTGCCTTTGCGTGAATATGACGCCTCTTAGCAGATCAGCACGGAGTCTTACTTGCTGGCTTCGCAATTGGAATCGTAACAGCCAGGGCCGCTAGCATGGCGACAACGAATACTCGGTAGCCCATGATGAAATGTTGAGGGTGATGTTAATGGTATATGGATGTGATCTCACCGAAAGATGGGTTTGCTAATACAAGACGCTCTTACAGATCTCGCAGAAAATCATAGGAGTGCTTATATGGTTCCTCCTCCCACGTAAGGCCGGTGAGATGAATATCGTCATAACCATCGAGCTTCATCGATACGTAATTGCGGGCGATGATGGAGGGCATTCGTGCTGCATGAGAGAGACGTCATAGTACTTGGCTGGAAGGAAGCTTTCAAGCAAGAGGTGTACACTTGCATTGGACTGCATTCTCCCCATGACCTGTGGGGAAGTGCAGACATCGTTGGGAGACCTTGTCGTGCTAACAGTCAAGGGTGGTTTATTGGAATGCGACAACGGACAAAGCAACCTCATTGGCAAGCGCTATGAATTGAGGCAGGCGCCGGCAGTTAGCTCGATCACCGTATGCTAAGCAGAGGGCGAACGAGCCATAGTATGAGGCATTTTCTCGATGTATCAAGATATGCAGGTCGCTCTTTTATCTTGTAAGATGCGCAGAGGATGCGACTAGTACGATGATCATCGGTGGAAGACACTCTTTCCAGGACCCATGGTACATCGAAAGTGGGTAGAGCGTTGCCGCGCAAATCATGTGAAGCCGGCAATCGAGCACACTCCTTCTGGGCATCGTGGTGTGTATTGGTCTTGGGTGGTCCATCAGCACGCTCTTCCCTTGCGATGACGACAACCGGCAGGACGTTATCATGCCGTTTGGTTGCCATTATGGTCACCAAGTTGCATTGAAAAAACTGTGCCGCAATCTCACCCGAAATTGGTTCCGAAGGCGCGCAGTAAAATGTGTCAACTCCGCGATGGCTCCACATAATGTTCACCACGGAACCAATAGCAAAGTGCAATCAACGCTACACAAGAAAGCCAAGGCGCCGCGAAATCGCAGACTCTATCCCAAGCTCTAAGCGAGCCTTCAAAGTGGATGCCCCCACCTCGGGCCAACAAGCTCTAGAACTGCAGGCGGACCCATGCGAGTCTCAGTATGACTCTTGAGGGCTCTTAAGATCGGCTCGAAGGTGCAAATCGAAGAACTTTGCTGCTGCACGTTGAAAATCTACATATGGGAATGCACACCTGCAGCGCGACGCAGACTTACTTTACCTGGAAGATTCACTGAGAGAACGCAGCATGCGCAATGGCGTCAACATCCCTGACAAGCGGAATGATTGTCAATCCTTCCGAGCCATTGGCAGCAAGACACCTTCATGCCCTTTGTCTCAATATCCCAATATCTTCAGTCTCGACCTCAGACCCCTTAATATTCAATTCCCTCGAATTCTAAGAGCACAATAGCCGTTGCAATGCCTACTGACATTGCTTATTCGACTATCCCTTATGAGAAAGCTTCCAGTGGTGACATTGAGGACGATGGCGATAGTAGCGATACGGAATTTCTGGTCTCATCCAAGAGCAATCAAAGACTTGAACATGGGCGGTCTTTCGCCCGCATACTCCATTGGACAGTCCATTGCTTCAGCTTCATTATCTGCTTGAGCCTCTTGATCCATGCAAGGATAGAGTCGAAGAACGCTAGTCGAAAGTGCTTGAGAAGATACCATGCTTACTGTAAAGTCCCAATAACCTACCCAGCCAGGCCAGATTATTTAAAAAGATACAGCACCTGTACTCGAAGGACTAGATGAAGACTATCAAGAAACCAGATTCAAGTACTCGCTATGGTACCAATCCCCGTACAAAGGCCCGCCTACACCTGAGGTTGAAGATGCTTGGTATGAAATCATGCAGTGTAACAAATCCCTCTAATGGCGTTTATCTGCTTTCCTCGCAACCCATACTTACGGTCAACGTAGATGGTCAAATCAGCGTCACAGCATCTGACATTGTCAAAATCGGCCACAACCTCACCTCTGTCCAATACCCCGACTCAGTAGGCGGCGGCTATCTCGCCACCGCAATGGGCACTCATGCCATCCATTGCCTCCACTACATATGGCAGGACCATTACATCGACATGCTGCCCGAAGTCCGTGCCAAAAAGACGAACATCACCGAAATGTACGAGCGACACTATGAGCACTGCGTGGATTACATCCGGCAGAACCTAATGTGCAAATTCGATACAACGATCATGCCGTTCAACTGGGTCTTGGATCACCAAAACCCAACACCGAATGGGAACACGATTCACAAATGCGTCAATTGGGACCACCTGCAGGGGTGGCTCAAGGGTCGGGCCATTGAGATGCCCGATGGCTTCAAATGGAGACAGCCCGACAATGCGGTGACATTGGACTGGAATCCCTGATGAGTCTAGCTCTGTTGTTTCGTTCTGTGGTGTGAGTCGTGGAGTTGAGATCCCCATGTCTACTCTTTCGCAAATGGCATAACCTTTCAAGGATGCTTGCACGTCATTATCCCACATAGTTGTAACCTTGCAAAAAGCAGTACGGCAACGATAATGAACCCTTCTGAGTGAACTGGTCACTTTGCTAGCTCATGCACAGCCAGGACCCATGTTAGAACGAATAATGAGTCACAAGCTTCACAGAATGAACAGTACGTTTCCGACGGACCCGACATTGTAGCAACTTCTTCTTGTGCGTTAACCATAGAATTGCATAGCAAAGGGCTGGACTAGTCACCAAAATTGTCCTAATTACGTGTTGAGGTAAGGTAGGCAATGGGTAAATGATAGGTTACTGCTTAGCCTCATAATCGTTGGCATATGGTAGATCTTTAGAGTACACTTTCACAGCACCTATGACATCGCAAGGTCGATAGAAAAAATACGCCTGTCTAGGTGTTCCGAATCAGACTCTATTGATTTATAGAGTACGCGACGCAAAGATTGTTGCTCTAGTCACCTTGGGAGCTCGATGAGCCAAATCGTCCCGTTGGTTCACTTTGGTTTGGAGTCTTCTAGCCACGAAAGCACGGCATCCTAAGACCAAAGCACGCTCTCCAGTCCGTATGCACGGTCGCCATCAATGTTTTACTTCCGACAAGGGCCCTTGTACAGCACGGTGTGTGGTGGAATCAGCCCGTCAGCAGTAGGTATCTGGAACACTGTCGTTTCCTTGCTGCCTGGGTACTGTGTCAAATGACCTTCTTTGCTGCGGTCGGCAGTGTCGGCCACAAAGATGAGACCATCCCTTCCGCCTTGTATGTAGGCCTTTTGTTGCTCACCCGGGACCGAGATCACTGCTTGGCCAGAGGTGAAGGCAACGTACCTTGCAATCACGTGTCAGAAGACCAAGACTCGTCCTCAGACTCAGATTCCTGCAGTGAGTACTTACTGAATCTGAGGAGCGTTGTGCAGGCCGCCGTTGTACTTGGCTGGAATGATGGCATAGCTTACGTTTCCAGCCTTGCCCAGTTGCGCGAAAGCGGCTCCCGTGACGCCGGTTTGGGATGATACGATGAATGGAGCTGCTAATTCCCAGCACTCAATGGTAGAAGCACCGTCCTTGGCGCTGATGGCCGTAAGTTGAAGGTTTTGAGGAGCAGCTGTGACTTCATTGGCGGCCATGATGGCAAGGAATAGCTGGAGGAGAAGGAATTGCAGGACGAGAGACATGGCGTAAATGCTGCGATTGAAACTCAAAGGAGCCTAGTCGGGTATTACAGGAGGCCAAGTCATTGAAGGAGCCCGAGTACCCGTCAAGGAGCTCTGTAAAGTATACAAGGCGACCGAAGTGCCTTTTTGCTGGTCACAAAAGCGTCGAGTGCATATGCATGTGGCATCGGCCCGCCCGGACGGAAACAATTGCATCCCCTTCCATCTATTACGATCACGCGCACCAGTCGGCGACAATGAATCGGCGGGCTTCCCCTCTGCGGCAAGCGCAGGAGATAAGCCGTGACCCACTTTCCTGCGCACGGAGGGGGAAGGAAGCCGCCGATCAACTCCAAAGACGTGAACGGAAGGAGGGTACTCCAGTGACATGACACACACGCCATGCACTCCCACCGCCAACGGGTGAACGAACCTGCAAACGATGCAACAACTGTCTTCCCGAGCACCCCACTTGGTGGGAATATGTCTCATACGCCACGAATGTTGCCTGCCTTTCGCATCCGAAAATTTGTCCCTTCCCACATCTTTCTAAGCCGGAACAGGGGTCCATGTACTGGCAGAGAAAGACCCCAAACCCTGTAAATCGGGCACCTGGAGAGCTTGAGACCCCTCAGCGCCGCGTTCAGCTCGATGATCGAGTCTCAGCCAGATCCGGCCCCAATCTAGAATGTACAGCGTGGTAGCAAGGAGGAAGAAGATGCTCTAGGTTTTGGAGCAACTGAAGCCGAAATCGAGGATATTGTTTTGCTTCGTGAACTTATGTCTGGAGCGAAGGCTCGATTGTTGCAGATCCTGCCTGGACATGGTCGATCCTGCAGCAGAGTCCCCAATCCTGGGCATAATTTCTAGCCTTGTCTGCCTTGCTGCGAGAGCCGTTTCAGGACGATGATGAGATACCCCACAATCCACCACACGAGTACAAATGTGGTGATTGGTTGGCCTCAGAGCGTAGGATTCTCAGCTGGTCTCACGCGTTATTCTCAATCTTTTCCAATTACATTCACGTCTTGACCAAAATCTGTTTGTGAGCTCTATTGTCTCTTACGAGAAGAGACACCACAGTCACCCATGTCATCAAATGCAAATACAACACCTGGGGTGAAGCCGCCGTCAGGTGCAAGGTCCAACTTCGTCGACCCACCGTCGCAAAAAGGGCTCATTGTTGCTGTTGCCGTTCTAGCCATCACTCTCTCCACTTTGTTTGTATGCCTGCGTATATACACTCGCCGCTTTATCAATCGCAGGCTTTGGTGGGACGACTGTTGGTCATCCTTAGACCAGCACCACCCTATCTGCTACGAGACTAACCAGATGTCTTAGGGACATGTATCCTCGGCTGGGTGGGCTTAATCACTCTGGCCGGTCTGATGTTTAAGGCTCTTGATTATGGCGGCGGCGTCGATCTCTGGAATGTTCCTAAAGCAAAGTACAAGCGTTTTACAAAGGTCATTCCAACTCCTACCATCAAATACTTGAACGATTCTTTAACAGAGCTTTTTAGGCATTTCACAACATAGAGATCGTCGGCAGGGTTGCCATGTTCTTCACCAAAGCATCTATTGTGCTACTATACCAGCGTATATTCATAACTACTCAATCTCAGAAGACCGTCATATGGTGGGCCATCTGGTTCGTCTTCTGGTGGAATTTACTCTACACTGTAGCTGTCATCTTGACGGTGACCACCGAATGCGTTGGAAAGGAGGATAAGGTGGCCAAAGGGGAACAATGTATCGACCAGTCCGCATTCGTCATTTCTGCAACTGTGATAAACGTTGTGTCGGACTTGATGATTCTAATCATTCCTATTGTCGCCATTTGGGGTCTGCAGATGGCGAAGAGGCCAAAACTTCGGTTATCAGCAGTCTTTGCTGTGGGCTTGATGCAAGCTTTCACCATCTTGCCATTGGTTTCCGACGAGAAAGCTGACACGGGTTATAGGGGCGTTTTCGCTAGCGTCGCGAGACTGGGATACCTGATACCTGAGGCAGGTCGTCCGAATCAAACTGTCATTATCATGGCCCTATTGATGCTCAAGTGCGCACTTCTCTTACCTGAGGCCATGCAAGCCCTGAACACTGCTGACAACTGTGTTGCAGTATCGCGGAGCAAACGAGCGGTATCATTGTGGGCTGCCTACCCGTATTACCATCGCTTTACCGTCATTGGTCCGAGCACTACTTTACGTCCAATTCGAATAAGTCGTCTGCGAATGTTTTTGTCAACAGCTTTCTCGCTAATAGACGAGGTCCGAAAGCATCGGACTCCAGTTTGAAGTCTGGTGATCCGTCCACACTTAGAGCGTATGAAGAGTTGGATGAAGTTTAGTGTCAATGGGGAGACACATTGCCAGCCGGGCCGGCGAAAGTGCGAGGGGTTGTTGCTCAACATAGCAACTCATTGTGAGTCCTTCCGATCATTATATAGGTCGACTTTGGCTTTTGTATTAGAACCTGTTGGGGGTCGTTCAGCGTTCCTTGTCGCATTTGGAGAGTGTAGTGTATTGGGTATTAAGAAAATTACCGTTTCTGAGGCTCTACCTCACCATCGTTAGCAAAGACGTCTTTCATGTACTGTATTGAGCTTAGAGCCTATTTACCGGAAATGAATGATTTCTAAACGTCTGCCGCGACCTTGTAAGTCGCCAGTCTTTCACGTTGTGGATAATGAACCTCTATCTCCCCTGTCGAGACCGTTCGGCGATGGTGTTGCCCCACAATCTAAGAACCATGGAGACATTGAGATTGGTGTCGTTTCGCTCTATGACATTCCCGTTGACGCTGTATCCCCTTGTCTGGTACTGAGGCCTCCGCAAGGGTGTACGGGAACTAACCCGCTTACTGTACGATCGTGACCATTCGGTGCAAAGTTGGTGGGCTACTCCGATTGACCACAAGCGTAGGTTACAGTAAGCGGGTGAATTCCCGCGCAGCCCTGTGGAGGCCTCAGTACCAGACGAGGGAATATCGTGTCCGTGCTTGTAAGGATTTCCTGTTCGAAACTCAGACGACGTTATTACCATTCAAAGCTTCAAAGCTGAAGTTGCAGATTTTGGCCAAGGCCCTCAGAATCCGTGCTGGCAAACTGCTAGGTTCTCATGATCCTGGGCTCGATGAGCCCCATACGGCTTCGGTCATTCAAATTGTTCTTACTTCGTCCATCAAAGCCTTCGACAAGGTAGAGTACGCGAGCACATCCCTCAGGCTTCCCTTACGGCAACGCCGAGCCGGGACTGATGGGTGGTTGTTACCGATTGACTATACTAGCATGAGGTTGCAAAAGCTTTCCAAAAGGGGCCGGATTTCTTGGGCGACAGGCGGGAATACCAGAGTATTGGTAACCATATTCAGCGAACTGGTGCCTCCACGTGAATCCTGAAGCAGATCCCGCCATTGAGCGTAAGTTCTTGCCGCAACAGTCTTCATTTGCGGCATTGGATTGATCGTTCTTAGCATTTCAAGTGGAAGAGAAGTTAGATTTTCAGCTAATTCCGATGCCGATCTGAAGAGGTTCTTGGAGGTTGTCACAGCACAACAGCAGCAAGACACTGACGTTGGGCTCGATGCCATCAAAGATGACGATTAATACGAGGAAATAGTCACTTTACGTCTAGATGGAACATGTCATTGGTTTCTGCACCACCCAGCGTATACTACTTGGAAATCCAAAACCATTGATAACGGCGTAGCAAGCCCCTTTAAATCAATGATCCTGCTGCCTTCTGGCAATCCGTACTTTCCGCGTCGCTGATTCGACAATTCGGAGCAACCCCAGAAATTTCTCTTGCTTGCTGCTTTTTCTCAGTCATGCGCAAATCATCCATGGATTGCACAGGATTGTGCGCACCAGAATCCCCCAACTCTCTCGAAAGTACAAGGCTGTTCTCGATATAACCCTTTGCTGCGCCAGAAGCATAACACTCGTACGGCATCGAGAGACGACACAAGGGCTTGTTTGAGAGCCATCGCGGCGCGGATCCTCTCATGCACATTATGCATGACTTCAGAGCGTTGATGGTGAACGATGGCATTTCTTTGACAATCTGAAGAAAGCTGTTCAGACAATGCGAACTCGCGTCCTGATAACAAGCTGGAATGGATTTGATATCGAACCGGAACTGCACTCTTCAGCTATATGACTAGGGATGTACACAGTCCTAGACGACATTGACTGAGTCTTTCAATCAATTGTCGCCAGAAAATTAACAAAACAAGGACATTCTCTCCGTCAAGAACTTGCCACGAAAATGGTGGAGAAAACGACGGCCGATTACTGTGGTTTAGATTACAACATGGTCTATTACGAGACAGCAACAGCGCAAAACCACTTTGAGGCATAGTTAAAATCATGCCTTGGAGACTCCACTTCAATCATGAACGTTGTTGGAAAGACGTTCAGGCTCTTGAACGACCAGATCGCAGTCACGCCGTGGGCACCTAACGGTGGCTAACGTTCGCATATAAAGCCTTTGGCCATCCAGGAGTCGGCAAAGGCATTGGTTGTCAGCCTTGATAGCGACATGCTGGCCATCTGCGCAGACGATCTCCCAAATAATATTGCTGACGAGATGACAACCCCTGCCCTCGTCCGGAGGTCCGTACGATATATCTTTTTCATGCTTCGGTATGTGAACTTTTTGTGGGAAAGCTACCTGCACCTCCTTTCATTGGACCACTACCAGGCATGACTCAGTTGAATTCTACTCAACATGCAATGTTGGCGGCTCACTGTATTTTATCCAGAGGCTTGGGAATCAAGTGAAGGAGATTGCCGGTCATACACCGATTGTACGATATATTCTTGGTTCAGGCAACAAAGAGATTCAGGGAGTGGAGATGACACCCTTTCCCGTCTTGTGGAAAACTTTGTGAGACCAGGCAACACCAATCTTAGAAAATGGCAGGAACTATACGAACGGGAAGATTTGATGACAGGCCGGAGTTCTGCCACATCGTTCTACTACGCTAGTCTGATTGGCCTGATACCGGCCATGGACTTCCTTTACATCAACGAAGACCTCGGCATTGGGCGTTTCAGTGGCATCCACCCTATTACTTTCTCTGGGAACCATCTAGCACTCAGTGATCGTGCCGAAGAACAATCGCATAAGCTGGTATCACCTCGGAATACGCAATGGTGAAGTCAAGAACGAACACAGTAAGAGAAGAGAGCTGCCCCCTTCGCACACACTCTTGCTGTTCCTACGCCTTCTTCGTTAGTCAATTCATGCCTCCTCTCTAGCAATGGGTTGGCATACATGAGTCATGCAGGAAGCTACACAACCAGGTCGACACCAACCTAGGGGCTCACCAACCGCATCGTCAAGGCTGGCTACGGCGATAGCACTGCTTTGAGATCGAATACGAAGCCGCGCGGAAAATAGCAGTTTCCGGAGTCGGGTCTGTGAAGAGCGTTTTCCCAAAGGTATCAAGGATTGTGTCGAGCTTGACGCCTCACTCGAGGTTGCCCAGAAGAGGCATGCTGCAAGCTTCTCCCGGGTCTAGAAAAAAAAAACATGCCGAGATGGGGGTGAAACGGTGTACAACAACAAAAGGGGTACGAGTGCAACAGCTCTCTGAACGAACGGGGAAAATTCAAAAGAGTGCACCATCCACAATCAATGCGAAAGCGGTCTCTAATAGACACCGAGAATAATATGGTAGGACCAACCATACAAGTACCTCGTTAGTTGTTCAAAGAGGCTACAAGCTGCCGAAACCTGGGGGGCCAAATGTGTCTTTTTCCAGGTGCCAAGGGTGCCAAGAGTCGACGATCATATTGACTTGCTGTGCTGCAACTTGTACGAGATACTTCTACTCACATAATGTACACAAGGTATTTGAACATGGCACATACCCGATTCCGAAAACATTAAAACCACTTCCATTTCCACTCCAACAGCCCATCGCCCCCCCCAATCTCCCACTCTCCACTCTCCCCCCCTCCGCTTCTCCCATCATCATGACCTCCCGCCGCATCCTCTCCGCCGAAAAGACCCTCCTCGACAAAGACGACTCCCCCTCCCTCCTCCCCTCCCCAAAAAGCAACATCGCCCCCGCCGTGCCTGCGTAAGCCCCCCTCCTCCCTTCCGCCCCACCAC
>JAABUL010004752.1_pt1 | contig 17749 bp, 21 predicted proteins | sample 5559151 | NCBI WGS metagenome assembly JAABUL01 (sample SAMN10711876, study PRJNA513368) | rock metagenome | isolation source: Antarctica rocks | place: Antarctica: Victoria Land, Pudding Butte sud | reverse complement strand
CAAGGTGAGCACGGCGGTAGACTGCATAGGGAGGATCTCCTTCGCTGGCATGATGTATGAGTGGTATCTCATCCTACCATCGCACGGAGTTCCTCCCCGTCATTTTGGATAATTCACGAGCCCTGCCGGGCGGGGGCGGGACGGCGCGGGGATGGGCTAACCTCTGCTACCATGAGAGTGGTCCTCCTGTCGGGGGTCTACCGGCGGGCTGCCCAAAACTCTTGACCGGAGGGGGCAGCCCGCTTCTTTGTCCTTACACTCGTATTATAGCACACGCGAACATACAATATAAAGTGAAAAGTGGGGGAGGGGTGGCCCGACATAGCGCGTCGGGGGAGGGGTGCCGTGCAGCACCCCTCGACGTACCTGGACGCCTAATACTCCTCGGGGAGGAGCAGGGTGGTAGCGGCGCGGTGGCCGCGTTCGTCGGCGGCCTCGGTGATGATCCAGATTTTGACGCCCTGCGCGACGGTGTAGGCGCTCAGGAGGCGGGAGCCGTCGCGGAGGGCCGCGTCATTGGCGGCGCGGTCATGGGCGTCGAGGTCGCCCCAATCGCCGCTAGCGTGGCGGCGTAGGAGGGTGGAGGGGGAGGTGTCGGCGGTGGCGAGGGCGACAAGGGCGCCGGGGGTGGCGACGATCTGGCCCAACTGGTCTACGATCAGCACAATCATCGGTTTACACTCCATCGACTACAGCCTATCCGGAAAGTGCCTGAATACGCTCTCAGAGGCTGCATAAGCCTCCCTGACGATTTTCCGGATAGGCTGTAAGGGGGAGGGCTGGCGGGGATACCAGCCCTCGGCGCGTGCTACCAGGCGTACCAGGGGACGGGCAGGGGGAGCGGGGCACGGACGGGCGCGGGGTCGGCGTCGTCGCCCATGACCGGCTGATCGTTCGCGGTCATGGCCTGCTGGTAGGCGTCGCGGTAGGCGATCAAGCGCGCGATTGTCGTATCGAGGAGGTTGAGCAGGGCGGTATCATCGGGGAGGTCGAGGGACGCGCTGACCTCGGTGGCACCGATGGGGTCATGGGGGCGAAACGTGGCGGTGACGGAGATATCGCCGTCGTAGAGCGCGACGGCGGGGCAGGGCGGTATACTGGGGATGCTGGCCGCGACGTGGGGAGCGGGAATGGCTTCGGCGGTCATCTCGGTGTGTCCTTTCCGTGGTCCGGTTGTCAGTGGGCGGGGGCCTTCATCCCCCGCCCACTTTTTTATGTGGGCGGCTAGGCCCCGAAGGCTTCGCGCAAAGCGGCGGAGCCAGCGGGCCGGGTGAGCGCGGGGGGCGGTGCGCTACGTGCGTGCTTGGGGGTGATGGCCCGGTAGCCCTGCTCCGTCATGAGCGCGAGGACGAGCGCCCAGCAGCGCATCCCCTCTTTGCCGGCCTCGCAGCTGCATGTCAGGCGCAGCGCGTCGATCTTGTGCGTGTGGCCGGGACGGGTGCGGCTGTCGATCTCGAAGGTGTACGTGCCCGTCCTGCGGATGGTGGCCGCGCGGGCGCTGGCCTTGGCCTGTCGTCGTTTCTCCTGCCGTGTCATGGTGTGAAGCTCCTTCATAGCCTCGTCGTTGGTGGGAGCCATACGCCCCTCACGCTCTTATTATAGCACATGCGTACATACAATATCAAGGGTAAAATAGGGTAAATAGGACGTGTCGCCGGTGAGTTCGGGGCGCGTTCGACGGGCGCGTCTGCAGGCGGGGCGATTGGTGGGGGCGCGTTTTACAGCGGCGGGGGCGGCTGTCTGCTGGAAGAGGGGACACCTATTGCCGACAGAGGGCGGTGGATGAGGGGACGCCTGTTGCCGGCGAGAGGTGTAAGTCCCCACATTAAATGGGCGAGGCCCACGCGTAAAACGGCGCGGTATCTCACGTTCAGTGGGCCAAGAGTCCCACATTAAATGGGCCAATCCTCCCTTTGATGCCACAGTAGGTGGGCCAATCCGCGCACGACGCCGGCACATCGACATTCTCCGTGGCGCTTGTCTGAGGGCGTGTTGACCCTGAGAGCGTCGCGCGGTGGCGGGGGCGGGGCTGCGCGGGGCGGATGGCCCACGGCGTGTGAGATTTGTGGCCCACTTAATGTGGGTAACGGCCCACTGAACGTGGGATCTTACAAAGAGCGTGCCGGCGCGGACCTCTGGTAGCTCCCGGTGGCCCTGGCGCGGCTCACGCGCGGCGGCGCGGTGGGGTTTGCCCCATTACGCGCGGTGGGCGTCCCAGGGGCGCTGTAGAGGCACCTGGTGGCCGGAGGGGGCGGTAGGGGGTGTGGGGGTGGTCCCCCTCCTCTGTCCGTATGGCCCTGGCGGGGCTCCTGGGGGCCGTGGGCACGGCGCGCCGTGGTGGGGGCGGGCACGTCGGCGGCGATCCGGGGGCGACGAGCTACACCAGCAGTCCGGGGGCCTCGCCGTCGCCGTCGCTACTGCGGTGTCTGCAGACGGGGCGCGCCCTAAGCGGGGGGAGTAGCCAGGGCTGCACGCTGTGTCACACCTGAGAGGCGCGGCGCCGGCGCTCCAGGGGCGGCTGTCTGGTGGATGAGGGGACATACAATGCCGCCGGGGGGCGGGGCATGAGGGGACAGCCAATGCCGCCGTGAAGGGACAGTCAATGCCGCCGTGAGGGGACACTCGTTGCCGACAATCAAGACGCAAGATCAAGACTCAACTCGCGCCCTACCTATCTCTCTCTCAGCAGACGGGGGAGTTGCGGGCCTCGCCGTGGTGGGGCGCTGAGGCGACGGCAAGGGCCTGACACTTCGCCAGCTAATCGTGGCGAGGTGTCAGACATCAGGCCACCAAGAGGCCACTAAGAACATGGACCCTTTCTCCACGCGGTGAAGTTCTGCGCTTCAAGTCTCACGACAAACGCAAAACGACGACTCCTAATACCGGACAACGATGGGCCAGGGGGGAAACGAGTTTAAATGTTGTGATGAGGGCGTTTCCTAACCCCAAGATCGTGTAGGCTGACCTCAAGAGCGCGGTGTGATCCCCGCGCCAAGGAGGTCAGCCCATGGTCCCCGCACCGTGCAAACCCACGGCTCCGGTCCCGCCCCCAGCATACCAGCGCGCCCTGACAAAACGCGGCCCCGCGCTGCACATCGACGCGCTCACGCGCGTGACGCGCCTGCATCTGCTCACGCTGTGTCGTCTGGCGGTCCAGCAGGCGCACCGCCGCTGCCCCCCACCCTTGCCCGCCGGGCGGGGCGGCGCCCCCCGCCGCTAGACGGAGGAGGCGCTGCTGCTGATCGCGCTGCTGCGTACCCTCTGGCGCCTCTCGCCGCGGGCCATGGCCGACTGGCTGCGCGCCTGGCCGGCGTTGGCGTGCGCGTGCGGCCTGCCGGTCCGCGCCGACGGCACGCCCGCCGGTGCCCTGCCCCTCCCCGCAGTGGAAGCGCGCGGCGCGGGCCGGTGCCCCGCCCGGCGAGACCCTCGTCGTCCTCGTCGTCACGGAGGCGCTCCGCCCGCGTGTCATCGGCGCGCGCGACCTTATTATAGATAGCGCGCCCATCAAGGCCTGGCGCCGCGCCGATCCCGACGCCCCACACGGCCATGCGCCCGCCCCTCATCCCACCGCCTTCCTGCGTGGCTACCGTGTCCCTACCCTGCGCTGCCGTGGCTCCGGCTTGCCCGTGTTCTTCCGCCGCGCCCCCGCCAACGGGCACGACGCCCCCTGCGCCAAGCCCCTGCGCGCCGCTGCCGTCACCCTCTACGCCCTCCGCCCACGCGTCGTCCGCCTTGACGCCGCCTATGGGGGACCCGCGCTCATCGCCTGGATCCACACCGTCATCGGCGCCACCGCCGTCATCCCCTTCAATCCCAAGCGCCTCAAGGACCGCTCTTGCCTTCCCCCAACGTGGACCAGGGAGGAGTTGGGCAAGCGTTGCAGTATCGCGCGCTTCTTCGGTCGCGTCTTCCTGTTCTTCCGCCTACAACGCCCGCCCCTCTCTGGCTGGTCGGCCGTCACCTGTCAGGTCGCCCTCACCTACACCGCCGTCATTGTCGTCGCGCTCGTCGCCCACGACGCCGGCCGGCCCGACCTTATCCGCTCTCCCGCCCGCGTCCTTGCCCACTGCTGGGAGGGTCTCCTATGAGTTAGGAAACGCCCTCTTGTGATACCACTGCGCTAAAGCCGTGCCGATTTGATTGGGAGCATCCTCTGGCAGCAAGTGGATGCCAGCCACAGTGATCTCCGTTTGATTCAACCAGGTGCGGCAATATTCGCGCTGACTGCCCGTTAGGTTTCCACCTGGATCGGCATTGATGAAGAGCTTTGCGACGGGAGTTCGCGCCAGCCATTCGCTATAGGCCTGGACGACGACCGCAATATCGGCAGGCTCCCCGTTCATGGGCAACGAGCGCAGCAGGGTCAGAATTGGGCGCCGACTCTCGCCAGCTTCGCGGAAGGGAGCGCGATACGCCTCCATTTCCTCAGCAGAAAGGTGGCGGGTCAACACGGTCATATTCGGGATGACCTCCTCAACAAAAAAATTGTCGCGCAGGATCATCTGCTCGCCGGCAGGTGTGCGCATCTGCTGGAAGGCCGGGCGCGGCAGATCCGGCCACTGCTCCCAGGTCAACGGTTGCACCAGCGCTTCCATATAGACCAGCCCTTTCACGGCTTCGGGGTGGCGATAGGCCCAGTAGAAGCCGAGAGCCGCTCCCCAGTCCATCGCGACAAACGTGACATTGCTGGTAACGTCCAGGGCTTCAAGCAGGGCATCCAGGTAGCGGCTCTGCTCAGAAAAGGAGTATGCGCCCGGACCGGACGTTTCGAGTTTCGCAGAGTCGCCCATACCCAGCAGATCGGGGGCGATACAGCGTGCCTGCTTCTCTACATAAGGGAGAATATTGCGCCAGAGATAGGAGGAGGTTGCATTCCCATGCAAAAAGACAATTGGATTGCCTTGCCCCACCTCGACATATGCCATCTGCTGGCCAATGACGGTACAATAGTTTTTGGTGTATGACATACTTGCGTTGATCATTGAGAGGTCTCCTGATGCTGTGATCTACATTGTGAAGAGGAACCCACTCATCATCTGGATGAGGCTCTTTTCTCCTCCTCTACTTTCTTAGACCAACGCAAAACATTGCTGTGACAGTCTTTTCGCGAAACGGTGGAAACTCTCTCAGCCAAGAGTAAATATTTGTTTGAATGCAGGCTGATCGATCAACTTACGCAAGGCGCTGCTCTGGTCCACGGGAGAAAGAAATGGATGTTCTCGATAGATATCCGCGTATTGCTCCTCAAGCAGGTCATGAAAGGCTTTTGTCCGTTCTGGCGCGATCGCGGAAACCTGTCCCAGGTACTCGCGGGTAAATTGACGGCGTTTAGGATCAACCATACCCAGCTCGATAAATGAGCGTGTTTTACGTGCGCACCGACAGGGATTGGCTTGGTTGATCAAGCCGCATTTGTTGTTCATATAGTTGTAGAGATCGTGGCGCGCGCGTGTGAGCAACTGGCGGAAGTTGGCAGGAGAGAGATTCATCAGTTCCGCACCGATCTCGCTGTTGACCTTAAAGACCTCGCCGAGAATATAGACGAGGCGTTGACGCCGATCCAGGCAGAGTAACATGGCCATTGTGCAGCTTACTTTGGCTTCTTCAATCAGGATGGATGCTGGTAGTGACGTTTCGCTGGGATCGAGCAAGTTCTGATCGGGCAGCTGATCAATCTGCTGGCCCAGCTCAGAAAACGCAATTTCGCCCGGTCGCTGCTTCAAATTGAGCACATGATTGACCACGATGCGATACAGCCAGGTGCGAAAAAGGCTCTTGCCCTGAAATGTACTCAGTCGGGTAAGCACTTTGAGCAGCACCTCTTGCGTCACGTCTTCCGCGTCCGCGCGCCTCCCCACCATGCGCAGAGCAATATTAAAGATCCAGGCCTGATGTCGTTGAATAAGCTCTTCAAAAGATTGCCGATCCCCATTCTGGGCCTTGGAGACTAACTCCTCTATCAGGAATCTCAAGCGTTGTCGTTTCGCTAAATGGATTATTCATGGCGTCCTCAGTCACATAAAACCGTGATTGCTAGTGCAGGGTTAAGGAGCTTTCTTTGCAGTGCCGACGCACAACCGACCGCAGTCGGCCCGTGGTGTGCCATGCGACCGCAGTCACAGGCTTTGTCCACTGCAAACAGACCGCGTTAAGACGACACTAGTTCATATTAGTGCAGGCCAAAGCGAGCACAGAGGCGTGGACCTTGAGGTCGAAGCCAGCGTTGGTGCGGGCGCGCAGGCGCTGCAGGCCCATCGCCTCGGCTGGCAGGCGATAGAGGAGCTCGTGGATGGGGGTAAGGTCGTGCTGACTCGCGGGGAGCAGGGCGTAGGCAACGGGCACGCCACCCGTTGTGCAGACCAGGTGCAGGCGCCAACCGAAGAAGGGCTCTTTCTTGGCGGCGCAGTAGCCGCAATAGGCGCGCCCGCGCACCTTGCGGCAGCGCCACGCGCGCACACGGCGCACACCGGCAGCGGCAGGCTATCGATGACGAAGTCACAGATTGTGTTCGCTACGCGAAATCCGGCCATTCGATACGATAACTGACGGCCACGCTGGGGCACCATTTCCGATGCTCATGTCGTAGTCCTTGCTGCTTGGAAAAAATAATTCGCTGATGTCGTTGTAGAGCCGATAGATAGCCGGACGAGCATGGCGGCGGTTATCGTATCAAGTGGCCGTAAATTGAGTAGCGTTCACAACAGATGGCCGCTTGTGCGTGCATGACCGTCTCACCCAGCAGGTCGAGAAACAACTCCAACCAGTCGGCCAGCGCGTGCAGGCGTCGATTGAAGCGCGAGGGCGCGATGGTGCGTGGGACGTAGGCGCTGCCGGTGAGTTGGCTAACCGCCCGCGCGTGGTGGTTGCCGTAGGCGCGGGCGGCGAGCACCGCGATGGTGAGCACCTCCGCGTCGCTCAGGCCCGCCAGGCAGTGACTCCGATGTCCCAGCGTCTTCATCGTGTCGTCAACCATGACGTAAATCGCTACAATCAAGGCGTCGTCCATGGGTCCTCCGTTGGCTACTCCTGTCGTCGAACAACAGCAGTCTCCGACTTTGGACCCATGAACGGCAACTAGCAATCACGGTATAAAAAGAGTTTGAGTTGAGGCACATGGTACCTCCTGAAAGGTTAGACTATGTTGGCCTGGAATAAGCGTAGCTGTCACCAAGTGCAAGGTGTGTTGATAAATAGGGGCGTAAGGTCAGCCGAAGAGGGCTGACAAGTGCCGGCTTGTGCGGTTATCTAAAGGTAGACAACGACGTAGTCATAGTAGCCGACGATACACACGGCCGCTATGCGGGAGAAAGAGCGCCAGATGCCCCAACATGTGGTGGTCTACGTCGTGTACGTCGGCCACCCTCACGCGGAACTCCGGTTAATTATCTGTGTCGGTACTGCAAGCCATCCAGCAGGCTCACATGAGCGCGTCCGTCGTCCAAATGAGGTCTGAAAACGGGTGAAATGCCCTACCCACCACAAAAATCAGCATTTACTTGCCGGATACGACTTCTAAAACGTAAGGTTGAGCGTCCTCTTATTAAGCTACTTTGCCCCGTATAACAGCTTCGCTCATTCCAGGCCAGATGGTGGACCGTGAAGATGAACGGGTCGACGGTGGTCCACCGAAAGCCGAGGTCGAGGGTCTCGAGGACCACGTGGTCCGGCCGGCTCAGAACGTTGGCTTCCGTCCTGTCTGAGTTGTCGTCTTCCATACAAGAACTCCTTTGCGTTCGGTACCCACCGCAACCCACGGTAGGAATGACTGACGCCGGTGTGTCGCGTCAGAGGCGGTTTGCAGTCGCGGCACGCGTGGTGTTCCACTCTTGGATTCGCTGCCCAATCTTCGCTGCCGCAGTGCCCAACTGGCGCAGTTGGGTTGGAGTGATTGCGTCGACGACTAACGCGCGAACGGCGCGTACGTGGTTCGGAGCGGTGGCGACGACCTTCGCCAGGCCGGACTCCGTCAGTACTGCTTGAGTCGCGCGGCCGTCGTTGGGGCAGACCTGGCGGGTGACCCACCCCCGTTTCTCTAGGCGGGAGACCATGTGGGAGAGTCGTGACAGCGACGCGTTGGTTCCCACGGCTAGTTCGGACATCTGAAGAGTCTGGGCGTCGGACTCCGACAGAAGCGCCAGCACCTCGTACTCGTACAAGGTGAGACCAGCGGTGCGCTGCAAGTCGCTTTCGAGAGTGGCGGGCAGCTTCGTGAACAGCTGCACCACGGCTCGCCATGCGGCTTGCTGCTCCTCATCCAGCCACAACGCAGCGCCTGCTTCTTGCCCATCGGTCCCGTCCATAACCACACTCTACCACGCCATACTTGACACATCAACTTCTTGGGTGTACGATTAAGTTGTCGCTTCAACCAAATCAGCCTGAGAGGGTGCCTCGATGACCGCTACCGCCACTCCGATCGTCCTGCCGTCAGTGGGTCGCTACCGCATCGACCCTGCCCGCACGACAGTCGCCGTCAAAGCCACGCATCTCTTCGGGTTGGGCACCGTCACCGCGACGTTCGCGCTGCGCGACGCAGACGTCACCGTCGGGGATACGGGAACTGCCCCGACGGTGCACGCGGTGATTGACGCGGGCAGCGTCGCCAGCGGTACCTCCACGCGTGACGGCGACATCCGCTCGCCCACGTTCTTGGACACCGCTGCCAACCCCGACATCACGGGCGAGATCCGCTCGGTCAAGCGCAACAAGGGGCGTTGGACGGGGGTCACCACCATCACCGCGCACGGCGTGCCACAACCCGTCGAGGTCACCCTCGACCACGTCGAGCAACGTGGCGCCGACCTGAACCTGAAAGGCAGCGCGCGCATCGACCGCTACGCCCACGGGATCACCGCGGCCAAAGGAAAGGAATGGCCGGCCGCTGGGTCACAGTCACCATCACCGCTACGGGAACCCGCTACTGATCCAACGCCATGCAGAACCCGACGCAGGCGACACCGGCAAGCGGGCCGGCCCCGGCACCCCATAACGACGAAACCATCAGGAGCGCAGACATGACCGACCTCACCGACACCATCTCACCGGCGCTGAGCAAACTCGATGACGCTGGGCGCGCCACGCTGTTCACGGAAGCCCGCACGGCAAACACGTTCGCGGCGACGCCGGTCAGCGACGCCGAGCTGACCGAGATCTGGGACCTGGCCAAATGGGCGCCCACCTCGGCCAATACCCAGCCCTTGCGGATCCTTTACGTGCACCCCGGTCACGCACGCGAGCGGCTGGTGACGCATATGAACGACGGCAATAAGGCCAAGACCGCGTCAGCTCCCGCCGTGGCCGTCCTCGCGGTTGACACACGATTCCACGAGTACATCCCCACCCTGCTGCCGTTTCGGCCTGAGATGAAAGACGTCTTCGACGCCGACGAGGAGATGAGAACCGGCACCGGCCTGTTCAATGCTACGCTGCAGGCTGGTTATTTCATCCTCTCGATACGTGCTCACGGCCTAGCCGCCGGACCAATGGCCGGATTCGACGCTAAGGGCATCGATGCCGCGTTCTTCCCGGATGGCCGCTGGCGTTCCATACTCGTCGTCAATATCGGTCACCCCGGTCCCGACCCGTGGTTCGCACGGCTTCCGCGCCTCGACCACGAGGACACGATTCGCTGGGAATAAGCATCTCCCCAGGGACGAGAGCACCCACGGGCAGCCCCTGCGCGGTGGACTGTGGCCAAAGAAGGCGCATCCTCGACAATCACTGCAAACAGCGTTTCTCGTCTAACGCAAAGGACGTATCGACATGAGCATCTCGATCATCGGCACGGGCAAGGTGGGAAGCGCCCTCGCCCACGTTTTCGCCCGCAACCACGTGGAAGCTTGCGTGGCAAACACCCGAGGACCCGCGTCGTTTCCTGAACTGGCGGCCGACGTGGGCCCGACCGTGCGAGCGGCGGCGCTCGACGAGGCCTTCGGGTCTGACCTGATCATCTTGGCAATCCCGTTCCTCGCGGTCGAACCCTTAGGCCGATCTCGACCGGACTGGCGCGGAAAGACGATCGTGGACGTGACCAACGCATTCATGCTCCCGAACGCCGACGAATTGCTGGCGGGGCGCTTGTCCACTGAGATCGTTGCCGCAGTGTTTCCCGGCGCCGAGACCGTCAAGGCCTTCAACCAGCTACCGGCAAATGTCTTGGGCCGTGACCGGTCGGCCGAAGAGGGCAAGCAGGTCATCTTTGTATCCAGCAACTCCGAGAGCGCCAGCACACGAGTCGCGCAGCTGGCCGAACGCCTCGGATACTCAGCGATAGAGATCGGACGCATCGACGAAGGCGGGCGTCTGATCCAAGCGCGCAACGCCCTCACGCTCCACAATCTCATCGAGCTCCCTTTGAGCTGAGAACGAGGCCACCCAATAGGGGGGTTTCTGCATATCCTGTCGTGGGCAGCAACAGGTTGCACAACTGCCCTACCGTCTGCTCGCCAGTCAACGGGCCTAGCGAACGCGTGCGAGGCGCTGACACGTGACGAGTGCGGGACAGCACGCGCGCCGGTTTGTGTGCAACACCTCTTGCCCACTACAGCTTATGCACCCCCCCTGTGATGGCCGCTCTGTGACAGAGTCCGCACAGTCATCGTTGCTGCAAGGCAATGTAGGGGCTTAACACGGGAGCAATGGGGAGGTATTCTTTGGTTATCGCGTTTATACACATTCACTAATTGAGGGTAGCTATGGACACGCGCACGGCCATCGACATCGACCTGAGCGATCTCGCGGGCATCACACGGTTCCTGACCGCCATCGGTGACCCCGTGCGTCTGCAGCTCCTCTATTTGTTGGGCGACCAGGGGCGCCGCAACGTGGGCGATATCGCCAGCCACTTTCGCCTGAGCCGGCCGGCCATCTCTCACCACCTCAAGGTGCTCAAGGACGCCGGTGTGATCGAGAGCGAGAAGGCGGGGCAGGAGGTGTACTACTGGCTCGTGCGCGATCATATTGTCGCCAGCTTGCAGGCGCTCGTCGACGCGGCCGCCACCTTCCACGGAGGCGACTAGCCCCCCCCTCTTTTTGCCTCGTTGGTAAATCAGTTTAGCTACATGAACGTAAGGAGACCCTCATGAACCTGGCTATCTTCGGCGCGACCGGCGGCACGGGCCGCCCCCTCGTGGAGCAGGCCCTGGCCGCCGGCCATCACGTCACCGTCCTCGTCCGTACCCCGGCGTCGCTATCCATGCAGCATGAGCGGCTGCGCGTCGTGCCGGGAGACGCTCGTCAGGCAGACCAGGTCGCTGCGGTCGTCGCGGGGCAGGACGCCGTCTTGAGCGCCCTGGGGCCGCATGAGCGGGGGCCGGTGGACTTGTGTACCGTGGCGATGGCCAACATCCTCGCGGCGATGGAGCGCCACGGCGTGCGCCGCCTGGTCGCGCTCAGCGCCTACGGCGCGCGGGACAGCCATGACCGCACCCTCTACAATTTTCTGCTCTGGCGGATGCAGAAGGAGAAGATGCGGGACAAGGAGCGCATGGAAGAGCTGATCGCGCGCAGTGCGGTCGACTGGACGCTGGTCCGGCCGTCCTTCCTGACCAATGGACCCCAGACGGGGACCTATCACAGCGGGACCGACCGGCGTATGACGGTGACCTCGCACATCGCGCGGGCCAATGTCGCCGCCTTCATGCTGCGGCACGTGACCGATGGCGCGTACGTGCGCCAAGCCCCAGCCATCACGGCCTGAGCCGCGGAAAGAGATGAGATCATGATGCATGAAAGAGTCGCCCTGGTCACGGGTGCGACTGCCGGGATGGGCACGGTCATCGCCCGTGACCTCGCCCGCCAGGGGGCGACCGTCGTGCTGGTCTGCCGCGATGCGCACAAAGGCCACCAGGCCCAACAGGAGATCATACAGGCGACCGGGAACACCGCCGTCGCTGTGCTCGTCGCCGACCTCGCCTCCCAACAGGCCATCCGCCGCCTGGTCGAGGAGTTTCAGCAGCGCTATGATCGGCTGCACATCTTGGTGAACAACGCGGGCGCCCATATCACGCAGCGCCGTGTGAGCCCCGATGGTCTGGAGATGAACCTGGCCGTCAATCACCTGGCGAGCTTCCTGCTCACCGCGTTGCTGCTCGACACGCTGCGCGCGAGCGCGCCGGCGCGGATCGTCAACGTCGCATCCAACTCCATGACCAAGACGATCAATCTCGCTGATCTCCAGAGCGAGCGTACGTTCGCCCCGTTTACCGCCTACGGGCAGGCCAAACTGGCGCTGGTGCTCTGCACCTATGCCTTGGCGCGGCGGCTCACGGGCACGGGTGTCACGGTTAATGCGCTCCATCCCGGCATCACGGCCACGAAGATCATCGGGGATGTCGCCCCCCCGCTCGCCCGCCCGTTTCTTGGCCTCATCACACGCGTCCTGCTGACGCCGGAGCAAGGGGCGCGGACGGCCCTGTACCTGGCGACCGCGCCGGCGGTGGAGGGGGTGAGCGGACACTATTTTGTCCGCGAGAAGGAAGCGCGCTCGGTCCCGCTGTCCTACAATGTGGCCCTGCAAGAGCGGATGTGGGCGCTCAGCGCGCGGTTGACCGGCGTGACCGCCTAGGCGTCACGCTGCCGCACCAGTGGAACACCCGTGCACAGTTTTTGTGGCGGGGCCTACCGCGCTCCTGTAGCCCTACTCCGCAGCTGATTAGCACGGCTCTGCAGGAACGATGCGCCGCTATCCCTCGCGCGGCCGGACGGCTCATTCTGCCACACGGATGACCAAGCCGGAACAGGCGCCCGCGCGGACTCAGGCGGAGGCGCGTCCCGCCGTGCGATCGAGCGCGTCCAGGTCGACCCCGCTGTCTCGGAGCCGCGCGATGTCCCGGCCGGGCGGCGCCCCGAAGAGACGGCGATACGCGCGATTGAACTGCGAGGGGCTTCCATAGCCCACCTGAAAGCCGGCGGTCGCCGCGTCGATGTCCGCGCTTAGCAACAGCCGCCGCGCCTCCTGGAGCCGTACCTGGTGCTGGAACCGCAGGGGACTCATGGTCGTCACCGCCTTGAAGTGCTGATGCAAGCTCGAAACGCTCATGCCCACCTCCTTGGCCAGCGCCTCGATCCGCAGCGGCTGGTCGTACGCCGTGCGGAGCCGCGCGATGACGCGGGCCACCCGCTGGGTATGACCGTTCGTCAGCGCGATGTCCCGTAAGCGCGCGCCCTGTGGACCCATCAGCAGCAAGTAGAAGATCTCGCGGCGGACCAGCGGGGCCAGCACGTCGATGTGACGCGGTGTCTCCAGGAGCCGCACCAGCCGCGTCACCGCGTCGCACACCGCCGGGTCGAGGAGGCCGACCCCGAGACCACGCCGCGCGTCCGCCGGCGGGACACGCGCCGGCCCCGCCTCCGTCAGCAGGGCGGCGATGAGCGGGAGGTCGAGGTCGAGGCGCAGCGCCAGGTACGGGCGCTCGGGGGACGCGCCGACCAGCCGGGCCGCGATGGGCAGGCCGACCGACACCAAGAGGAAACGCGCGGGGTCGTAGGTGAACACCGCGTCGCCCAGCGTGAGGACCTTGGCGCCCTGGGCGACCACACACAGCGCCGGCTCCTGGACCATATGGAGGGGATCGACCGGGGTCGCGGAGCGGTAGAGGGACAGCGCCGGGATCGGCGTGGCGGTGCTCCCCTCCGTCGCGGTGTGGCGCGCGACGAGCGCCGCCAGGTCGGAGCGGCCGCCGTGTGGTGCTGGTGTCTGTGTCTGGTCGCTCATCCGCATGGTCTGCATGGTTTGCGTCTCCCTGCGGGCCGCCCGTCATCACGTTGTCGCGTGACCCGCGGGCGCGTGGAGGATCAGGCAAGAATCATCTACGATCAGTCTACCACCCGCACCGGCGCGCGGGGGATACTATGGATGGTCAGACGAGACGAGGTCGTTGGCTCGCCCCGCACCCCGCGGCACGGGGATCACACACGGACGGCCCTCGGCTGGGACATCAGCGCATCGATGAGAAGGACAGGAGCAGGTATGAAGATTGGCATTATCGGCGCGGGCAACATTGGCGGCACGCTCACCCGTCGCCTCACCGCCCTAGGACACGAGGTCTCCGTGGCCAACTCGCGTGGGCCAGACACGCTCGCCGACCTCACCGCGGAGACCGGCGCGCGGGCAACCACGGTCGTCGACGCGGCGCGGGGCGCGGAGTTTGTCGTCGTGACGATCCCCGAGAAGAACGTCCCGCGGCTGCCGGCCGGTCTGTTCGACGGGGCCGGCGACGGTGTGGTCGTGGTGGACACCGGCAACTACTACCCGCGGCAGCGCGACGGTCGCATCGACGCGATTGAGGGCGGGATGCCGGAGAGCCGCTGGGTGGAGCGGCAACTCGGCCGCCCCGTGGTCAAGGCGTTCAACAACATCTATTTTCGGAGCCTGCTGGAGCGCGGCCAACCCGCCGGCACGCCCGGACGCATTGCGCTGCCCGTCGCGGGCGACGACGCGCGGGCCAAGGCCGTCGTGCTGCGGCTCGTCGACGAACTCGGCTTCGACGGCGTCGACGCGGGCGGGCTGGACGAGTCCTGGCGGCAGCAGCCCGGCACGCCGGTCTATACCACGGACCTCGATGCCGACGGGGTGCGGCGCGCCTTGTCCGAGGCGCGTCCGGAGCGCGACCTAGAATGGCGCGCGACCGACGGCAGCCCCAGCGCCTCTGCCTGACGCGGCGCGCGCCATCCGACACAGCGCGTGCCCTGATGGTTCGCCCACACGGTCTGTCCGCCGTCCTCGCTGCTGCTCTCATCGGGTGGCCTGTGGGCCGCCGGCCTGCATGACGATACAATTCTTCTGTTGGCGACGAGGCGCCTGTGCGGTCGGCTGCGCCGACAGACCAAGTCGCTCAACGCAGGTGGCCGGTGTTACCTTTGCGCCTGCGGATCTCACCCCATCAGCAGGCCACCGTAACCATCGTCCTGTGTCGTTACCCCCGCCCCGACGGATAACATTGGGGGTTCGCGCTTGTCGTGGCCGCTACACATCGGACGTGAGGCCGCTACTCGTCCCTTAGTCCGTCACCTTATAGCGCATCTCCAACATCACGACGCCACGCTCGGTGCGCCATGGCCCGTGCGCCATCCCCGGTGGTCGGCAGGCGTACATGCCCGCAGTGAACGTTTCGCCCAACCGCAGATCGGTGAGGTCGCCCTCCAGCAGATAAACCTCCTCCCAGTAGTCGTGGACGCGCATGCCTGTCGGACTCGTATCGACGCCCGGTTCGTAGCGGAGCAGGCCGGTGTACGCGCCCGTCGCGGGATCATCCGCCAATGTCTGCGCCCAGATACCGCGGACGCCTCCACCCGCAGCGGTCCATGAAGTTGCTGGTTGGTGGAATTCTCGCTCGGGTTTCGCCATTCGTCCCTCCCCCTTTATGGAGTGGCAACATGGTGCGGGAGTCGCTGTGCGTGCAACATCGTCGCCCCAAGTTCGACGTATTAGGAGGCGCGATACAGGCCACAAGCGCGACAGCGTGGCCAGGTGTTTAGCGACAATTAGGCGTATTGCCTCACGGAAGAATGTAACCCTTCGACGGGTTGTTGCCTCATGGGATATCTTACCGCAACGGGGCCATAACGATCGGCGAGGACGGCCACAGGTCAGCCGTGGAGATGTTGTGCCGCCAGGACCTGACCTGTGGCCGCCGCAGCCGAAACGGGGTTCAAGGGGCAGGCCCCTTGGTCCGGCGCAGCCGGACCGTCGTTACCGCCGACGGGCACGCAGAGCGGCCATACGCTGACGCGCTTGCTCACGCTTGCGCTCCTCCCGACAGACATCGCAATAGGCGGTGAGGGGGTCACGCTCGCCCCGGATGACCGTCTCGCGCTCGCCACAGACGGCACATTTGATGCGCCGTTCTTTGATCGCCATATCCGTCCTTTCATTGTTACGCTAGTTTTCACTAGAAACTAGCGTAACATATAGCGGGTCCGCCGTTGTTACGCTAGTTTTCACTAGAAACTAGCGTAACATACAACGAGCCATAGCGTCGCTCACCCTGCAGCGGCCGCGGCGGTGCTGTCGCTGCACAGCCGTAGGGCGCCTGGCCCCCGCTGACCGAGGGGCGTGTCCTCGTCGAGCCACCCATCGTCGAACGCGAGGATAGCTGTCGCGCGCCACGCACCGATGCGTCGCTGGAGGGTGCGGAGTTGCCCGTCAGGGTGGCGCGCGGGATCGCGCCGCTGCAACTCCAGGAAGATGGACTTTGCGGTGCGCTCCGGCTCGATGGCGAGCCAGCCGTGGATCTCGGCCCACTCACTCGCGAACGGATCCTCGCGGGTCCGATAGGTGCGCGGCCCCGCAGCCTTGGCCGTTCGTCGATAGGTGTGCGTATGGCTGGTGCGCGTGAGCCGGCTCAACGCGTCGCTCTCCTCACCAGCGCTGGGTACCAGACCGCACGCTCCGGCGCTGAACCGCTCCATCGGCCCTGTCGGAGGCGGCGTCTTCACGACGGCATGCCGCCATAGCGCCTCCTGCAAGGTCTGGAGTTGCCGCAGCAACCGCACCGGGTCGAGCGCCTCATAGAACGTGTGCAGCCGCTCACGGGACACATCGTCGAGCACGCCCGCAGCCAGCAAGCGTTGGAGCGGGGTTTGGGCCGTGTCGTACCGGCGATAGACGTGGCTGCCCTCCCGACGCTTGAGCTGGAGCTTGAGCGAGGGCTGGAAGAAATTGACGTACAGGCGCACCGCCCGGTACAACTCGGCGAGTTGGCGGTAGGCGCGCTCACCCGCGAAGCGGTCATAGCCTACGAGTTGCCGCACCACCGAGCCATTCTTCTGCTCAACGTAGCACTGGTCGTTCTTCCGGTACGCCCGCCCGCGCGTGAAGGTGATCGCTTCACGGGCGCAGTACGCGAGCAGGTGGTTGTTCAAGAACTCGCCGCCGTTGTCCGTGTCCAGGCCCCGCAGCGGGAACGGCAGCAGGCGCCGCGCATGGTCGAGCGCCTGGGTGACGGCCTCGGGACTGCGGTACGGCAGGGCGAGGCATTCGGTCCAGCCGGTGGCGATGTCGGTGAGCGTCAGCGTATAGAGGTAGGCCCCCTCCGCACTGGTCCCGCCATGCGCGACCAAGTCGGCCTCCATGAAGCCGGGGCGGACATCGTCCCACTCAGCGAAGGTGCGGATCGGAACACGGTGCTTGAGGAGCGTGCCGGCCTTGGTCGTGCCGATGCCGTGGGGGCGATCGGCCGCGCGCACCCGCCGTAAGATGCGATCGGCCGTGGCCGGGCTGAGCGCCAGGAGCTGCGCCCGCACCTCGGCGGGGAGCGCAAGATGCCCGTGGCGCTCCAAGGAGACCACTAACTCCGGCAGGAAAGGCACCAGACGCTTGGCGCAGACGAAGTTGGCCGCCGCCCAAGCGACCTCGAGGGCCGCGACGACGGCGGGGCCATAGCGCGGCTCCCGTGGCCGCGTGATGGGACCGGCTGCGGGGACGGCTGGTTGCCCGAGGACACGGATGGCGTATTTGCGTGCGTAGCCCGTCGCCGCAACGAATTCATCGAGGATGTGGCGCTTCTGTACGCCCCTCGCCTCGTGGTAGCGCGGGGCGACCTGCCCTAAGAGCTCGCGCTTGGCCTGGAAACTCATGCTGGACCTCACTCTTTTCTCCCCTCCACTGTGCCGGTGGCACGATTGCTTCGGGTTACATTATTCGTGAGTCTCCCATGGCCCTTGCCAGGGCCACCCCCGCACATGAAAAGGGGCGTTGGCGGTATCGTTAAAGTGTTCAGACGACAAAGAGGTCGGGTTGCCTTGGTAC
>JAABUL010004750.1_pt1 | contig 17753 bp, 10 predicted proteins | sample 5559151 | NCBI WGS metagenome assembly JAABUL01 (sample SAMN10711876, study PRJNA513368) | rock metagenome | isolation source: Antarctica rocks | place: Antarctica: Victoria Land, Pudding Butte sud | reverse complement strand
GGGGTGGGTGGCCGGGGGGGGGGCGGGCGGGTAGGCGGGCGAGAAGAGATCTTACCCGCTTAGATTCACCCCCCTAAGCTCGCCTACCTATTCACGCGGTTTTTAAAATAATTCGGATACTTAGTATATACTTGATTAGTCCTAGAATCAGAATTATTTTATAATCTATATACTATTCTCGCCTACCTACCCGCCCGCCTAATCTCTTAACTATTCTTGCCTATTCTTGCCTATTCTCGCTTACCCGCTTAAATTCACGCCTACCTAATTCTTTTTTACTTATTCTTACCCGCCTGACTACTTTACTCCTAGGCTAACAGCGGGCAAGATTAAGCGGGTAGATTTAAGCGGGCGGGCGGGCAGGCGGGCGAGATATAATATAGATCTTACCCGCCTATTCTCGCCCGCCTAATATCTCGCCTAATCTTAAAATCGCCCGCCCGCCTAAATTCTCGCCTATTACCCTAAATAACCTACTCCCTTATCACTTATATATACGTAGGCGAGAATAGGCGAGATTAGGCAGGTATATAAGCGGTTTAGTAGGCGGTTTAGTAAGCTATTTAATAGGCGAGATTTTAATAGGTAAGAATAGGCGGGCGGGTAGGTAAGAAGAGATCTTGAGAAGAGATCTTGCTAGGCCCAAATTCTGGCTCGCCTAATCTCGCCTAGATTCGTCCTCTATTCTCGCCTGCCTAATCTCGTTTATTTAAATGTTACTCGCCCAGATGATATTCGCCTAATTCTCGCCTAATCTCGCCCGCCCGCCCGCCCGAAATCACCTAATCTTAAACTCGCCCGCCCGTCCATTCTACGAGTTTGGGCGAGCGAGAATGGGCGAGGTTTAGGCGGGCGGGCGAGTTTAGGCGAGCGACATTTAGGCGGGCGGGCGGGCGGGCGGGCGAGCGAAAATAGGTGAATATAGGCGAGATCTCTTCTCGCCTACCCGCCCGCCCGTACGCCTATATATGCCTTTAATATATATTACGCTATCTAATATAATTAAAGTTTAATATATATATAATTAATCTACTAATTATATTAATTATTTATTAGAGGCGTATTATAAAAATTACGTTAATATAAAAGAATTAATAAATTATATAAATTAATACTTAAGTCTAATCTTACCTATTTACCTACTTATTTAAATTCTTATCCGCCTAAATTCGCTTGATCTTAAATTATTTATTCTCGCCCGCCTAATTATATATAAGGTACCGCCTTATTAATTATTAAAAAGTTATACTTAGTAATATATATATTATACCTATAATAGACGGGCGGGTAAGTAGGCGGATAAGATCTAATTATACCTACCTATTTACCCGCCCGCCTATCTATCTACTTACCCGCTTACCTACTTACCTACTTAAATCTCGCCTACTTAAATTCTTACCCGCCTACTTACTTACCTAAATCCGCCCGTTGAGATATTATTTATTTATTATTATCTATTAAATCGCTTAATCTTACCTACTTAATTTTATTAAATTCGCCTACCCGCCTATTTTATAAGTTAAGTATAGGTAAGAATTTAAGTAAATAAAAATTAAGTAGGTAGGTAGATAAATAAAAATCAATAATATTAATTTAAGATTAAAGTAATACTCTTTATTACTTTATTTATTCATAAGAAGTTATACTTAATAATATATATATTATACTTATAGTAGGTAAGATTAAGCGATAAGTTTAAATAAGTAAGTAAGTAAAGTTATTAAAAAAGGAGATTAATTAAAAATATTATTTTTAAAGGGATATTTATATACTTTAAATTACTATTTACTTATTAGGTAATTAAGCGCCTAGGCGAGAATAGGTAAGTCTAAGATTAAGTAAGTTTAAGTAGATAAGAGTTTAAGCGGGCGGGCGGGTAGGCGGGTAGGCGGGCGGGTAAGAAGAGATCTTACCTATATTTACCTGTTTTCACTCGCCCGCCCGCCGTGCCGCCTATCCGCCTGCCTACCTAAACTCTTATATACCTAAATTCTCGCCCGCCTAAATTTACTTAATCTTAGATTTACTTATTCTTACCTAAGCGCCTAATTACCTAATAAGTAAATAATAATTTAAAGTATATAAATATCCCTTTAAAAATAATACTTTTAATTAATCCCCTTTTTTAATAACTTTACCTATTTACCTACTTATTTAAACTTATCGCTTAATCTTACTTATTATAAGTATAATATATATATTATTAAGTATAACTTTTTATTAATAAATAGAGTAATAAAGAGTATTACCTTAATTTTAAGTTAATATTACTTATTTTTACCTATTTACTTACCTACTTAATCTTTATTTACTTAAATTCTCACCTATACCTAACTTATAGAATAGGCGGGCGGGTAAATTTAATAAAATTAGGTAGGTAAGATTAAGTAGTTTAATAAATAATAATAAGTAAGCGATATTTAAATAAGCGGATTTAAGTAAATAGGCAGGCGGGTAAGAATTTAAGCGGGCGAGATTTAAGCGGGCGAGCGGGCGGGCGGGCGGGCGGATAAGTAGGTAGGTAGGCGTAATTAAATCTTATCTACCTACCCGCTTACCCGCCCGCTATAAGTATAATATATATATTACTAAGTATAACTTTTTAATAGTTAATAGGGCGGTACCTTATATATAATTAGGCGGGCGAGAATAGATAATTTAAGATTAGGCGAATTTAGGCGGGCGAGGATTTAGGCGGGTAGATAGATAGGTTATTAGGATTCTCCTAATCCTTAAACCTCTTAGGGGCCTAGCTTTTAGTCGACCTAGTTAAGTCTTATAAAGAGGAATATTAAGGGCGGAGTAAAAATAGACTTTATTAAGCTAAATTAATATTAAATAATATTTAATACTTAGATATTAATATTTATATACTTAGGAGATAATATAAGTTAAATATAAAATTCTTATATACTATAAAAGTAATACTATTATATAGATAAAGGAATTTATATTAAGATTAATTAATTTAATTAGCTTAAAAGGCTTAACCTTTAGACTTCTTAAGCTTCTTAAGTAATAGTTTAATTATTTAACCTTACTTAGCGCTTAAGCTTACTTACTTAATTTAATATACCTATTAAATTAATATTTATAATATTAGGTTCTTTCTTTAAGCCTTTATTTTAAAAAGGTAACTTAATTTCCTAATATATTAATATATTATATTTATATTTTAATACTTATTATTATAACCTTATAATTAATTATAAATTCTATTAATCTTATATAATAATATATCTTTATAAGTCCTATTACTTATAAGGCCTTCCTTATTATATTACTTATTAATAATCTAAGTATAAGAAGTATTTTTACTATAATTATTAATATAATTTAACCCCTAACTTCAAGGATATAAATAAGGTAATTTAAGAGTTTAAGAAGTTAAATAATAAGATCCTTAAGACTTATTTAAAGCTTACTTACTTAAAGAAATAAAAGAAATTTTAATTAAAATAATTAAAGGATTTAAGTAATAAAGAATCTATTAATATCTTAGAGATTAAGAAAGATAAGTAAAGTAATAATCTTATAAAGATTCTTATTTTTTTATTATTATTTAATAATCCTCTTAATAAACTTAATACCTTTAATATAATTAATTAATTAATCCTTAACTCTAATAAAATTATTTTAAGAGATTTTAATAATTTATTAAATTCTTAGCTAACTCCTAGGTATTCTTAAAGTTATTATAGTTTTTTTATTTAATAAGGTATTATTAATCTTATTAATTTAAGACTTTTTTAATCTTATACTTTATCTCTTCTTTTATAATATAATAAAAGGTTTCTTATAAGGGTATATCTAAGTCTACTAATTCTAATTTAAAGATATAAAATATTAGAAATACTTTAATATTTAATAAAAGGTTTAACTTATAATCTATTAATTCCTTTATCCTTTAAATAAAAAATAGTTTAACTTTAATAAGTTTAATCTTCTTACTTTATTTTTAATTCTATCTCTTTAACTTAAAGTCTTTAACAAGGAGATAGACTTCATCCCCCTCTTTTCATTAAGGATATATTTTTCTTTTCTTATTAATATATTATTAAGTTCTTAAATTTATCTCTTTAATCTTATCTTATATATCTTTATATAATACCTTTATATTAGATAATAAGATTAATACTTTATTAACTTTTAGCCTTAATCTAGGATCTAGGAAGAGATTCATATATTAACTATAATTAATAAAGAATAGTAATAGCGTAGTTATTTATAACTATCTATTATTATACGTTAACTATATTAATAGAAGTAGTAAAACTTAATTATTTTACTTTATATTTATATAATACCTTAGGTATACTTTTATAGTTTAATTTATATATTCTATTTATCTATCTATTTATAGGTAGTAGGTTATTAATATATATAATTTTATCCTAATTATTAATATTAATATTTTCTAATAGTTAGATATAAATAGCTTATCCTTATTAGATATTATTAATTCTAATATATTATAATCCCTAACTAATCTATTAATAAGAATAAAACCTAATTATTCTATATTATAGGTCTCTTTAAAGGATATTATAATAGTATACTTTATTAATTTATTAATAATAATTATAATTAAGTTATAAACTTCCTTTATAGTTAGATCTCCTAACTTTAATAATTTAACTATAAAGTCTATTATAATATCTTTTTATAATAATTCTAATATTAAGGTGAATTATATCTATTTATACTTTATATAACGTGTTACCTTATTCTACTAGTAGATTATATATCTCTTAATATATTTCTTAATATATATTTATAATCCTAATATAATATATATTCTTCCTAGGAGTTCTAATATCTTTATAACTCTAGAATATCCTTATAATAAATTATTATAATAATCCCTTATAACTTCTTTAATATATAGTCTTAATAAGTAGACTTTAACCTTATATTATAAGAGTTCTATATCTAGCTACTAATATCTTAATATCTTTATTAAACTATTAATCTTATATCCCTTTTAAATATTATCTAAAATTCTAGGGACTTAAATATATATAATTATAATTAAAACTCTTATTAATATAAGTAATTTATTATCCTCTTATTTTAAGATTAATCTTTCTATAATATCGTTATCTTTTATATAGTCTTCTTACCTACTTAGGGCGTCTACTTAACTATTATCTTTTCTAGGTATATATATAATCTTAAATTTATATTACCCTAGTAATTCTATTTAATAAACTTATTATTAATTTAACTCCTTTATTATTATAAAGTTAATAAGATTCTTATAATTTATAAAAATAATTAGTTTAAAATAACTTCCAATATATACTCTTTAATATTAAAGTATATATATTATTATAAGTAATTCTTTATTATATATATTATAATTCTATTTAACTCTTATTATTTTCCTAGAAAAGTAAGTAACTAGGTACTACTTTCTATTTACTATTTAATATAAATAGGCCCTAAGTATAAGATCTAAGGTATTTATCTTAATTTAAGCTAATTAATTAGCTTAAAAAGTATAAAGTATTAATAGATTTATATAAGACTATTTAAATAACTTAAATACTCCTTTTTAATTAAAATTTTATTTAAATTTAATATCCTTCTTAATAACATTTATAAGTAGAATTACTTTCTTTAAATATTTTTTTTTAAATTTATAATTATAGTTTATAACTCTTAAGAAACTTTAGATACCTTTAATATTATATAATATAAGTTATTTAAGTATTACCTTAATCTTCTTAGGGCTTATTTAAATACCTTTTATATTAATTATAAATCCTAGGAATTCTATTAATTCCTTATAAAACTCGTATTTTTCTAGGTTAAGATATAATTTAATATAAGCAAGGTATAATAAAACTTCTTATATATATTAAATATAAGTATCTTTATCCTTAAAGTAAATTAATATATTATTAAGATATATGATAATTATCTTATTTAAGTATACTCTTAAAATATTATTAACTAATACCTAACAAATTATTAATATATTAATAAATCTAAACAATATTACTAGATACTTATAATAATTATAATATATCTAGAATACTATCTTTTATTCCTTACTATTTTTTATTTAAATTAAGTTATAAGCTCCTTAAAGGTTTAACTTAATAAATATCTTTACTTTCTTAAGTCTATCCTATAACTTATTAATATTTAGTAAAGGATATTTATTCTTAATTATAATATTATTTAACTTTTAATAGTTAATATATAACCTTAATTTTCTATCCTTTTTTAATATAAAGAGGATTAAATAATTTATTAATAATTTAAATTCTTAAATAAATCCCTTTTTTAAGTTCTTTTTAATATACTCGCGTAGTATTAAAAGTTCCTTCTCTAAAAGTATATAAATTAATTTAAATATTAACTCTTTATTTAATTTAAATAAGATCTTATAATCTTAAGGCTAGTACTTAGGTAAAGCTTTTATTATTATCTCTTCCTTAAATAGCTACTTTTATTTCTTATATTATTAAGGGATAATAGAAGGTTTATTAATTCCTCCTTTAACTTTAACCTATTAATTTAATTAACCCTTATTAATACCTATTAAATTAAATCCTTTACTTTAAAGGTTATCTTTAATTAAGATTAAAGTTAATTATACTTTAATTAATCTTTAATTCTATCTCTTATCTACTATTATCTATTATTAATATAAGGGATAGATATTAATAATATTATTAAATTATTTAGATTTAGATACTCCTTTCTTTTAATTTATTATTAGGTTTTACTTCTTTAATTAAGGTATACCTAAAATAATATAATAAATAATTATTCTAATTATATTAAGAGTAATTTCCTTATAATATTATTAAATTATAAAGGATAATAGATATATTTTCCTAATTATTCTACCTATTAATAATATTAACCTATTAATTATTTATAAGTTATAGGGGTTATATTTCCTTTAAGTAGGTAAGCCTATTAATTATATTTAACTTTAAGAAATAAAATTCCTATTAACTTTAAAATCTATTATTATAATAATTTATTAATTATTAACTTTTATTAGAATATTTATATATAATTTATAACTTATAATATATAGATATTATATTATAAAGATTAGGATATTAATTTCTTTATACTTCCCCCTAATATAAAGGATTACTCTTTTCCTTATTTAAGAAGGAATTTAATAATCTTCTTTTAATATATATACTTCTAATATTTATTATATAAGTATATATATTATTCTATTAAATAGTATTCTTTTATATCTATATCTTATTTAAGATAGATATAAAGATATTTATACTACTCTTTATTTTAATTAAGAAACTACCTCTATTCTAACTTTATTATAAGGTATTAAATATATTCTAGCTTATTATAATTTCTTTAATTTAAATTTTAATATATAGGTATTATTAGCGTTTATCCTTTATAAGTTTAAACTATTTAATATATTTTATAATAATTATTTATATAGGCGCTCTAATATATAACTTTATACTCTAAGTAATATAAATTATTATAATATTTTATAATTAATAATTTATTTAAAATGTTTTTTTAATAAGATTCTAACTTTATTTTTTCCTTTAAGTTATTATTATTTTAATCTTAAGATATAAAAGTATAAGGTTTAAAATTATTTAAAAATCCTATTAATTAATTATTAATTTTAAGATCTTCTTAACTTAAATCTCTTTTATTTATTCTTTATCTTTATTTAGGTAATCCCTTTTAAACCTTATTATTATTATTTAATTTAAGTTCTTATAATCTTTCTTAATTTTTTTAAAGCCTTCTTTTTATTTTATAAATATTCTTTTCTTTAATTAAAACTTTTTACTTTAGATTTAAATATTATTATTAGATCCTCTAGAAATTATCTTTTAATAGGTTAAACCTATTAAGTAAATCTTTTATAATTTTATTTAATTCTTTATTATTATACTTTATATTAAATAGATCTTTTAAAGGTCTATTACTCTTAATCAATATTCTTTATAATATATTTAATTATAATTATTATATTATATTTTTTAACTTATAATTCCTAATAATATAGCTTAATTTATTATAATTATAATAAGTTATTATTTTCTTACCCCTATTTTATTACTTTTTATCCTGAAATTTACCTTTATATTATATTATATTAAGTTTTATAAGTATTAATTTATAAAGATCTCTTAAGACTTTAAATTTATTATTAAAGCCTCTTATAATAAATCCTAATTATCTTAATCTTATAATTCTATTATTATAATATTTTTCTATTACTTATTTATAAAGCTTATTATTAATTTTAATTATAATTAATATAAGAGTCTTTAAATTATTAATTTATATTTTAATATATATTAATTTATCTTTAATATTATCTCTTAATCCTTATTAATATATTATTATAAGTATATTATTATTTTACTTAATCTTAATAAAATATTATTAAAATTATATTAAGTATTTTATAATTAACTTTTATTAATTTAAATATTAAATATTAGATAATTTATATTATTATATTACTTTTATTAAAAGGTTTAAATATTTATTAAATTTTAATATAGAAGTATATAAAGTTCTTTATTTATTATTTATTATTTTTATTTTCTTCTTTATTAAGTTCTTTTAAGAATTATTTAAGGAAAGATATAACTTATTTCTAAGCTTATCCTCTTATATATATTATAATAAATATTAATTATTATTTAATTTATATAACGCGTTTATTAAACTTAAAATATAATTAAAGTTATATAAGTTAATCCTTAAACTTATCTTTATTATTATAATATAAATCAGGTTTAATAACTTTAATATTATTTCTATTATTATTAAGTAAAGGGCGTTATATCCTTTATTTACTTAAGGTAGGATTCTATCTTAAGGTATTTATCTTAAGGATATTTAAAGTATTAAGGTTCTCTTAATCCTTAGATCTCTTAAGGACCTAACTCTTAATTAATCTAATTAAGTCTTATAAAGAGGAATATTAAAGATAAAATAAAAGTAGGCTTTATTAAATTAAATTAATATTAAATAATATTTAATATTTAGATATTAATATTTATATACTTAGGAGATAATATAAGTTAAATATAAAGTTCTTATATATTATAAAAGTAATATTATTATATAAATAAAGGAATTTATATTAAGATTAATTAATTTAACTAGCTTAAGAGGCTTAACCTTAAAGCTTCTTAAGCTTCTTAAGTAATAGCTTAACTACCTAGCCTTACTTAGCGCTTAAGCCTGCTCGCTTAGTTTAGTATACCTACTAAACCAATACTTGTAACATAGGTGAGATTAGGCTTAAGTATTAATTTATATAATCTACTAATTCTTCTATATTAATATAATTTTCATAATACGCCTCTAATAAGTAATTAGTATAACTAGTAGATTAGCTACGTATATATTAAGCTTTAGTCATGTTAGATAGCGTAGTGTATATTAAAGGCGTGACAATATATAGATCAATATCGGGTATAGTCATATGCTGTAAGAGGACTCTTACATTCAAGACCGTCATACAGATGTAGGATCGTCGTGGTCATTAGTACGCTATCGTCATTGGCGCAATCGGAATCGTTCAACATCGGCACAATTATGCTCAGGCATTTGTCGTGCAAAGTCATCGCATTGTACAGATCTTTTTGGCCGCTGATTCGGCTATGATGAAGAGCGGAAATGGCGAGGATTGCGGTCATCAATAATGGGCTTGTCGCTGCCATGCAGGTTGCGACCTTACCGAAGTGTCTCTTGCTATCACCAACGTCCTTCTTGAATCGGAGTTAGTCTAGTCTGATGGCACTTGGAAGTTTATGCATACCCATGGCGCAAGATGGGTGACAAAATGTTGAACGAGCTTTGCCTCTTGCAAGCTATTTACTGGCAGTGCCACCTTCCTCGCCAATAGTGGACCTCCCTGACTGAACGTACCCGTGTCCGAGGCTGGCTTTTCCCGAGGCGGAGATGGTCTTCTCGAGGAATGGGCTGGGGTGTCTTCAAGAGGCAGATCATTTGGCGGGTCGTCTGGCATCTGCTTCGATGCTATGAGATAGTCTGACGGGTCATCGTCCAGATTCGGCGCTTGACCTGTTGGAGTATGATAGGTCGATCCAAGCACGATTGTTGCAGAGGTTTTCTCCATCATGGCTGGCCGAGACTCCGTAGCCACCTCAACCATATCAAAGACATCATGCTCTATGTCTCCCACTGGTGAAGCGTCATCGCTGCTATCGCTTCCAGTGACAAAGTCGAGACTCCCACTAGTATCCACCCACGTCTGCTCTCCGTCGAAGAAGAAATCATATTTGTCGTAGTCTGCGCGAGAGATCTTCCCTGCCGGACATACGAGATTCCGGAAGCGAACGTTGAGACGAACGCACTCCCTCCCATTCTTCTCACACTCTTTGCAAGGAGATTGGACATCACAGGTCCGGTGGCGTACTCTGCAGCCTGCATATTTGGTCATGGTGTCTGGATGGGAGTCTCGAAAGTGTGAAGTCTGAAGATTGTGAGAGGCGTTGAACCAGGCGCAAATTTCACCGGGGCTTGCTCTTCCCTTTTGGAATTATGACTCGATTTGCCTACTTCGTCCATTCTACTTTGGTTGGACTGACCAAAGTCGACGGAGATGGTCAAGATAGCAAGAAGTGAGAGAGGACGGAGTACGTGCCGCAATTTGACTGCCGTGACTGCCAAGGGATGCCTGCCCAACAAGGAAACTTTCCCTTCACGGCTCAGCCTGAAGAGCGGACCTTCCCTTTTTGGCGGAGACTGACGGCAACAGAAACAATATCGATCCTCGCCCGGTTATAAGCAACTCCAGGTTCAACAAGGAAATTTGCCATTCTAGTAGACAGTCTGCACGATACCGCTCAACAATGTCTATAAAGTCCCAAGATGGCCTTCGCGTTTGCAGGCCCTTTTTCTTCTCTTCTACAACCATCTTCATATCGAACAAAACGACAAGGGACACCACCACCCTGCAGACACGACGACATACTCATATCGAACCATGCCTTCGCCACAGTTGCTGGACGAAGAGAAGATGTCTCCACCTACGACACCATCGCCATGCCACCTCAAAGATAGTGCCGCTCTTAAAGAAAAACCAACTTCCTCCAAAACATCTACCACTCCAACGCCCACAATCGAAGACAATTCGTCCCCCATGGCTCAAAGCCGGCAAACCGCAGTAGCCATCCTCCTCATCCTGGCCAACATCGTAACCATGCTCCCCTTCGGCGCCGGCATGGGCGGCGGCCTCCACATCGCATCCACCCTCGGGGTCACGGAGCCGAGCCAAGCCTCCTGGATCGCCGCCTCCTACCCGTTGACAGCTGGCGCCTTTGTGATCATGTCTGGCCGCCTCGGATCCATCCATGGGCATGCACGCGTGCTCCTTCTCGGCGCCTCATGGTGGATAGTGTGGTCACTTGCCAATGGTTTCTGCAATGATTTCATTGCGTTCAATGTCGTGAGAGCCATGAGTGGTGTCGGTGGTGCAATGGTGGTGCCGAATGCGGTGGCAATTGTTGGAACGACGTTCCCGCCGGGGAGACTTCGAAATCGGTGTCTGGGGTTGATTGGGGCAGGCGCGCCTGTTGGCGGATGGGCTGGTAATTCTTGATTCGAATTTTGCCTTTCTTGATCTCTAGGTTGAACCGGAGATCATAAATTTGCAGATCTATTCCTTAGCCATGTCCCATGAAATGATTCCATGCCTCCATTAAGACATGCTGACTCTAGTTTTTTCAGGAGCATTGATGGCTGGATTATTGACCGAGCGGATTCCATATAAGTGGCTTTTTGTCTTCATGTAAGTAATGTCACGTTTGTTACTCTGTTGATAGTAGCTGACTTGAGGGTGGTAGCGCGTTGCTAGGGACGCTGGTGTTCGGCAGCCTTGCGATCATGATGCCAAGTGAGACGCCTGTCAGTGAAAACGAGACGATTGACTGGGTCGGCTCGGTCCTCGGTATTGCTGGCTTGATCGGCTTCAACTTCGTGTTCAAGTATGCTAATTTTGCGGTCCCTCTTTGCTCTGACTTTCTTATCATAGCAGCTGACATGTTCGCCATTAGTCAAGCACCCAAAGCCGGCTGGCGCTCGCCATATGAGATCGCCCTGCTGATTGTCAGCATATTTCTGTTCTTAGCCTTCGGTGTCTGGGAGTATCACTTTGCCAAATATCCCATCATGCCTCTCACCATCTTCCGCGCACCCTCGTTCGGCGCTGTCATTATCGTCGTAATGTTCAGCTACATGTCCTACGGTACCTTCATCTGGTACATGATCGCATGGCAGCAGCAGATAAGACACTGGTCTGTGCTTTCCACCGCTTGGGGACTGACACCTCTTGCTATTTTCTCCGCTGCTGGTGCATTCATCGCGGCTTGGCTGGTCCCTCGCTTAGCCGTGCAGTGGATCCTCGCCATCGGTGCCATGGCGGTGCTGATAGCCCAGGTGCTCGTTGCTACGATGCCAGAGCAGCAGCTCTACTGGATGCAGATGTTTCCGGCGACAGTCATCCAGAGCTTCTGTCCAGATTTCATTTACACGGCCGCGCAGATCGTGGCATGTAACAATGTGAGCAAGAAGGACCAGGGTGTCGCAGGAAGCCTAATTGGGACACTGCAACTGTATGCGACAAGTATTGGCTTGGGATTTGCGGGAATGGTGGAGACGCATGCTGTTGGTAGACAAGGACCCGCCAAGGGGTATAGGGCGGCATTGTATTTTGGCATGGGGTTGGCCGGCATGGGGTTGGCCGGCATGGCGCTGGTGATCGGGCTGACGTTTGTGAGAATGCCGAAGGATACTAGGGAGGGGTGGCAGAGCCAGGATGCTGGGTCTGACGTGAGTAGTGGAGAGCAGAAAGGTATTTTGCCCGTTTGACGACAGCCGTAGCTGAAGAGCGATAAAAACAGAACACCTGAAGTGTTAGAAATGTAATATTATTATGATACATCGCGCATAGTATTGCAAAATGAAACGACCCGATCAGGGCGGCAGTGCGACAATTTTGACGACGATACCAACACCTTTTTGGCATATTTCAGATGCAGAGTCGTCTGAAGGATTTCTTGTCTTACAGATGCCTTTGGTCTTACTGATGTCAGCCGTCTCTGTACTTCCGGCATTAGCATATTCAGTATTCGAATACTTACTAGCCGAGAGGGAGCCCAGCTTACCAGTTCTTTACTCGTCGAAAATGCCCATTTTGTCCAGCGAAAAACTGTCCAAAATGGCCATTTGTACGCCGCTGGGCCAATATTTGGCAGCAATGTTCTTGCTTGACTATGAAGCGCTTCAGCTGCTTACAGGAAGCGTTTGCAGCGTTTTGAAAGACATGATCTCGCCGCAGGCTCCACTGTTCTGATTGTAAGCCTTGAAGCTGTTGGAGTACGACGCTAAGGGAGTTCAGCCGTTGGAGTTTCTCCTTCATAATGTGCAGCAGCACCACCTGCTCCTGATAGTAATACGTGTTTTTATAGCTTTGATGGAGTCGCAGGCCGAGAAGTCGAAGCCTGGCGTTACCATGGCAAAAGGACCAAGGGGATCAAACAGACACTGAAGTCACGTTATTGCACAGCACGGAGGACGGAAAACATCACGACGGCAAGTTGCTATATTTCGATCGCGAAGGCGACGGCAGATGGTCAGTCAGCGAGGCTGCGCATTCAGAGACCATGGGATGCATGAGCGAGTGAGGCTCAGCTGAAGCTGATGTGTAGATGTGCGCTTCCCTCTCACGGGGTCTTACTCGGGGTCTTGGAAAAGCTCTTGAATCAGAGCCCCCTGGGCTGGAATGTCCTCTTTCGAAGCCGTTCCAAGTCGAACAAGTACTTCGTCTGACTTATCGTAGGCTGTGAGACCCAAAAAAGCCCTGTTCCGGCCTATGTTATCTGGTTGCAGCACCATGTACCGACCAAACCCCTCTTGACCCAGTGCGCTCTCGACCGCATCGAGTCTGTATCGCTAGATGGAATGGAAAAGTACGACACGTAAGAGCCCAGATATCTGACATGCGAGTCGCCATTCTCAAACGCTATACCACGAATGATCGAGCCAATGCCATCCGCAGCGACTACCAAGCCGAAAGCCGTGGTCGTTGTGCCGTTGGCGAAGTCCACGCCAACTTCCGTATCTGTCTCTTCCAGCCTTTCAACCATTCGCCGCATATATAGGAGACATCGTACTTTGTGACACCGAAGAGAATCCCTACCAGCTATGCTCTTCACATCCCAATGTCGCAGGTATGATAATGCTTCCACCCTTGCCTGACGCGCCGACACCCAAACGCGCAAGGCAACGGTCGTCTCTGTCAACGACTTTGAAGCTTTCCTCCTGTGGGCTTTAGTCCCGAAGGCGGTCGAAGGGTTCCATGCGCTTGACCACGTCTCGAGTGGCATCGCGGACGACCAGCAATTCGGTGCACGCTTGACGACTGTCACTTTGCATCCTGCGCGGACGAGCTAGTAGGCAACTGCCAGGTCCCGGAGGAACCGCTGGTAAGGACAGGGGCGCTTGACATGATGATGGTGGAGCTATGATAAGCCGGTATGATGGCACGATGGTAAACCAACAAGAAAAGCTTGGCGGCTTCTGACCGCGACGCCAAGACTTTTGCATTAAGTACGGCAGTTCACACGTAAATCTCAAATTGGGACAGCTACTATGCTTATGGCGTCGGTAGAGGCATTGTTTCTTAGCTACGCACCATACAAAATCGATACCAAGAACAACCACAAGCTCTGCTCCATCCGAGTCGAGGCATGCTGTAAATCCGGCGTGGCAGCCATCAAGGCAAAACTGGTAGGCGCTGGCTTGGCTGCGACCAGGGAGGCAAGGGTTGCGGCGAAAATAGTACGGAAGAGTATTGTAAGTCATGGCAGCTAGGATGCTATTGGGATTGAAGGTTGCACACTGTGCTTCAGTAAGTTGGAGATGGGTCTGGCGAGACGGAGACCGATGCTCATTGGTAAGTGGAAGGAAAGAAGGCAAATCGGGAGCGGACAACTCTTGTAAAGTGTATTCGAGAAGGGCTATGTAGTCTTTAGCGTTCACGATGGACCATATGATGCGGACTTAAGAATTTAAGCACCATAATCTAGGAGATGAGGCAGCTTCGACATTCCATGCGTAGATCACAACCACTCATCTATATCCGTATAAGTCGGTTCCAGCTTGCTTGAAAATATCTTCAATTTCCTTATAACGAGTATCGTATCTCCCGTCATCAGTGTGAAGAAGCCATGAGGGAGTATATGCAACACTCTGTAGAGCCGGAAGAGTCGCTGGCTTGGAAATTGCAAGGTCAAAAAGCCAGTTCAGGAAGTCTTGGATGCCACTTTCATACTCAGCTTTCCCAGCCCAGCCATTTACGACCAACTCTGTGGCAACCAATCGGAGTTCCTCAAGGGCTGGGGGCAGTCTATGATGTAAGTGATGTGTTGGGGTAACAACGGGTTTCGAGATGGAACGTCCTTGTTCATGATCAAAAGAAGGTTCTTCTAAGAAGTCAAACCTAATACAGACACGTCTGAGGGCTGGATAATCAGTCAAATCCAAGGAGTTGGTGATATCTGGGCCTGTTCACTGGGTCAGCGCAACGTGTATTCGAGTTACTGGTTGCCCTCTTTACCACGAACGCCATCCGAACCAACAGCTTCCAGGTTCTCAAGGGTCCGACGCTGGTGTTGTAAGGCATACTGTAGTTCGCGGCTTGAAAGGTTACCGAGACCCTCGTAACGCAGGCCACGATGAGGGTAAGGTATATACGAGAAGCTCCTCAAAGCCTTTGGCCAGCTGAGCAGCTCTTGTAGGTCTTTGCCAATTACACCCGTCTTATTCAATGTGAGGTACTCGACGTTCGAGCTTCTCATTCTGTCCTCTCTGACATCGGCCGGCCTATCGTATGTTGGCGAACCCCAGTAGCGCCAGCCGTCTAGACAGAAGTGGGTCAAAGATGGGATGCAAAACAACGAATGCAAGCGGCTTAATTCTGTTCCATCATCTTTGGCATAGAAATCGCCACGCAGTCCATCATGCTGGATGGCGAGCGATGTGACTGCGGTATCAGCGGGTATATCGAAGGAAAATCTTGGTGGGGAAAGATGCAAGCTCTGCAAGCATGAGGACTTCAGAGCTGCTAGACACTGATACACATCCTGATCATCATTCTTCTCGGCGTTGTGCCATCTGAGATCTACATTCTTGACGTGAGCGCGCAAGCTGATGGAGTCGCAATAGCTCCGGGTGAAAGCCTCAAGATCCCAGATCCTTGTCCAGTTTGGTGGAAGGTCCTCTTGCCGGTTTGGAAACCAGGCCTTTCTGAAGTCATCGAGATCGCCCGAGCCCCAGAAATATACAGAGTCATACAGCAAGGGGATCACTACCTCATTGAGCCGTCGACAACTGTGTAGAAGGCTCGTTAATGCTGGTGGAGGGAGACGTGAGAAGACCAAAAGCAAGATCTCGGTAGGGAGGTTGAGAAGCGATGGCATCGTTGATGATTTCGAGAGAAGGGAGAATGGGTGAGTCGGAAAACACGAAAGATTGACAGAAGGCGACGCCAAGGCCATTGCTTGTGGCGGAGTGGCTGGTGCCGAGGCTGAATGGATGGTGGTGGCGTTAGATGAATATTCGGTACCATTGTACTTCGACTACATCTAGCAATACATCCTCAAGGACGTCCCACTACATACGCCAGGCGGCAGTGCATCATTTACGAAGCAGTGTCCTGTTCTACTAGGCGCTTGCAAACTCAATTGCTTTCCGCTTCCTTTTCTAACTTGTAGCTACTCTCAATGCTAATTTGAAGATATTGTCTCCTCAACCCATTATCCTAACGTGAGCCCTGCGTTCCTAGCGCCAAGGCCTCCCTTGTTCCAATCGTATAGCAATAACAACCAGAGCACTAGCAGGTACTAAGCATTTGCTAAACTTGGACCACAGCCTCTTTAGCATAGCTGCCGATGGCGAGCAGATGGGTAGCTCGAAGTCGAAGAAAGCTGGCATAGTAACATAGTCCAGTCTTAGGACTCTATCGAAGCTCTGCCTCGAACGAATCAGTATGCCCAACAATGTTGGTGTAGTAGGACGCGATGATGCCTTTAGGAACTGATGAAGGTGTTGGCTCAATCGCGGGTTCAGAGCGATTGTTATTCAAATATATGATGAGCCATAGCGAGTGAATGACGCTTTCAGAGTGTCCTTTCTGAGTGGAAGAGCTGCTGCTAGGACTTCTGAGGGCTTATGATCAGGTAATTTTCCTCCCAACCCGAATCTTCGAGCGGTAGCGTTCTGATCTGTGAAATGACATGTAAGCTCAAAACCTGTTGAAGGAAATCTTCTGATCGGTCGGAATGGCTGTCCGATAGCAAGGCACAGTCGTAATAGCTTCAGTCAACGTGAGCTTGCTCGGCGATCTTTGCGTGGAAGGGTCTCCAAACATTCGAACAGGAGTGGCCGCAAATGTTATGATTCTAGACACTTTTACTCTCTGGAAGACCGTATAACGGCGTGTCTCGTTCATTCCTCCTACAAAGATTTGCGCGAGATTGAGCTCCGTAGCGCCCGTACCCACAGCTCGATCATCGGGTGTGAAGGAGGATCTCGAGCGTCAGGAAACTCCCGTAACATCCGGCCAAGCAAGTAGCGGATGGTCCTCAAGACTAGTCCAGAAGTCCAGATCAAGATTGGAATTGAGCCACGTCTCGTCATCGAGCCCCTCGACCATATATGTGTCAAGAGTTTTCGGGGCCTCGCTG
>JAABUL010004749.1_pt1 | contig 17753 bp, 13 predicted proteins | sample 5559151 | NCBI WGS metagenome assembly JAABUL01 (sample SAMN10711876, study PRJNA513368) | rock metagenome | isolation source: Antarctica rocks | place: Antarctica: Victoria Land, Pudding Butte sud | reverse complement strand
AAAAAGGACGGTACCGGCGTATCCTGCATAAGGGATGGTCTCCTCGTGATAGTCGGGTTGGTGTGACACCCTATACCCTACCATCGGGCGATCATCCCCCTCTACACCGACTTTTCACAGACCCTGGCGATGGGCGGTGCCTGGTGTTGTTCGAGCTATAGCTCGTCAGATAATGTTTGAGAGAAATAGGCCGCTCCGTGCGCGTGGCAGCCGGCCGTGGAGTCTCATTCTTTATCTGAACATCTATAGATCCCCCCGCGGCCTACACGCTGGCCGATATCCTCAAGGGGACGCGCTACGCGCTTACGCTGTTTACCCCCGAGGAGACCGCGGCGCTCAAACCCTTCGACAAGAAGGGCAAGCCCTATCTGCGCGACTTCGCGACGGGAACCGAACGCCCGGCGAAACCGGAGGAGGTCGTGCGCCAGCTGTACCTCTATCGCCTGATCCACACGTACGGGTATCCAGCGACGCGCATCCTCGTCGAGAAGGGCGTCCAGTTCGGGTCGACCATTGCCGTGAAGCGCGCTGACATCGTGGTGACCGACAAGGAGCACCCGGACACGGCGTATATCATCGTGGAGGTCAAGAAGCCGCAGCGCCGGGACGGCGAGGAGCAGTTGAAGAGCTACTGCAACGCGGAAGGCGCCCCGATTGCTGTATGGACGAATGGCCGCGAGCAGATTTTGCTGCACCGGCAGGATCGCAATATCTACCGGAGCATCCCGGACCTGCCCCGTGCCAATCAGACACTCCCCGACGTTCTGAACGAACGGATGACGATCGATGAGCTGGTGACGCGCAACAAGCTGATCACCGAGCGGCTCTCGCTGAAGAGCGTCATCCTGAGCCTGGAAGACCTCGTGCTGGCCAACGCCGGCGTTGACGCCTTCGAGGAGGTGTTCAAGCTCGTGTACGCCAAGCTGTACGACGAGTGGGCGGCGATGAACGAGCCGGACCGTAAGAGGGCCATCGAGTTTCGTGTGGGCACCCAGATCAACCGTGACCTTTACACGAAAATTAATGGCCTCTTTCAGGACGCCAAGCGGCAATGGCCCGGGGCTTTCGCGCAGAGCGATAAGATCGAGTTGACGCCCGATCACCTGGCCGTGTGCGTCTCCTTCCTGCAGGATATCAAGCTGTTTAACTCGAACTTACAGGTCATCGACGAGGCCTTCGAGTACCTCGTGACGCAGGTCGCCAAAGGGGCCAAGGGGCAGTATTTCACACCGCGCCACGCCATCGACATGGCCGTCAAGATGCTCAACCCGCGCTGGAAAGAGTTTGTCATCGACACGGCGGCGGGCAGTTGCGGCTTCACGGTGCATAGCATCTTCTATGTATGGGGCGGCGAGTTGAGCGCCGTCGCGCCGGAAGAGTGGCAGAAGAATTACGCGCGCGATAAGGTGTACGGGCTCGACTTCGATCCACGCAGCGTCAAGATCGCCAAGGCGATCAACCTGATCGCCGGTGACGGCAAGACGCATGTGTTCCGCGTCAATACGCTGGACCCGCGCTCGTGGGACGAGCAGGCGCGGCAGGGTATGGTAGAGCGTTTGCGCGGCTTCCCCGACGACTACCCGCGGGACGAATGGAACCGAGAGCACTATCGATATTTCGACTTCGACCTTGTGCTGACCAACCCTCCCTTCGCGGGCGAGATAAGGGACACGCGCATCCTCCATCAATACGACCTGAGCCAGCGGGAAGATGGCAAGTGGCAGGAGAGCGTCGGGCGGGATATCCTCTTCATCGAGCGCAACCTGGACTTCCTCAAGCCCGGCGGGCGCATGGCGATCGTCCTGCCGCAGGGGCGGCTGAACAACTTAGGCGACGGTCGTATCCGCGACTATATGATGGCGCAGTGCCGTGTGCTCGCGGTCGTTGGGTTACACGGCAACACATTCAAGCCTCACACGGGGACCAAGACGAGCATTCTGTTCCTACAGAAGTGGAACGATGACGCCGACGCCGGGCCGTTCTGCCCGCGTGTCGAGGATTACCCCATATTCTTCGCCACCAGCATGTACAGCGGCAAGGATAACTCGGGCGAGTACGTTCATGTGAAGGGGCCGGACGGTCAGGACCTCCTCGACCTCTTCGGTCACAAGATCGTGGACCACGACCTCTACGACCAGCGTAACGTACTCGCGGCCCAGCGGGACCGCCTCATGGCGACGACCGACGAGCGCGTCCGAGAGCAAGCGACGGAGAGGTACGAGGAATTGCTCGCGTACATACCGCTACGTCCGGCGATCGCCGAGGCGTTCATCGACTTCGCCAAAGAGCAGCGGCTCTCTTTCTGGTAGGGGAGGGATAGTGGCTGTCTGGAACATCATCCAGCGGAGCGGGACGGCGGAGCGGCTGGACCCCGAATACTACCAACCGCGCTTCCTGGGTTTGGCAGACGAGCTCGCGGCGACGGACCCCGTGTGCGTGGATGACATCGCCTACGTCACGGATGGCATCCACGGCTCGCCCGAGTGGGTGGGCGAGGGGGGTATCACGTATCTGTCGGCCAAGTGCGTCAAGGATAATTATTTCGATCTGGCGAAGGCGGGGCACATCAGCGATCGACAGCATCTGTCCAACCCGCGTACCCAAGCCCGCATAGGGGATGTCCTGCTCACAACCGTCGGTACGATCGGCAACGCGGCCGTCGTGCGCGAGGACATCCTGCCCGCCAACATGGACAGGCATCTGGGCATCATCCGCATCCGCCGCGATGACGTGGACCCCTACTATCTCTCGACCTTCCTCAACAGCACGTTCGGTAAGTTTCAAACTATCCGTGAAGCGACGGGCAATGTGCAGCTCAATCTTTTCATCGACAAGATCAAGCGGCTGCGCGTCCCCTTGATTGAGGCCGATTACCATGGTGGCGTAGCCGCGCTGACGCGCGCGGCATACGATAGGCGCCGGGAATCCGACGTCATGTACAGGGAGGCCGAGGCGGTGATGCTCGACGACCTGGGCGTGTCGGGGGTGGATATGTCGCCCCACACAACCTACATGGCAGCACTCCACCTGGTGGCGGCCGTGCGGCGCCTGGATGCCGAGTATTTCCAACCCAAGTACTACCGCTTGCTCGATGCCATGAAGGTATCGGGCGCGGAGGAGTTGCGGCCCCTCGGTGAGATGCTGGAAACAATCACGAACGGGCACACACCGCTCCGCCATGATTTGGGCGTGGGAGACGTGCCCTTCCTGACGGCCGAGCATGTCGACGATTTCCGCATCGATCTCGACTCCGACAAACGCATATTAACCAAGCATCACGAGGGAGAACTCGGGCGTACGCGCCTGCGCGACGGGGATATCCTCGTCACGATCAAAGGACGAATCGGCAATGCCGCCTTGGTCGAGCATCTGACTGGACCCGCGAACATCAATCAGGACGTCGCGCTGCTGCGCCTCAAGCCCGGCTATCATCCCTACTACGTCGCCGGCTTCCTGAACTCTCCCATGGGCAAACTGCTCATCGAGCAGACCTGCACGGGTCAGATCAACCCGTTCCTTGGCCTCGGGAAACTGCGCGAGATCCCCGTCCCGATCTTTGATAAGGGACGCATGGATGAACTCGGGGAGCATGTTCAGGGGCGAGTCGACGCTGCCTACCGCGCCCATCAAGAGTCCAGGCGCCTACTTGAACAAGCGGAGCATCAGATAGCGCAGACGATCACAGGTGGAGCGACGGCCTCATAGGCTAGTAGCCTGTCAGCTGCTTTTTTGACAGTTGTGCCACCCTTGATCGCAGCCTGGCAACTGCCCAAAGTAGCTTTGACGGACTACTAGCAACTATCGTCCGAGCAGCCTTTTGGCCGCCGGCCCGCGCTGTTAGATGACCTCCGCAGGGCGCAGGCGAACAACGCCGCGAACAGTTAGATACCGCACCCCGGCGAGCGCCGACATGCTGACCAAGAGGGTGGCCGCGCATCATTAGAGTGCTGTTTGCAGAGTAACTTAATATGCTAGCCGCCATTCATGATGATCAGCGCAATGCTCGGTAAGCTGAGCGCCGCCAACGTAAATCGCATTATCCATACTCGCGACATGGAGGCGGCCTGGCCAGCCCGTTGGCCGAGCAGAGGCCATTGAGGAAACCTGGGAGGGTGAGCCAATTTACCTCGCGGCACGGACCACATCCACCATAATACCCATCCTCCCAGAATTAGGAGCGCGCCCAACGACAATGCTGTTGGCACGGATAAATCATGGCCCTGCCCGAAAAACGAGAAGTACAAGAAGGCGAGCACCACGAGACTTACCACGTAATTTGTCAATTCGATGTAGTCCATCACGATCTCGGCGATACCCCGCACCGATAAATCGAGCCTCTCGTCGCCGTGGGAGACCTGCTGGGACTGCTCCCCGTGTTCCTGGACCCAAGTGAGTATCCCCGCTCGTCGCCCTTCGAGTGTTGTTATTATGGATTGCTTGAGCCGGCTCGCTATCACCCCCCCCAGTAATGGAAGTATGACCGCGACCACTAGAGGGATGAAAGGGGAAAGGAACAGGGAATGGTTAGATGGGCATGGTGCCACCGGATGATGGTGCGGATTTTCCAGCCGTCCGGCAAGCACAATATATACGATGTCTGACAGCACGCGTCGCTCTACGAAGACGTAGCGGTAATGGTTAAACGTAGGTGGCGCGTCCCCTGTTGTGAGGGTAGCCCTATCTCATAGGAGATGGCATCGATGGCGGTAACTACGTCCTGCCTCCCGTCGCAAACCCGCTCCAGCCTGCGAATGGGTAAAGGCCGGGCATCTGTGTCCTGAACGATCATATAGCCACGCCAAGACTGTGGGCAGTCTTCCGATCCCCCCAGCGTTGCGTCAACCGGTCCGTTAAAAACTGCACATGCTCCCCCCTCGAAATAGCTGCGACAATCCACCGCGATAGGCAGTGTGGAATCATTTTGGATGCGTACTTCATGTAGCAGAGGGTTATCTGGCTCCACATTGTCGCAAAGCACGCGGGTATCTCGGCTAGACCAGGTACAAGCGGTCGCGGTGCAATCATCATCGATGTCTATAGAAGCCTTGGCGGTCATGCGTCTCCCATTCATGACTAATTGATTATCGGCCGCTAGTAAAGGGGTACCCAGCCGTCTTGAAGGTCATGGCAATTTCTCGTAGGATTTCGGCCGCACTATCCACGTCGAGATCATCCCAAGGCTCGGTGTGTCGCCCGATTGCCCATCGCACGATCTCTGGAGTCCAGGTTTGAAGTTCGCGCAACTGGATCGTCATCTGTCCAGGCGTTTGCTCCGTGCGTGCTTCAAGCGATGGGGGGCGGGCGGTGAGGCTAGCAAAGAGCTTCCCCGCAAAGCGTGCGTCGACCCGGACAAAAGTAGCCGTTTCCATGTCGGACATTTCGTCGACATAGGTGCTCACCTCGCCACGATTGGTAAGATTATAATATTTCCTGCCTCCCTGCAATCCCTTCACCAAGATGTCAATCCCCCGCTCCGCGCCGGACGCGTACCGCCTGTGGGAAGAGTTTTGCCCGCGTACTGTCCCTTCGGTCATGCCCCAAAACCTACCCAGCCCTTTGGGTGCCAGATCGTCGACCAGCGGTCCGCCGAGCCAGACGAGGGTGGAGGCATGCCACGACGCATACAGGACGCCGAAGCGGCGCTCCGATGCGACAAGATCGTAAAAGGTTCCCCCTGACGCGGCAAGGGGGCCGGCATCGGCTAATACCGCCTCGATCGCTAGGCCCCCTGATTTCATAAATGCCATTAGGAATATTCCTCGTACGAATCTTGACCGCCTAGACAACAGCTTGTGTGGCTAGGACGCTATATGTCTCGCACTACGCCTGTACTGCGCTTAATTCGACGGCGAGCGTCTTCAGGTCGCGCCGATAGCGACTCTCCCCCGGTGTGGACATGCCCTCACGCACCTCCTGCCGCGCCTTCGCCAAGGCGCCCATGCCCTTGTATGCCCGTGCGAATTCAAGATGCATCTTGTGTCGGATCATCGGGATTGCGACCGTCTGCCCTAGCTCCTTGGCGACTTGTTCGGCCTTCGCATATCCCCCCCTCGCCCTCTCGAAGTCACCTTCGCGCAGGGCCAAAAGGCCACGCGTCGCCGGGAGGACAATCGCAGATACACCAGACACTTCATGGTCGGGAACTGAAGCGAGGATATCCCGCGCCGCTGTGATATCACCCAGTATGAGGTATGTGTACGCGCGATTGTTGGCGGCGAGCGTGTCGTTTGGAGCCAGCCGTCGTACCTCGTCGAGCAGGGGGAGCGCAGCGGCCGGATTATGCCTGCAATCGGTGAGCAAGCCGGCAAGAGTAATCAGGGTCTCATGAGATGCTTTACCCTTACCCACCACTCGCTGCAGCGTCTTGATCGCCTCCTCGTACTGCCCTTGAATTTCAAGCGCTGATGCCAACAATGTCTGCGTCTCGACATCCTCCGGGAACTGCTGCGTGCAGTCGAGCAGGAGCGTTTCGGCCTCGCGAGGCTGGCTCCAAAGGATTAGGCGGACGAGATTGTGATACGGTAGCGGCGTGTTCGGATGGGCCTCAATCGCCCGCCTAAACCATCGGTTGGCTTCGTCTCGCTCCTGCAACAACCAGTCGCATACACCTAGATTGTTCAAGATGCGGGCACGATGGATTTCTATTGTCTCGCTGGACGCCTCCTCGAGCGCACGGAGCGCGCGGAATAGTTGCGATCGTGATTCCCTGAACCCAGCCTGCTGGAAGTAGGCCCAAGCGAGGAGGTCGTACGCTACAGCATCGTTGCGCACGTCCTTGAGATACTCTTTTAGTACGGGCTGGGCCGCGCTAGACTTGCCTTCCATTAAGAGGATACCGCACAACCCGTGTATCGCTTCCGGCATCTGCGGCGCGAGCGCCAACGCCGCCTTGAACGCGCGGGAAGCACGACCCGTATCACCCGCGAGCGCGTAAGCAATTCCAAGCCCGTGATGCAGGACGGCCGAGCGGACATCCAGACGCGTAGCAATCTTCAACTGTGAGATCGCCTCTCGATAGCGTCGGAGACTCAATAGTACCATCGCCAAGTGCAGACGGGCATATACAGTAGTCTCTTGCTTAAGGGCGATAGCCTGCTGCCATAAGCGAGCAGCCTCATCGAGATTGCCGCGGCGCGTCGCTATGTCGGCGAGACTCATCAACGGGTTCGGGTCATCCACCCGTTCCTGCGCCAAGTGCACGCACAACTCTTCCGCGTCGTTGAGCATGTTCTGAGCAATGTGTGCGCGCACGAGATTGATCCTCGCGAGGTAGTGGTGAGGCTCAAGTTCTAACGCCCTTTTGAATGCGACGGCCGCCTTGTCGGGATGCCCGCTGTTCATGAGCGCAAGTCCAAGATTCGTACATGCACGCGGGCTCGCGGGGTATCGCTCGACATAGTGCCAGGCCTGGGCGACGGCCTCCGCGCGGAGCGCCGTGATCGACTCCCACGAGTCATGGGTCACTGCCTGCGCGATGACATAAGGGTTAAGGTCACTGCTATCTTTCCCGATTACAGTCGCCTCTGTGGTCATGAACGGGTTGCCAGCGGGCTGCTCTACGCGGAAGCGTACCGAGTCGTCGTATTCCCTTTTGTCCGTCTCTGTGGTCGCGATCAAGCCAATCACAGGTTTGCTCCCCCCGTCGTTAGCGCGAAACGCCGCCGACGCTTAACTTCCTCTCGTCTGCGATACTCCGCCTCTTTACGCAGAATTAAGCGACAGATGTTGATTTGTCGGAATATACTCCCAAAGTCGCACAGGCGCTCTCGGAAATCCAGGGCAGCCATGCCCTGATACAACTTGTCTATGTGGTAGTGAATTACTTTCGGGGCGGCGGGCGCAAATGCTGTAACAGCCGGCAAAGGATGCGAGGTCGCCAACTCTCGCACGAAACCATCGTAGACTTTGGAAAAGTTTTCCCTTTTCGTCGTTAGCATTAGCGCTAGCCCGAGTTCCTCATGCCTTGTCCGGTTCAGGATATAGTGCTCCAGTCGCGCTCCGGTGAAAAGCTCGAAGAGGATTGCTCCAAGCGCATAAATGTCCGCGCAGACGGCGAGCTTCGGACGTTCACGGTGCAGGCCCGCAAGCATTTCCGGTGCAGCGTAATCCTTGTCACCGGGCGGGGCCGGGTCCTGCCCCCAATCGTACAATGCATCGTCGAGACGGTGCGCTGTCCCAAAATCAGCCAATCTAACGCTCTTATCAGACATGACGAGGAAATTTTCAGGCTTCAGGTCGCGATGGACAATTCCGCGTCTGTGTATTAAGTAGACCGCGCGGCACATACCGCCGAAGATATCCAATATTCGGTCAGGTTTCCAAGCATTATCGGCGATAGCTTTACCCACGCTCCCTGCGGCCAACTCCAATGCGTAGTAAGAAAGTGGAAGGGGAAATGTTAGTCCCTCTAGCGGCACTTGTATCGCGAGTGGCGAGCGTTCCGCTACCCAACCGATAATTCCCTCCTGTCCGAGTAGTTCCTTGAGAATCTTTTCCTCCTGCACGAAGCAACTGTGCCGATAGGCGTCGTTCCGCTCCAGGGAGAAGTCGCGGGGATACGCCTTAAGAGCTACCTGCCGCCCTGTCGTCTTATCAGTTGCCTTGAACATTAGCGAGAACTGCCCCCCGCCTCCCAAGTCGTCCAATCGCGTGATCTGGGTGAAGCGCCCACCCAAAGGTGTCGGATGGTTCTCCACTGCTCTTAGGAACGGCTCAGCGCTGTTACTCATTGGTGCCGTCCAAAGTAGTCTCGAAGGAACGCGATAGCCTCGTCGGGGTTTTCGCGCAGAATTTCTAGAACATCAAGCGGGACTTTATCGGCAGCGAGAAGCAAGCGATCACGATCATACCGAAAGTATTCGGCGATCCTCCCAATAAGCTCCTCTGAAGGGCGGACGTGATTACTCTCGAGCTTGCTCAGATAGCTGTAGCTCACACCAAGCTCGGGGGCCAGACGCTTAATGCCGATGCCTGTCCTACCGCGCAAATCCTTTAAAATATCACCGAACTCCATGCTACTTAGGATAGCTTGGGTTGCCAATGTTGTCAACCCCCTTAAAGATAGGGAGAGTGACCTCCAAATGGGGTATTTTACTGTACGTTGTCACAGAGGATGATATTGGTGGCGAAGTCGTTTCCAGGGTCGTACCTGTGCGTAGAAGTGGGCGAAGAGTCAACGTGGTCAGGGGCACAATCCGACTTCGCCACCAATATCAGAGGATGAGGCTGGCTGAGCGTGGCATCGCCTCGTTTTGTCACAGAGGGTGAGGCCAAGTGTCCGTTGTAAGACGTCAAATTAAATGAGCCAGAGGCACGCCTGGGGCAGGCAAAAAACGTCACGCTCATTGAGCCGAAACGTCAGATTAGATGAGCCATCTTGCAAAAACGTCACAGTAGGTGAGCCAATCCGCAGGGTAGGGTCGTGAGAGAGGTCCAGGATCGCCGCGCCGAAGAGGGTATGTTGAGCGTGGAATGAGGCACTTCCTGGGCTGGTGAGAGGATGGCTCACTTAATGTGACGTTTTGGCTCATCTAATCTGACGTTCGGCGCAGTTAATTTGACGCCTTACACTGGTGTACAACGAGGACCGGGCGCGGCCCCGCAACGTCGGGCCGCAGCATATCGACGGGGCGAACGAGGGGCTGATCGACGCGCTCGACGCGCTCGAAGATGGGGACACGGCAGCGGCGGCCGAGGCGTTCGGCAACGCGTGGCTGGGGACGTATGGGATCGACGTGGATGCGGAGGTGACTGATGTGGTGGGGACGTTCTCATTGAGCTTCTAGTTCAACAGCGGCAGAGGCGACGCGAAGCTCTGGTAGTAGGTAGAGGCGTACCCGCGTGCCGCGGCCAGCATGCACGAGCGGTCCCCGGCGGGAGCGAAGGACTGGAACGACGCGCCACAGGCCCAGCAGGAGCGGCAGCACGGCACAGGACAGGGCCGCGACCGAGCCCGACCGCACGCAGGGGACGCGGCTGGTTGGAAAAGAAGGCTGTGACACGCGGGCCGACGAGCGACGGTGAGCCTCTGAACCCCCCTTCCCCTTCCATGTCCTGGCGTCTAGAGCTTCTTTACGGGCCTGTGAGGCGCTTCTATGACATGCAGAGAGGCCAGGAGCCGTCCATCACAGTTCCCCGCTAAACGCCTTGTCGAGGACGGATGGTAACAGGGCATCGAGTTCGGCGGTAGTCTCGGCCTGCAACAGTCTCACTGTTTGTACCTTAGCCTCTAGGCCATCAAAGTAAGCCACTATACGCTGTTGCTCATAAAGAGGCGGCAAAACTATCTTGATGTCTTTGATCATTCCCCCATTCCAATTTGGTTGAGCACCATCGCGGGAGTGCTTGCGCATCTCAACATAGAGACTACGTAACCAGTACTGGATGAAGCGAGGTTCCAAGCGTGAGGGTACAGGTAGTACAGCGCAACAAGCTTGGTTAGTGGCTGCTTGTATCATCAACCGTCCAGTCCTCCCACGTGTTTGGCCTTGCCCATACAATGCTACCAACACCGTGTCTGGAGGAAACAAACGCGCACTACTGTTGTCAAGGCCATTTTGAGTTATGTATTCATCAGCTTGGTAGATGTCGGCATCGACCAATTCGCCTGTCTTAATCCACGGGATGTCGCCTCTCCAGTAAGCGGTCACATCCCGCGATGGTGTTCCCCCAGAGGTAACGGGCGTAACATGACCAAGGCTGTCTTTAGGGTAGCTACTAGATAACAAGTTCTTGCGAACAGTCTCCAGGACCTTTATCAAGAGCATGTCTACCTCGATTGCCGCGTGTCGTCGCAGCCTCCGCGCCTCCTCGATCTTGGCCGCCAGTTCTTCGATCCGTGCCACGATGCGCCGCTGCTCGTCTAACGGCGGCAGAGGGATGGTGGCGGCTAAAAGAGTCTTTGGTCTAACTGCGGCGTAGCCCGTTGTGCCATGTGCTGCCGAGTCTAGCTGCCCCTGAAGATAGTTGGCGGTAAAGATAGCTTGGAGAAAGGCTGGGTTGATCCGTTCACACAGAACATTAAACAAGAAGAAGTGACTGGTACATAGCGCACCCTCACCCTCCGGCGGCACGAGCCCTATAGCTCCCTTCTTGCCCCATATCTCCGATAGGATGACCTGTCCTGCCTTTGCGAGTTGATGCCGCTTCATCTTCACCGTGGTACCGTCGACGGGCGTGTCGAGGACAACACCTTTGCCGTACAGCTTGACCGACAACTTGGGATGTATCCTCGCTTCGGGCGCGTCGATGTACTCCTGGTACGGCGTGAGTACTTGGCTAAGTGGGACGAGGGGCCAAAGACTGCTCACAGCGTCGCTCCCGCTAGCACCTGCTTGATCTCATCCATGATCTCCACGATACGCTGCTCCTTGCGCGTAATATCGTCGGCCAGTTGCTCGGGCGGCATGTGCTCCAAGTCCTGCTTGCCGTTGGGGTTCTTGAGATCGAGGTTGCAACCGTTGGCCAGGATATCGGCGACCGGCACGCGCCAGGCGCGCGCGTTCTCCGCGCGGTTGCCCCACCACGCCAGGCAGTCGGCGAACTCCTCGTACTGGAGCGGTTTGGTCTTGCTGTAGGTATTGCGCCCCTCCGGCAGCGGCTGCTCGTAGTACCAGACCTCTCGCGGCGGCCCCGAGCGGTCGAAGAAGAGCAGGTTGGTTGGAATGCTCGTGTAGGGCGCGAACACACCGTTCGGCAGGCGCACGATTGTATGCAGGTTGAACTCCCGGAGCAGCGTTTCCTTGATGCGCGCGGCGACGCCCTCCCCGAAGAGCGCGCCGTTGGGCACGACGACGCCGGCCCGGCCGGGCGTGGGATAGCGCCGCAGCTTGCGCATGATGAGTTGCAGGAAGAGCAGCGTCGTCTCGCTCGTCCGCATATCGGCGGGGAAGTTGCCCTGGATGCCGCGCTCCTCCTCGCCCCCGAACGGCGGGTTGGTCAGGATCACGTCCACGCGGTCTTTGTCGCCGATCTCGTTGAGCGGGCGATGTAGCCCGTTGCCGTAGTCGATCCGCGGCGACTCGAGCCCGTGCAGCAGCAGGTTCATCTGCCCGAGCAGGTACGGCAGCGGCTTGGCCTCGCCGCCCAGGATGCTGTCCTCCTGGAGCCGGCGCCGGTCCTCGACCGTCGTGCATTGCTTCTCCAGGTGCCGGTAGCCCTCGACCAGGAAGCCGCACGTCCCCGATGTGGGATCAAGCAGGGTCTCACCGAGTCGGGGATTGACCACCTCGACCATGAAGCGGACGACGGCGCGCGGCGTGTAGAACTCGCCGGAGTCGCCCGCCGCGTCGCGCATCTCGCGCAGCAGCGACTCGTAGAGCGCCCCGAGTGTGTGGATCTCGTCCGACGAGGTGAAGTGGATGCCGTTGATCTTGTCGATCACGTCGCGCAGCAAGTAGCCGTTGATCATGCGGTTGGTGACGCCCCGGAACACGGATGCGATCACGTCGCGCCGGTCGCCACCTTCGGCCCCCTGCAAGGAGCGCAGGTAGGCGAAGAGACCGGGGCCGCGGGCGCCGTCAGGCCGGGTCGCCTCGTCGTTGTTGACGAAGGCGATGAGCGCGTCGCCCGTGAAGCCGTCCTCCTGAGCGGCCCAATCGCGCCAACGATAGGGTTCCTCGATCGCGGGCCGGTACCGCTCGCCCGCGAAGGCCGCCTCCTCCGCGTCGAGTTGCTCCTTGTCGTCGAGGAACTTGAGGAACATGACCCAGGTGAGCATCGGCAGGCGGTCGAGGTCGCCGTTGAGGCCCTTGTCCTTGCGCATGATGTCGCGCGCGGACTTGACGATGCTGCCCAACTGCTGCGCCGTTGTTTGTGCCGGTATCAGGGACAGTTGCCCCACCCTCGTTCGTGCCACCTAAATGCTCCCTCCCGTCGTCGTTCTGATCGTGCGCGCCTCCCACCCGGCGTCGCTCCGGTTCGTCCCGCGCACCGTCCACGACACGCGCCCGTTGTCGTTGTGGCTCAGGGCGACGGCCGCCGCCGCCTCCCCCCGGCGGCTAGGCCGCGTAGAGCAACGATTGCAACTGGTCGACCGCTGCGCGCAACTGGTCGAAGCCGCCGAAGATGCCCGCGATCTCGCGCACGTTGCCGTAGTCCGAGAGGGGCGGCACCTTGAGCGCATCCGGCATTATAAACTGCGCCGTGCCATGCGCCGTGTACTTGTCCAGGAGGTCGTCGAGCACGGCCCGCGCTTGGGGGCCGTAGCGGTCGAAGAAATCGGTCTTCTCCCGACGCAACAGGTCGGCGCGCTCGCGGCGCGTGCGCAGCGGCGCATTGAAGGCGAGGTGGCAGAGCAGGTCGAACGGGTCGGCGTCGCCGTGCCCGCTGGCCGCCGCCAGCTCGTCGAAGTTGATCCCGCGCTCCTCCAAGGCGGCGATGATCCCGGCGCGCTGGTCGGGGGCGGCCCACCGCGCGCGCAGGTCGGCGGCCGACGCGTAGAGCGTGCGCACCTTCTCGCCGGCGTAGTCGGTGAACTGCACCACGCGTAGCTGCTTGCCGTCGGCGTCCAGCTCGTAGACAAGGTGCGCCGCGATCTCGACCCGGCCGCCGTCCACGTAGTACTTGCGCGGCCAGGTATCCCCCGGTCCGGGATCAACACCGACGACGGAACCGCCCTCCGTGGGCACATCCCACGGCCCCGCGTCCTCCTCGTCCCCCTCGTGGCTCTCGACGATGCGCTCGTCGGTCGCTTTGCCCTCTTCGTCCATGCCGCCGTCGATCACGACGACCGGCTCGCCGTCGAAGGCCGGGTCGGCGAAGAGGCGCGTGGCCGAGCCGGTGTAGTCGAGGATGTTGAAGGACAGCTTGCCGTAGTCCTCGCGCACGCGGGTCCCGCGCCCGATGATCTGCTTGAATTCGACCATCGAGCCGACGACGCGGGCCAGGACCACGTTCGCGCAGGTCGGCGCGTCCACGCCGGTCGTGAGCAACTGGCTGGTCGTGAGGATGGTGGGCGTCCGGCTCTCCACCTCCTGGAAGCGGCTCAGGTGCCCGCGGCCGATCTCGCCCTCGTTCGCCGTCACACGGCACACGTAGTCGGGGTGCCGCCGCACAAGGTCGCTGTTGAGATTGACGAGCGCCCGGCGCATCTCGTCGGCGTGCTCCTGATCGACACAGAACACGATAGTCTTGGCGAAGCGGTCGGCGCCTTTCATGAAGTCGGTCAGGTGGCGGGCGATGGCCTGTGTGCGGGCGCGCAGGGCCACGATGCGCTCGAAGTCCTTGGTCTGGTACTCGTCGTCGGGGATGGGCCGGCCGTAGCGGTCGAGGTCGCCCGTGCTGGGCCGCCACCCCGCCGCGTCGAGCACGCTCACGACGCGGTGGACGCGGTAGGGGGCGAGGAAGCCGTCGGCGATGCCCTGGCGCAGGCTGTACTGGTAGAGGGGCTTGCCGAAGTAGACGTAGGTGTTGCGGCTCTCCTCATTGAGCGGCGTCGCCGTCAGGCCGAGTTGGGCCGCGTCGTGGAAATGGTCCAGGATCGCGCGCCACCTGCTCTCGTCGCGGGCGCTGCCCCGGTGGGCCTCGTCCACGATCACGAGGTCGAAGAAGTCGGGCGCGTAGGCGCGGTAGAGGCCGGGGCGGGCCTCGTCCTCGGCCAGGGACTGGTAGGTGGCGAAGTACATCTCGCGGCCCTTGGTGGCCACGCCGCCCTCGATCTTCCAGCGGGCGTCACCGAAGGGCAGGAAGGTCTTATCCTTGGGGTCGTCCACCAGCACGTTGCGGTCGGCGAGGTACAGGATGCGGGGCTTCTGGCGGGTCCCCGCGCGGCTCCAGCCCGTGCCCCAGAGCTTCCAGCAAATCTGGAAGGCTATCTCCGTCTTGCCCGTGCCGGTGGCCAGCGTGAGCAGCACGCGGGAGGCGCCCTGCACGATGGCCCGCACCGCCCGGTTGATGGCGATCTCCTGGTAGTAGCGCGGTCTTTTCCCCGCGTCGTAGTGCGCGGGCGCGAGCACACGCGCGGCCTGGTCGTCCGTGAGCCCCTGCGACCGGCGTAGGCGCGCCCATAGCTCCTCGGGCGTGGGAAAGGCGTCGAGCTCGCGCTCCTCCCCCGTCGTGTAATCGAACTCGACGATGCCGTGGCCGTTGGTGGCGTAGGCGAACCGGAGGCCCAGGATCTCAGCGTAGTCTTTGGCCTGCTGGAGACCGTCGCCCGGCAGCCGGTACGCGGGCTTGGCCTCGACCACGGCGATCATCGTGTCGCGGGTGTAGCGCAGCAGGTAGTCGGCGCGCTTCGCGGGGCGGCGGCGCACCTTAGACCCCGCCACGACGATGCGCCCGTCGGTGAACGTCCGCTGCTCGGTGTACGAGTGCGGGGGCGTGTCCCAGCCCGCGGCGTCGAGCTTGGGCACGACGTACTTGCGGCAGGTGTCGGCTTCGGTGGTCATGGGGCCTCATGGTCTGCGATCGGCGCTCGCGTACCGATGCGGTAACTTATCACTAGAGTAACAATAATGCCAGCATCGCGCCATATTGCCCGCGTGAATCGAGGCGCGCGGGGACGCTATGGTGGTCACGTAGCCATGCAGACGAAAAAGGAGAGCTATAGGTGTCCCGTGAGTTTTGGATCAGTACAGCTATCGCTGTAGCCTTAGCCATCGTTACGTCAGCAGTCGCGTGGTACCAAGGCTGGAAGTCTGACCGTCGTAGGCAGCCGACATGGTTCACCGCGACGCTCAATGAATTGACGAGGTATGTCTCTCGCATCAAGGGCTTAGAGGTGGTGTACCAATACAAAGGGCAAAGTATATCTCAACTAAGACATGGTTCAAGCGAACTTGACAGTGTTGCGCTTGCTGGAGGCTTACACTGTCAAGCTTGATCGAGCGTCGCGTGAACCATGTCTAAGCCGGACTAACGTGTCACTTTGGAACGCCGGGAGCCTCGATATGCGTCAAAGTGAGTTCATGCCGAACGAGCCTCTCACGTTAACTATCCTGCATGGCTATCGCCTCCTCGACGTGATCCCCTTACAGAATACGGACCCGGCCAATGGATTCGACGTGAAGCAATGCGATGATAAGACCGCAACTATTACCCTTGCTCACCTCCGAGCTAAAAGAGGTGTTGTCATGCAGGTCATCCATACAGGTCGAACTGATGCGGATGTTCATGTGGACGGAGATTTCTACGACTCCGACAAGCTCCGTCGCATAGCTTTGGCATCAGGGCGTAACTTCAACGATAAAGACCCGAACTACAAACTGATCGGTAGTAAGGCCAGCAGGGTGGATACCCAGATGAGGGCACTTACCGGAGCCCTAGTCGCGCTAAGCTTTATCGCTGGAGTATTGTTTCTAGTAATCCGTCAGATTATGTTCGTAGTCAAGGAGATTGTGAGACATAATTTTCACTGGGAATGGACACCATTTATTGTCGGATTAGTAGCCGTACTGGTTATTTTTGTCAGCATATTAAGTATTCGTCGCTCTGCGGGCCTTGTAAGCGATGTGGGCAGCATACCTCTTGACCTCGATCCTTTTCAAGGCATCATTAGTAGCCTTCGGGACACTCAGAAAGCTATACAAGCGAGCATTAACTAGAGTGAGTGGATAAGGGCTTGACTTATATAGTACGGATGTGCTAACGTAGGTAAGATGTAGAGCTATCCTGACGCCCCTCTACAGTCGTAATTACATGGAAAGCAACATGTCCGTCAGGACATACATGCCGATGTAAATGTGACATGGTTAGGCGTCCGGTTGCCTATTTACGGGAGAAAATAATAGGGCTGTCATACCTTGGGGACTAAGGTAGACTGAGATCCCCGGAGCAGTGGTCTTCCATAACCCCAGCTCCGCGTATGGTTCGCGCATCACAATGCGTTGTACTTACGCGGGCGGGGTATCTCTAATAAGGGCCGCCCGCGTATTACGCGGGCGGCCTTTTCTATTAGCCGCCCTAATACCCGATAGGGCCACTCGTTGAGGTGGCACGTAGCATCGTCGGAGCTAGGGTCAATGAAGACAAAGAACACGCCAAATACTTCCACGTCAAAGAAGCGGGCTAAATCTCGCGTGGTAGCCAGCACCTGGGCTGTTGGGCGCTTTTGATGATGCTATTCGAGAGGGAAGCTCGCACCATAGGGATAAGAACCAGAACGCTTGTCTCCACGAATGACGGTGGCTGTCGGGTAGGCAGCCGAAACGGTCGACCAGCCTTGCACTATCCCGACCATGGCATTCGGCGACGAAGCCCGGCAACAAAACGAGTGGTCGCGAACTGCGAGAACCGCATTGCTCCTATTCCTGTTGTTCATGTGCCATGTCGATACGACGTCAGCCAACGACCAACCCCATGACTTCTCGTCGTTACCGCCGCACATCGACACAACATCGGCATCATCAAAAGTGATACCGATGGCGAAGTCCAGAAACCCTTTTGACATTCGGTTTATGAAGGTCAACCAGCAGAAGAAATAGCGGCTGCGTCCCTTGTTGACCGACGAGCATCGGGGCTCTTGCGAGCCAGGGGCGACTTCGCCATCGGTATCAAAAGTGCCCAAGAGCCAGATCAAAAGTGGCGCTTACAGCTCTATCAGCGCCCGGTGCGCTATGGCCTCGTCGCCCTGGGCCTGCTGCTCACCGCGCCGGTGGCGGCCCTGATCCTGCTGACCCTTGCCGGGCATGCGGTCCACATCCCGTGACCGCGTGTCCCGCGCTACTGCATGCGCGGGGCTCCTTCCACTCTCAGGTGTTACGTGTGCTGTTCCAGCATAGCATCATGTCGCGGGTGCGGGCCGCCTCGTCGGGGCG
>JAABUL010004748.1_pt1 | contig 17759 bp, 3 predicted proteins | sample 5559151 | NCBI WGS metagenome assembly JAABUL01 (sample SAMN10711876, study PRJNA513368) | rock metagenome | isolation source: Antarctica rocks | place: Antarctica: Victoria Land, Pudding Butte sud | reverse complement strand
TCTAAAACAATTAATTGATTAATAGAGTTAACTAAGTTACTCTTATTATTAATCTAATATTATCGATTATAATTTTACTTGTCAATTTTTGTCTAACAAATACTTTTAATTCTTAATATAATCGACTTAATCTTATATACAATTAATAGTATATTATTGTTGTTGCTACTATCTAATTTGTATATATTAAGATTAAAATCTATTATATATACTCTATTTTACGCAGTTATTAAACTAGACAATCTTGTTGCTTTTTAATTAATTAGATTTGTTATTATATACTTGCGTATCTATTAACTACTATAGAAATCTTAAATCTTATCTATAACAATTAATATTAATTTATTATTTGCAAAAAGTATAACTACTTTATTATTGTTAATTTTATTAAGTATTATTTTAACTATTTGTATAAAATTAAAGACAACAAACTATATATAACTTTAACAAAGATAAACTTGCTAAATATTTAAGATTCTTAACAAGTTGTTTAATCTTCTATCGATACTTTAATTATTTTTTATTTAATTATTAACTCGAAATTTTAATATAATATATTTATATACAAGTTAAATTAATCTTTTGTAAACAAAAATAAGCAAACATTCGAAAAATATCTTAGCAAAGAGTATATTATTAATTATACAAAGAATAAAGTTAAGTTTATTGCTATTAATATCGAAACTATTTATATACAATTCTTTCTTTTTTGCTTTTACTATAAAGTCTTTGCAATTTAAAAAATACTCGAAGCTTCTACAATTCTCTTTCTTGTTTACTTAATAATATTAAATTATTTCTCGAATATAGATATTTTCTTTAATATAGAAAACTTGTTGTATATAAAGAATATTAACTTTATTAATTTAAGAATACAATATTAAATTAGTAAATAGCAATAGTTTAAGTTTTATATATAATATCTTCTTAATAATAAATAATATATTTAACAAATATTATTATAAATTAAATTTACAAGTATTTGTAACTAAATATAAGAACTTAAGATTAAAAAAAAAATATTTAAGATCTAATATATACAATATATTCGAGTAAGATATTAGAATTATTTATTATTCTTTTTTTAAAATATATTACTAATATACAAATAAAGAAGTCGAAATATCTAACTATTAAAAATCTAATTAAATAAATTATTATTTTATTCTTAATACTTTATATATTTATACTATTTAAAAAAGTATTTTTATTGCTATTAATTAAGTAATCGATTGTATTCTTAACTTGTTTGAGAAAAATTGTATACAAATTTGTATCTTTGTAAGTATTTAAAATATAAATATTATAAGATAATATACAATATAATAAAGCAATCTAATTTTGTTTTTTCTAAAGCTAATAAAGAGCGACAAGAGCTATTAGATATTAACTATCTATTATTTTCGACAACTTTCTTTTATTAAGTAATATATAAAGCAAATTTAAACTCTAAAAGACTTGTTACTAGCAATTAATACTAAACAATTTAGTTTAAAGAATTGCTTGCAAGAGTTTGTTATTAAAGAAAACAAAAATTCGAAAAAAAATATTAAGTCTTTAATTAAATATACAAAGAAATTTATAAATAAAATTAATTGCTTGTTTTTTGTCTTAATTTGCTTTAACTAATATATATATATCTTTATTAATTCTATAATTAAGTTTGTAATTCTATATATTGTTAACAAAGAAAATATATAAATTTAAATCTTATACTTCTTATTCTTTCTAAGCAAATAAATCTACTATATATAGTTCTAATTTCTAGAATATTATCTATAAGAGTCTTATTAGTAGATTAAATTGCAAGTTAATATAAAATAGATATTTTATAAATAGTATATTCTATTTCTAAAGAATTTAATTTCTTTTTTAATTTCGAAACTTAGCTAATAGCAATTGCTCTACTAAATAACTAGCAATAACTTAATATTTTATTTAATAACTATTGTTAAGAAAAATTGTATACAAATTATCTATTATAGTATATAACTAAATCTAAAAATCTAATATTAAAAACTTTGTTTTCTTTTTAAGTTAATTAATTAAATTTGCAAGAAATTGCTATTACTAAGTTTATACAAAGTATTAAACTTTGTTGTTAACAACTTAATAAACAATTTAATTAATCTATACTTAGAAAATTGCTTTCTTAATAATTCTTACAACAAACTATATACAATTTAAGACTAATTATTCGATTATATGCAAACAAATTTTAATCTAACAAACTACTTCTTTCGAATTTACAACAATATTAAGCTATTGCGCAAATCTATTGTTAATTAATATTTGCTAATTAATTAAAGATTTTTGTATCTAATTAATATATTAATCTACTAAATCTTCGATTTGTCTTCTTGTTATAAGAAACTAATAAGTATTGCTTAATACAATTAGAAATCTCTATACAATTTATATTTCTTATATAGACTAGTAATTCTAATTACAAACTAAGTTATAGATAGATATTTACTTAATTATATATTTTCTTTTTTTAGCTATAGATTATTTGTTTGTTTGCTATCAAATTTATATTTCTTGTTTTGTATATTTTCTTTAATTCTATATACAATTAATATTTAATTTAAGTTTTCTATTTTAAAATTAAGATTATATATAATTAATTAATTAATTTAATACTTAATATAAGCGACAAAATATATTAATACTCTACACTATTATATAATATAAGCGAGAGAATTAGAATTAAAATTGCAAGATAAACAAGTATTTATATATAATTGTTTATATATATAATTTATTTCTTCGATATAAATTTGTTAATTGCGTTAATAATTGTCGATTATTAACAAATTTTTTCTTGCGATTTGTTACTCTTAAAATCTTAATAGCTATTAATATTATTCTTTTTTATTCTTATATAATTATTATATTGTTGTAGAACTTGTATACAATATTGCGCAATTTAGTATTATTCTAATATTTGTTTTTCTTTTTGTACTTGTTTTTTTTCGATACTATTATTCTATATTATAAACGCTATTGTGCAAACAATTAATACTATTATTTTTATCTATTAATTAATTTTCTCTTCTCTCTTGTCTTCTTTTAACTCGAATTGCGTCTTATTAGTATAAAAGAAATTCTTATATAATCTTTTATATTGTTTTCTATATTTAAATTTCGAATATCTTAGTATTTAAATAGCAAGATTTAACAATATTGCAATTTAAAACAAAAGTATTAATTGCAAATCGAAATTGAACTATATACTATTAAAATAACTAAATTATTAAATTTCTTAAAAATAGTATTAATTTATTTATATATTAATTGACAAAATTTGTCTATCTAATCTGCAATTTTTCTACTTTATTCGAGAAATAAATTAAATAATTGCTCTATATTGTCTTAATTGCAATTTTAAAATTCAAAAAATATAATTTTTCTATTAATAACATTAGCTTTATTGCAATTTTTTTAATTTAAAGTACTTGCTTAATCTTATTAATCTTTAAGCTTAATATATTTGCTAGATTATTATTTTTTATTGTTAATTTTTTCTTAATTTCTTGTTTCTTTGTTAATAATTTTTATTTTTTTTAAGATTTTTTTCGATCTTTTATTACTCTTATTATTTGCTTGCGAGAATAGCTATTATTGTTAGTTTTTATTTATATTATTTATTAACTTCTATTTTTTTTTAAATTCTCTATTATTGTTTGTTAGATATCTTTGTTTAACTATTATTATATAATATATTTTTATTATATCTCTAATATTTGCTCTTTTATTGCTAAAATTAAAAAAAAGTATTCTTTTAAATTTATCGATTTTATTAAACAAAAAACAATTAAAAAAAAAGTATAATAAAAAATTAATATAAATAAAAAAGTTAGAATACAAATTCTTAGAACTAAATAAACTAAATTAACAAAAATTTGTTGTACAATCTTATTATATTTAACAATATATTTATTTTTTTAGTTATCTTTGTAGCAATTAGTATTTCTATTAAAAATATATATAAGTTTATTATTAATTTGCTCGATTTTATTTTATATCTACTATTTTTTTTTAGTTTTTATAATTCTTAATTTTTTTAAGAGCGCAAATATTTATAAATTGTTTTAAAGAAAATATTTTTTCTCGAAATTAATATTGTTATTAATAAGAAATTTTAATACTTCTTATATATTTAGAAGATCTTCGAAAAGTTTTTTTTAATAATAATATTATTTAATTTTCTATTTTTGTTTGCTTTTAAATTTTGTTTTTGCAATTTTTTTCTCTTATTATTATCTACAAAATTTAATCTTAATTATTGTAATTCTAAATACTTTTATTGCAATTAAAAGATATTCGAGATTTTTTTAACAATTAATATTATTTATTTTATCAAAACTATATATATATATTTTTTTTTTAATAATCTTGCTCTTCTATTTTTATATTTAAAAAGAAATATTTAATTATTAACTTAAGTTTAGCTTAAGTTTAGTATATTATAAACGTTCGAGTTAAGATTAAGAGCAATCAATACTAGAACTTAAAGATTTTCGCAATCTAACAAAAAGACTTGCTCGATTGCGTCTTTGCTAGTATCTTGATTGCGTTTATTCTTTTTGATTTTTTGTCAAAATACTTATTCTTTAGTCTTTGACTTCTTTAAATTATTATCAAAATAATTTTAAACAATAATACAATATTGTAATTACTATAGAATATTAATGTTTCTAGACTTAATAGTTGCGAACGCTTTCGCATTTCTTTGTTTTTTATAAAAATCAATATAAGAGCAAATTCTATTACTTTTTTTGTCTATCTTTAAGTATTTGTTTAACAAATTCTACAAGTAGCTTTTAATATTGCTTTCGATATTAAGATATATTAATAAAAGCTTGCATTATTATCGATTGCAATTGTTCAAACATAATACAAAATTTGCGATTTATTATTTGTTTTTATTTAAATTGTTAATTAAAAAATTATAGACAAGAGCTAATTACTATTAGTTAATCAAAAAAAAGATAATAGTAATTAGTATTGTATTACCTATTTTTGTTTGTAGCGTACTTGCTATAGACTTAATATTAATTTCTATCTTCTAATTATTATTTGTCGCAAAATCTTGTTTATTAAAACTTTGTATATATCTTATTATTTTGCTTTATAAGTTTAAAATAGTTTTAAGAATCTTAATTATAATTACATTTGTTTTTTTAAATATAATAAAATGTTTGCAATACAAGTCTAGACAACAATTCGATTGTTAATTATAAAATTTGCAATTAAATACTAGTTACTATTAGTTAATTACAAAAATAATAATAGTAATTAATATTATATTATTTATCTTTATTCCCAATATGTTTGTTCAACTTATTAATATTGTATTGTATATTATTTTTCGATAAACGCAATACTATTGTAAGTACAATTGTTTATAAAATATTTGCTAGTAAGCTAGCTAGCTATTTATTAACATAACTTATACAAATTTTAAGAACAATATTTTTAAGTTTTTTATTGCAAACTTTTATTTTAGAAAATTAAGTTAACTTGAAACAATTTCTTGTTGTCTTTTTAACAATTTATTTCAATTATATAGCGTTACTTACTTAGTAAGCACTATATATAATTAGAAATATTTTGTTGCTATTATTGTTAATTATATATAGTCTTATTAATAGTATTTTTAATAAGAAATTTTAATCTAGTATACAATCGACACTTATATAGACTCGATTAATCGATAATATTTTGTTTTTACTCTTTTTATCTTCTTTTTTTGCAATTGTATCTTTATTTATTATTACTATTATTATTATTAATTTTACAAGTCTATATATAATGTTTATATACAATTTAATATAGTTGTATTTGTTGTCGACAATAAATACAAGATTTACAAGATTGTTAAAATAGCTTTTGCAAACTTAAGATTTGTAATATTTAATTAATATATATATTAAAATTAGAACAATTATTTTTACTATTATCTTATTATTGTTTTTCTTTATTTCTTCTCGCAATTAATAGCAATATTTGCTTTGCTCTCTAAATCTCTTTATATTTTATATATTTATAAATATACTAATTTGTATTACATAGACAATCTATATTAATCTTGTTTTTTTGAGAAAAGTTATAAATTTTCTAAAAGAAAACTTAAATTTGAAAAAAATTGATTATATATTTGACAAATCTATTTAAACAATCTTCTAATAAACTAGACTTATATTAAGATTGTCTTGTAACTTATTATAATTTATAGACAAATTTAAAAATATTCGAGAGATAAAGATTTATCGACGCTAATTGAAGCAAAGTAAAATAGAGAAGAGAAACAAATTAGAAAGATAATAAAGCGCGCAACAAACTCTTGTAATAGAGCGAGATAAAACGCATTTTGTTCTATTAGTATTAACAAGTCTTGTTAGTCTTATAATTATTTTAGACAATTAATTTATATAATGTTTATAATATAGTCTAGCGTCTTTAGCGATTAAATTTAGTAATAAATCAAGTATTGCGAAGAACAAGAACAACAAGATAGAATATTATAATATTAGATTAGCAATTCGTTAACTACGTTTGTCGATTAAACAATTCTTTGTTTCAATTTCGCTTAATTTTTTGAGCTCGATCTTAATCAAATCTAGATTAAATTAAATTAAATATAAGTTAATCTTTGCTAGATATAAAATCTGCAATCTTATATAATTAGTGTTGTTTTATTTCTCTCTTTTTTTTTTATCTTTTGTCTTGTATATTAAATCTAATATAGATCTAAATTTTATTTAGTTATTAATTTAGATATCTTTTTAATAAAGATTTCGAGTCTAGTCTCTAATATTACAAAAAATCTACACTTTTTGCAATATTTCTACGCGTTAAAATCTAATTTTCTTAAGTATATTAATATTTATTTAACTATTAATTTAATAAAGTATTTTAAACTTTTATTAAAGATCGAACTTATTGTTAAGAAATTTGCTCAACAAGTTACTAAAAATTTAATCGAAACTTTATATTAATTTTAAGAGCTTTAAAATCAAATACAATTTAATATTAATACTACTTTTATTTTGTTTGCTTTAAACTTTTCTTTTGCAAAATTAGATTTAATATCTATAATTGCAATTGCGCAAATTGTTGCTTAAACTATAAACAATTAATCTGTTTTTATTATACAACTTTTATTGCTCTTTATAAATATTATTGTTTTTGTTGTTTTTAAATTCGAGAAGTTCTTCGATATATTATAATATAAAAGAGATAAGAATTAGTTAAATATATAGAAGCAAAATCTTATATAATATATAAATATAAATTATAATCAATATTTTATTAATTAAATTAAGATTGTTTATACAAAGTTAAAACATATTATAGATAAGAAAACTTATAATTTTATTAATTAATATCGAATTAATAGTTTTTGTATTATTGTTTTTTTCAACAAATAATATTGAAATTTATATTATTGTTGTAACAATTTCTTCGAATTAAAAAATATATATTTGTATTTTCGGAAAACTTTAAAGCAAAACTTTATTAGTTTTGTCAAATATTACAATCTTTTCTATTAGAAAAAAGAATATTTTTAAATAAAAAATATTTTATTAATTAATTATATAAAACGCAACGTCAATTATTCTATTTAAGTTGCTATTATATTTTAACAAACTTTTAATAACAAATAGTTATTTATCTTTTAATAATAAATTTAAACTTTTATTAAAATTAACAAGAAACTTTAATAGTTTAAATATTGTTAATTTTGTATTGTTATAATTGTTGTTGCTCTTATTAAGTTAAAAGACAATCCTATTTTAATTAGCAATTTATTAAAATCTTGCGTTACTCTCTTTATCTTTGTTATTTTATTTATATTAATAATCTTTATAATATTTAACAAATTAATAGATTTAAACTTTGTTATTGCTATTGTTTAAAACAAATTTTTAACTATTTTAGAAATTAAAGAAATTTATAATAAGTAAAAATTATATTATTATTGCAAATTGCAATATTCGAACAAAATTGCAAAAAAATATTTTAATAAAAAAACTTTCTTTTTTTGTTTTATTAATCTAAATAATATTTTTAATATTAACAAAAAAAATTTAGTTTTTGAGCAAAATTGTATTCAAAAATCAATTTATATATTTTTTTGTCTTTTAGTTTCTTTGTTTTTATTTTTTTATTTTTTTTATAAAAGATTTTTAATTAAAACAATTTTAAAACTCTTTAAATTTAATTCTATATTTAAAAATAATTAAATAATAGTTTTTTTCGTTTTATATTAAGTTTAATCTCGAATTTCTATTATAATTTTAATTAATAATAAAGTCTTAATTTATATCTTTATTAATAAATCTTTTGCGCAATAATATAATTTTTCTTTTTATTAATTAATTTACTTTTGTAAACTTCGAGATTTTAATAGTTAAGCAATTTTAACAAATAATATTATTTATATTGTCGAAACTATTATAATTTTCGACAATTATATTAAGAGACTATTTTTTTATATTATTAAATTTAACTAGTATTTTATTGTTATAAATTTATTGTAATTTTGTTGTTATTCTATCGATGCAAACTTTAATTATAATATTTTTATTATATTTTTTCTCTTTTGTTTCAAATATTGTTATTAATTGTTTATTAAAATCTATAGTATTATTTAAGAAAAGAAAGAATTTTTATCTTTTAAGAAATTTTAAAACATATAAAAGCTTCAAGATTAAAATATTTTTGCTATTACTTTTAACAATTAAATCTTTTTGTTTAGTTTAAATTTATTTTGTTAAAAGATATTTAGTATTTTAGTCTCTTATAAAAAGCAATTTATTTGCAAAAAACAATCTAGTTTTGCTCTTTAAAAGCAATTTAGTTTCGCTCTTAAGAAACAATTTATTTGTAAAAAACAATTTAGTTTTGCTTTTTAAAAACAATCTAATTTTGTTTATAAGAAACAATCTATTTATTTCGATTTTAAATTTTATTTTGTTTTGTCTAACTTAAAGCAAGAAACTTCTAATTGTATTTTTTAAACTATCTAAAAAAAATACTTTTTAAAAATCAAATATTAAAGTCTTTTGTTTTTTAGAATTTTTATTAAACAATATGCAAAACAAGTTAAGCAATCTTTTATATAACTTAACGTAGTTAAGTTAAGAGTTCGTAAATTTGATTATATTACTTGCGCAAAAAATATTGAAATTTTTAGTATTACTTTTTGAGAAATAGATATCTTTCTAAATTTAATTAAAAATTTACTCAAATTTAAGCTAGATCTTGTTTAGATTTCTAGTTTATTAAATTTCTTAAAACTATTGTTGTTCTATAGAAATATCAAAACTAATACTTATAATTAAGATTATTATCGAGCACTTTATTAGATAAAAAAGAAACTCTATTTAATAGTTTTTATTACTTAAGAAGATTTAGAATACTATTGACAAAGCAAAAATATTAATTTAATTACAATTTTGTTTTTTAGATATTTCGAGTTTCTTAATATTTTCTTTAAAAAAGAAATAAATATTTTCTCTCTTTATTGTTTTTACAATTATACTATTTATCTTAAAGAAGATATCTAGTTTCTAATTTTTATTTTGTACAATATAAGTTGTAATAAAGTTCTAGAATTTTGTTGCTATTTAAATAAGAATTTTAGCAAAAAATTTATTCGAGTTAGTTGCTTCTAAACAATAGTTTTTGTTTTTTTTGTTAAAAAATTTAAAAATAGATTTAGATTTTGCGTAAACTATAGAGATTTAAACACTATTATAGTTAAGAACAAATATTCTTTGCTTTTAATTTTCGAAACACTAAATTGTTTTAATTAAATCAAAATTTTTATTAAATTAAATATTATTTTAGTGTTTAATTAACTACGTATTCGAAAAGAAAATAAAGCTCTTATTGTTTTTTGTATTTGTTTTAAACTCTTCGAGTATCTTGTTATACTTTTTGATATATAATAAATTTATTTTGTTTCAAAAATATATTAACAAGATTTTTCGAAAGTTTTTAGATAAATTTTGTATTGTTTATTTAAATAATATTCTAATCTATAATAATAATAAATTAGAACACGTAATTTATATTAAATCTATTTTTCGAAAGCTACGCAAAACAAATTTATAAACAAATATAATTAAATACAAGTTCTATGTTACTTAAGTCTTGTATCTAGAATTAATAATTATTATCAAAAAAATCAAAATAGATTTAGCAAAAATAGATACTATTGTTAATTAATTTACTCTAATTAATATTAAGAATATTTAAAGTTTTCTAGAATTTGCAAACTTTTATAGAAGATTTATTTACAATTATAGTAAAATAGCTATTTTATTAATTTATTTAACTAAAAAGAATTAATTCTTTGTTTAATTTAAAAAATGTTAATTAATATTTATTATTTTGAAGAAAGTTTTTATTTTTAATATAGTGTTTTGTTACTACAATTTAGATTACAAGATTGTAATAAAAATTAATACTTCGAACTATATATTTAAAGATTTTTTTTTTAAGTACAATAAAGAGAGAGTTCTTTATTTAGTTATTTATTTTTCTAAGAAACACAATTTAGTTAAATATAATTATAAGATTTATAATAAAAAATTTATAACTATTGTTTGCGTATTCGAAAAATAATATTTTAAATTTAAAAGTTTAATCTATCTAATCGAAATAATTACAAATTATAAAAATCTTAAATATTTTATATTAATTAAGCAACTAAGTTGTTGTTAAATTTAATAAAACAAATTTTTGTCTTAATTTAATTATTAAATTATATATTGTTTTAACAAGATTAGCGAAAAACTAGATACTTTTATATATTGCTTAAGAGATCTTTTTAAGAAAAGAGATACTTTCGACTTTTAATATTTGTATTAATATTAAATAATCTTAAAAATTTATATTTTAAATTTTAAGATTATTGAAAATCTTTAATATTAAACTAATACTTTAGATTTTATTTAATTATATATTTTTTTTAATTTTTTCAACTTTTTTTGTTATATTAGTTTCGATAAAACTAAATATAAAAAAATTTGATATTAATAATATCAAATTCTAGTTAAATTAAAAAATTCTAGATTTTAACAAGAATTTAAAAGATATTCTTTTTTAAACTTTGTAAAATTAAGTCGAAATTAACAATTAATTTGTATTTTAAATATTCGAAACACTTTGCAATAAAATATATTATTACAATAGAATTTCTCTAATTAAATATAAAGAACGTTTTAACTTCTTGTACTTTCGAGAAAAAAAATATATCTTTAATTTGAATTGTTTTTGTTTTTGTATAATCTAGCTTGCTTATAATAGTATTTTTAATAGCTATTTAAAAAGAACAAAATACTACAAACTAATTAGTTAAGTTTACTAGTAATTTAATATCTATAAATATATTTAGCGCTTTGTATAAAACTATTATATATATACTTGTTTTAAGTCTTTTAAACAAAAAACGCAAAAATAATTGCATTTTTTTTGTTTTTAAATATTATTAATATAATATCTTTATAAACTATATAGATTTTTTATTGTTTAGTATCTTTATAGATATTATATATAGATATGTTCTTGTTTTTGTTAATTGTTTTATTAAAATAAGATATTTAGTTTTAATTATTTCTATAGAAATAGAGAAAGTAATTAATTGCTTTTACATTTATGTCTAAAAATATTACAAATTATTTAAGTTCTTTATATTTAATTAAGATATACAATTTATCTTCGATATTTAAAAATATTTTTGTTAAATACTAAAGATTAATATCTAGACTGATTGTCGGATCGGATTTCGATTCCAATTTTTGAAATCAATTCGATTCGACAGTTTCAATATTAGAAATCGATTCGAAATTTAATTCGATTTCTATTATTTTGAAATCGAATTAAATCGATTCGACTCGATTCTCGATTTTAATATTTAAAATCGAATCGAATTGTTAAGAAACCAAATATAACGTTATTATATTAAAATTTTCGATTTTTGGATATACGTTATTATAATTTGGATTTTTTGCTATAGTATTAAGTAATATGCTTCGATTTAAAAGCTACTCTTGCTTGTATTATTTTAGAACAACTTATTTATATTAATTGCTATTTGTATTACTTTTTTGTATTATCTTTTTGTTCTCAAATTTCTTTCTCGAACTATTAAAAAATATAGTTATATTATATTTGTATTTTTGTTTGCAAAATATTGAATTTTTTAAAAGTTTTAAATTAATTATTGTTTTTAAACAAAAAGAATTTTAGCAAATCTATCTCTTGCAATTCGCTATTTAGTAGTTTATATTTCAATCAATTTGCAAGTCAATTTAATTGAAATTTTTTTACTTTTGCTATTAATACTAGAAAAAGAAATTTTTACAAGATATTTAACAAAATATCTATCAATTATCTATTGCTTGTTTTGAGAGAGAAAAACAAATATATTAAATAGAATTTAAATATTGATACTCAATTTCAAGTATAGTAATTACAAACAACTATTAACAACAATATTTTAAACAAAACTTAATCGAAACTTGTCAATTTATATTGAACAAAAAAAATTGATATAGAAATACAATTCGAGTTTTAAAACAAAAATATTTAAATAGTTTCGATTGTAGATAATATTTCAAAAATTGTATACAAAAGTTGTTATAAGATTTTGAATTATTCTATTGCTTACAACTATTCAAGTATATCAAATATAAAAAAATATCTTTTATTTTTCTTTTGTTTAAAATAAAAATAATCTTAATTATAAACAACAATTAATCTAGTTTTTAGTTGCGTAAGTTACGATTAATAATATATATAAATAATACATATAGATAATATATAACTAACAATTTATTAGAAGAAAAGTTATATTAATTTGTTGTTATTCTTTATTTAAGATAATTGAAAAAATTAACTATACAAAACTTTTGTAAATTTAAATTTGTTTTTTCGAACTATTAACAATTCCAACTTTCGAAAGTTGCTAGAAATATTTTGTTTAGATTTAATACTTTTAAATTGTATTAAATTATTTAAGATAGTTTTTTCAAAATATAATCAAATTTGTAAAAAAATTAAAATAGATTTTAAAAATACTTAATATATCTCTATTGTTTTAAATATATAATCTAGTTCTTAAAGAGTTGTCTATTTAGAAGTTTTAATATATTGAATAGATGTTATATTTCAATTTCGCGAATATTTAATTAAATTTACTTCTTTTAATATCGAGTATATAGATTGTTAATTAATATTAAAACTTGTAAAAATTTTGAAGTCTTTCGAGATTAAAAACAAGTTTTTTAAAATTGTTATTAATAACGCAAGTAATAATAGTATACTTAAGAACAAACTCGACAAAATCTTAAATCGACAAAAATTTCAATAAAACAAACAATAGAATTTTGTATTTTGTTTGACTTATATAATTAATTTTGTAACTCAAAATTTTATTTCGACTATAGAATTAGAAACAATAGATAATAATATTGTTGTACAATTGAAAAATAAACAACTTCAAGATATTGCAAAAAGCATAGACTTGTCTAGTATAGTTGAAAAGATATTTAAATTTGTAATAATACAAAAAGATAATATATATATTAAATTTATCAAATTTGCGCTTTTACAATTGCTATTAACAACTTAGCTTAATATTGTTTCGATTTAGAGTTTTTTAAGAAAAAATTAATAAAAAGTTACAAAAACTAATACAAAATATTTGTATTTGTTGAAACTCTATCTATTTTATACTTTGTCGAATATATCAATTACACAATTATATTAATTTTTGAGTAGAGTGTAAGATTATACGATCGTATAATAGAAGTGGCGCTATCAAGACGCACGCTGTGCGTATGGAGAGCAGAATAGAAAGATAGATCTACAATTATAAAAGAAATAAATTGTAAAAATTCAAAAAAAAATTCTCGAAAAAAAAACTTTTTATTGTTAAGACAAAGTCTAGATATTGTTTTAATATATAATATAATTCGACTACAAGTTATAGCAAAATTTGAAATATTATAATTATAATATTACAATTGTCTTTCTCTTTAGAATTCTAATTTCTAGAATTAATACTATATTTGCTAATTGCTATGCGCTGCAAATATACAACTATTGCAATTATATTTTGTGTCTATTATCAATTTGTTTGTTAATAAAAATATATAAATAAATTCTTCTCGCATTGTTTTCTATATTTTTTATATATTACGAGCAAAAAATTGTTGCAATAGCGACAAAAGTGTTTTTCTTATATATTACTAGATAGCGATCTCGTAATTGAGCAAGACTTCTATAGATACTTTTCGACTATAGATTGAAAATTCAAGAAAAACTTTTTACTTATTGTACAATAGTAGTTTATCTTTAGAAATTACAATTAGATTATGCTACAATTTTTAATTAGCTAAAATTAAAATATTATATACAATATTCTTTACTAGATATTTTGTTTTTTGCGTAGTATTAATTTGTAATTTTGTAGTAAAAATCTCTTTGTTTTGTAAATTATCTCGATTTGCGCATTTAAGTCGAATCGAATTAGCGCAATATTAGACGCAATAATAATATTTATCTATTAAAATATCGCACTCTTTTTATTATTATAATATATTTAAAATAGTTTTGTAACAACTTCTTTGCAATCTCTTTTTAATATATATAATACTAATAGAGTGTATCTATAGTTGTAGCAACAAAAATAGTAAGTTTTTTTAGTATTTTATATAAGTTTTAGAGATAACGCAAACTTCTAATAATATTAACTAATATATAGCAAAGCGCAATACTATCGACATAAATATATATAGCAAAACTATTGTAGAATTTTGCTAAAATTGATGTCGATAACAATTCTCGAATAAAGTCGACAATCTTTTTGTTTGCGTTTTTAATATTGTTTTTTTTGTATTTTTTTGTTGTTTGTAGTGCTTGTATTATTTGCAAAATAATAAAAAAACAATAGTAAATAGAATTTCTTTTGTAGTTCTTTTTTTATACTAATATATTATATAGTGCGTAAAAAAGAAAAATCTATATTATATTTATTGTATTGTTGCTTACTACTTTGTAGATTTAGTTTGCATAGTTGTATCAAAAACTAATATATTAATATTTCGAGATTTTTGTTGCTTTTGCAAAAGAGTTATTAATTTATTAATATTTGTATAGCGAATTTTAGCTAAAAATAGCAACTTCGAATTGTTTAATTTTTTTGCTAAAATTAGACTTGTTTTGCACTCTATTAACAAATAAAAATATAATAATAAGAAATTGTTGTTTTCGACAAATTAACTAGATAGCATAGAGACTACTTTAGTATATTTATATAATATTTAGCAAAAAATACTAAATATAATGCGCTATTAAATATATTTATCGAAATTTCTTTTAAAAAAGAACAATTTTGATTTTTCGAAAAAAAAAAAATTTGTGTTAACTAATATCGATATCTAGATAATATATTAGATATAATTTGAAAAAAAATTTGTTAAAAACAATACTATTTATTTTGTTTTTAATTAGAAATTATATTGATTAGATTTTTTTAAAAAAAAGCAATATAAATATCTAGATAGAAATTTCTTTTATATATTAATACTATTGTCGATAGTATATACAATTTTGTTTTTTCGAGAATTAAGTTGAATATTTTAATTAAACTTTTGAAGATATGCTTGTCTACAAAATAAAGATTGTTGCTAATTGCACAAATATACTTTTTATTGCAATTACAAAGATTTAAAAGTATATCTACAATTGTTGCATTATTGCGCACAAACAACAACAATAAAGAATAAATTAAAGATTAATATATATAACAATTAGATAAAAGAGTTGGAGAAAATTTTTGTTATTAGATACAATTAGATTAATTTAAATAATAAACGCAATTAAAATTTATTGTGCATTTACTAGAAAATTATTTGAGCTAGAAAATCTATCTAGAAAAGATATAAAATTAGATAACAAAAATATATTATTTTTTATATTACTATAATCAAATTTAAGAAGTTGCGATTTTTACTTAACTTCTTATATAATTTAACAATAGTAGAGATTCTATTTTGCTTGCGTAGTATTGTCGATCAAACTATATTAGTTTTGCTTTGCTAGATTGTTTCGATTTATTCGAAAATATAATTTTTTTGTTTTGAAAGCAAAAACAACAATCTGCTATTGTTTGTAAAATTGCTTCAATATTGTATTTGCGTAAATTAAGAATTGCTCTAGTATTTAATTATTTTTGCAAAAAAGAAATTCTTTCTATTGAATAAAATAATAGAATTTCTTTTATCTTTTTTTCTTGTTTAGAATTTTTTTTATTTTCTATTTTTTGTTTTTGTCTATTAGTATTATTTGTGTCGACTCGACAATATTGAAATTCTAATAGTAGAATTCAAAAAACAAAATATAGAAAATCGAATAAATTTATTAATTATTTAAGAGTTGCAATCGATATATTTGTGTTTTAACAACATTTATAATAGAAAACAATTTTGTATATTTGTAGAAAAACTTTTTCTTAAATCGAATATTCTTAAAATTCTTAATAAAAAATATAATTTTGTTTTTTACTTTGTAATACTAAAATTTAATTTTTTTATTATAATATTTTGTCTATACTCTTTGTATATCTCTTAGTTGTTTTTTTATATAATTGTATTTATTTTACAAGATTTGTATACGCTTTCGAATAGCAAAAATATTAGAATATTTTTTGTTATTTTAATTAAAATCGAAATTCAAATAATATTTAAATACAATTTTGAGAAACAATATATTCGAGAATAAATAAACAATATTATTATATATATATTAAACTATTAATAAGAGAAATTTCTAGTTGTTTTGTCAATAGTTGCAATAGTAGCAAAAATAGTACTCTAGTATTTAATTTTGTTTTTTTGTTTGTTTATTTGTCTACAAATAAAAAACAATACTTAGTTTTCTTTTTATATAAATACTATAGTATATTGCAAATTAGTAACTATTAATAAACAATATATCTTTGTTGAATACAATTTTCTTTACACTTTTTTAAAAAAAAAAAACTTTTTCGAACAAAATATTAATCAAATCTTCTATTGTTTAAATTAATTTAATTGAAATATATAATACTATTTTGAAGAATTAATTTATAATAACAAAAATTATATTGTAGATATTGTTGTTATTGCAATTAGAAAAAAGTTCTATAATAAAATTTATAGAAATTTTTTTTCAAAATCGAATAAATATAGATAGCGCAAAAAATTTATTGTATAGACAATATTGAAGCGTTTTAAATTGTTAATACATATTGTATTTTCGAATATACAATTCTATTTTAGCAAATATACAAAATTAATAGAATTTTCGATCAATTAGTATACAAGTCTTTTTAATTTTAAAGTAATTTTTGCTTAAAGAATTATTGTAATACAAATATAGCAATTCTAATTTTAGCAAAACTTTATTCGATATATAAATTGTGCAAAAATAGTAAAATAAATTACTATTAAATTTCTATTTATATTTAGTATATTTGTCGCGTTAAAAAAGAGCAATTAATTGCTATTTTATTTTAAGTATTAGAGTATTCTTTTTTTAAAATATTTTTATTGCTATTAATAGAATTGAGAAAAGAAATTTTATTAAGTTTTTGTATTTGTATATTGTATTAATGTTGCTATATTGTAGTTGTTAAATTACAATACTTTTCTCTATATTCGAGTCGACATTATTAGAGATTTTAAAAATATTTTTAA
>JAABUL010004742.1_pt1 | contig 17778 bp, 21 predicted proteins | sample 5559151 | NCBI WGS metagenome assembly JAABUL01 (sample SAMN10711876, study PRJNA513368) | rock metagenome | isolation source: Antarctica rocks | place: Antarctica: Victoria Land, Pudding Butte sud | reverse complement strand
CCTTTCGACGTATATATACTATTAGTACAATTAATCGATTAATAATCGATTATAATCAATTATTTGGAAATTAAATAATTATAATCGATTATGCTTAGTCATCTAGGAGTGAAATCGTAATCGATTATAATCGATTACGATTATTTTTTTGGTCACCCTGGTTAGAATCCGCCACTGAAAGTGTGAATGAGATTAATTTGAGTCGGTCCGTAGTTTGGGACCAAGTTGGAGTCTCGAGTTGCGACCCTTGCTCGCGCGCTACTTTCCACGCTAGATCTAGTGGACGCTTCAGCGAGGGCCATTTCCCACACCGCCCGCATCAAGGACCGTTGTGCAAGCCTCGAACGTTATCGGAGAATTCAGGATCATTAAAGGCGTCTTCAGCCTCTTTTTGAGCCGCTCGTGATGCATATTAACAGACTTCTTCAACCCCAATTCTTGCTTGTCGACACCTTCCTCGAGTACGGGGGAATTCTCAAAATAATGGCATAACGCTATGACTGGGGACCTGTCGCGGCCCGGTGTTCAAGACTTTCGGCCCCTAGCAAGACTGACGGGGGAAACGGACCGCTGAGATGCGAGGTTGCGCTATGATTCCGCCCATAATCCCGAGTGCACCGGGCTGTTTGACCATCGCATTGTACCAAGGAACGAACGAAGTGCGAACTTTTGGAGGCAAAGTGTGTTCCACTTCTCGAAAGAGGAAGCCGGTCCCCATCTCGAGACTAACCAAAGGCCGAGGCACTTCACCACCTGTTCCCCAGGGGCGAATCGGATCGAATGCCTGAGAGGTGAAAGGTAGAGCTATGGGAGTTCATACAGCGAGACAACCAGAAGATATCTTCATCACAGCTCGCTTTCAAGCTGAACTGCAAAGTCTGCACTGCTTCTTGTTGGCTTTTAGGTTCGTGCGGTCGTGCGTAGGTTGGACCGTTGGGTACCGTCAGGTACCCCAATCTGGTCAAGCGATTAGGTGACTAGCTCACAAGCTCTCAAAAACAGCTCTAGCCTTATTGGGCCGGTTCTCCCTCAAATCATAAAGTTGTGACATTGATTACAGGTTCCGGACCTTCGGCGGAACGGCACCTCTCTCCTTTTGACTTTGGGTGGTGCCTCCGGAGAACGTGGAACTATTCCGGGCACGCGATCCAGCCGTGTGGCTTTCCTCAATGTCTAGGTTCTACCTGGAGACGTGATTATGCAGGTGAAAAGGGTTCGGCCAGGTTGTCGTTCTTGGCTCTGATATGATATACATCAATCGTCAAATACTCCGTACATGGGTCTTATTTCACTGACATGCTTCTTGTGCCCCGCTCGTGAACGCGCACTTGGTTGCATACTGCGGCCCTGTTCGGGGAATACATTCATCTCTCCTGCTTCACCATGATTCCAGGTGGACAATCCGTGGTCGACGAATGTTGGGCGCTGTTGGCCGTCGTGCTCATCGTCTTCGCATGCAGGATGTACGTCTCCTACCACTTCACGAAAACGGTAGCCCAATTCAAGATCAAGGAAACCACTGACGAAATGTATTCTCTTGCAACAGAGCCTCGCGTAGGATCCTGCTGGGCTCCTTCAAGAAACTCCAGATCGATGACTATCTCATGACATTCAACATTGTATGCCCTCTCCGGAGATGTCTCTACCTCCATGGCTGGCGTGGTCGTTATTCCTCGCTGACCTCCAACAGGCTATGTTCGTTGTCACCATCGTCGCTATCTATCTGCAATGCATTTGGGGCAACAACTATGTCACAGCAGACGATGTTGTTGGCTGGACTCCGGAGCAGTATCATGATGCGATCCAAGGGGCAAAGTGGGGTGTGGCCATGGAAACCAACAAGATTTCCTGCGTCTGGGGTTGCAAAGCATGCCTTCTGATTCTCTATGCAAGCATGACGTAAGTCTTTCACTCTCAGCTCAAGTCACGCTGCAGCTGCATAGATCGAGCATCACCTACCGTACTCGCACTCGAGGAGAAGGAAACTTTACCGACGAAATGTGCTGACATATTTTGCAACTTGCTAGAAAAGGATTGCCCAAGTACCACAGGGCTGTCATGTTCGTGGCTGTATACGTGGCCGCTGGGTATATCATTGTCATGCTGTGCTTTTTCACCGCCTGGTGTAAACCATTCCACGCCTATTACGATGTGATCCCTCTTCCCGAGTCTCAATGTATGTCATCCTATCGCTACCCACACGGCGAAATTACTGACCCTCTCTCCCTTGAAACAGCACAATGCATGACTTACCGGAGCCATATGATCCTTGATGCCTGCTTCAACATTACTGGGGACGCAATAATGCTCTGCTTGCCGATTCCTCTTGTCATCCAAGCCAGGGTGCCGCTCAAGAGGTAAGCATCGACTACACCTGAGCGAGCTATTGTACAGGTACTGACATCTCTATAGAAAGCTCACTCTTGTGGCCGTCTTCAGTCTGGGCTCCTTAGTGGTAAGTCCAAATCACCTATGCGTTGTCTCCTACGTGGCCTTATGCAAAACAGATCCTCTGCGCCATCCTCAATCGAATCACAAACTTCACCGCTCCCTATGGCTCTTTGATCTACCTGAATTGGTACGCATGCGAAACAGCGACCGCAGTCGTCGTCGCTAATGTTCCACACCTCTGGCCACTCATTTCGCGCGTGTTCGGCCTCGGCGCATTCAAGCAAGTCAGCGACGGCCCCAATGGCTCCAATCAATACCCTCTTCGCTCGCAACGCAACGGTCCCCGTATGTCGAGCCACCGGCGAGAAAAGTTCGATATCGATGGATACGTCGAGACCGGCAGCGAAGAGCGGATCGCCACCAATGTGGATAAGGATGGCCAGTGGGGTTATGCAAAGAATTCGGATACAACCCAGTCCAGTGATGATATCGAGCTGGGCAACGGGTATATGACAACAAGTGTTCTTGGTGGTAGTAAGGGCAATGTCAACGTTGAGCAAAAGGAGATGGGCGCGTGGGATGCCAACAGGGACGACCCGGAAAAGCAAGGTCAGATTGTCAAGACTGTCCGCATCGATCAATATGCCAGCGAATCACCTTGAAAGCGGCACCTGAGATGGTCATGGGCCTTGGGGAGTGCATGAGTCCCATGGGAAGGATGGAATTGGGCCAGAATTGGTCCTTTTAGGCGGCAATAGCCCCGTTGGAAGATGGCATGGCCGACCCATCTGGAGGATATTTCAAATTGTTGTACAGTAGTCTGCTAATGTGACATGATGGGACAGGACGTTGGCGGCAACCTCGTTTATTCGCAGATTTAGTACGTTATATGAATGGCATTTTATACCCAAAGAAGCAGTATATAGTTGATTTACTACATGCATGCTATCCGCGACTCATGACCTTCCTTGAGTATCATACTGGTAGATTGAGGATAGAAAACGAGCAATTTTGAGCGCAGATCATATAAGTATACAACAGTACTCCAGGTCGGCGGCTCTCTAGGAGTTTCAATCCGATCATGGTCGCTAGATATCATGTTTGGGCCGAAGCCTTGTGGGTGGTATATATTCAAGTATGCCGGGACTTGTCTACTACTGTATAGAGTGACTGCTTAACGCTAGAATGAGATATTAATTCCATCACCCCTGATGTCTTAAACTTAAGGTACGGGATTTTCTGTTACCTCGCATCGATAATTCTATATATCATCCATTAAATTTGTTACAATACCGCAGAGGATGCAACAACTCTGCCCCGTTTCGCATCTGTTGAACGACATTATATTTAGCACCGTGCACCATATGGCTCATCCTAATAGATTGGGCTTTTCCTTGGAAAGGGTGATGGGCACAACCTGCAGGGACTACTTTAGTACTACTTCTATCAAGAGGCTGAGCCAAGCCATCATATACGCAGCCTTGGGCTGCGGCAGCGAGGCTGAGAACCATGACATGCTTGCCACTCCTGGCAATAAATTAGGATCGATGTCAAACAGCGTCTGGGACCGTCGGCCATGCGTTGAGACCTCGAGAGGTCATCTGAAGGATGACACCCGCCTTTGGGTTCTCTGTAGGAGACTTCATCAGTGCAATCAGTACGTGAACAGCGAGCGAATCTAGCTCTGTGACGGGTTTTGGCTGACCTTGCTCTCGATAGACCTCATTAGGAAGATCAGCAAGGCACTGAAAGAGACTGGTGGAGCGTCATCAGAATACCAGGATACCGTGATTGAGCTTGAAGGTTTGAAGCATGCCCTTCAACATCTTGAGGCTCTGGAAGCTACAGAGGACAATGCTGGCCATGTCAATGCCATCCGGTGCATGGCACTTGCTTGCAAGCTACCTTTGCTGGATTTTATGACAAAGCTCGGGAAATACGAGTCGTCGCTCGGACCTTGGGTTGATCGAAAACCCTTTTACACTGCAGGGCGTAAGGCGCAATGGGCCATCTCGTTTGGCAAAGAGGTAGAGAAGCTTAGGGCTTTGGTGGCCGCAAAGCAAATCAATATCAACCTTTGGCTTGCTATGCATTCCTCGTGAGAATGGTCTAAAAGGCGTCGGTGGTTGAGAGCTAATAGATGCCGTCCAGCCACGTCCTTGCTTCAATTAATTCCAGAGCCAAGCGCGAGCATGGCGACCTGATGACCAAAGTCGCGGAGAACCGAGCTGCATTGCAGCAAGTCACTGGCATTGCGGAAGATATCAAAGACAGCATGGAAGGAATACAAACATCTACAGAAACCAGAATGGATACTATTGTATCCATGATCGATGCGACACATACGTCCGTGACGAGTTTGCGGACTCTGGGGGAACAGATCATGAGCTTTATCAAAACATTTCCTCGCGAGATGCGCGACCTCCTCAAGACGGTCATAAAGGCCGACTGGCGGACGTATCGAGCTGTACTGCAGATACAAGACCGTCTTGCACAATCGCCAAGCTGTTTGCTCGAGTCGAATATCAGGTTTACAAATGCTTTGGGGGAGTACAGAGAGTACGTGATTTGAATTCGATCTCTTCAATCTGAAGTCTGTTTCGAGCTATAATCTGGTCACAGAGTTTCTGCATCACGGGCTGACGATTCTCTCATTATGCCTTCCGATCCTTACTTCGCGGCTTAGTTCTCGACTTTTGCCAGATCTGACTGACACACGACGTGTAGGTTGCCTTATGAGTACTTCTGTCAATGGGAGGTGCGATCCCCGAACATCTTCAAGATGTGCCTGTCAAAGTCACTAACCGTTCAATCAGCCGTTTGAAGGCTTTCTTCGCGCACAGTTTAAGAACAAGCCTGGCGAAACCAAAATTCTTGACGGTGAATTCCATATCATCGATCTCAACAACGGGAGGAGTATCGTAAGAAAAGAGGATTGGAATCGATTCATTTCCCAGGGTGCATTTTTGACAATGTCGATGATAATGTCTCACCTTCAAAGGAAGCCTGGACATTGCCCACGGCCAGATTGTCTGGGTGTTGGTATCACTAAATGTTGTGATTCAGATCAATTGAATTGGTTAGCTCATAATTCAATGTTTTGCTTCGAGGCTAACCACATTAGCGGGACTTGTCATCTCAAGTTCTTTCCTAATCTCAGTGATATGGGAAAGGTTCTTGACCGAATGGCAATCTCGGAAGATGACGTTGCCCGTCAGCAAGCCCAGGAGGATCTACAGCTGTACGGTAGCCGACCTGAACCACCGGATGTTATCGAGGTCGATGAAGCCACACAATTGACAGGGTTGCCGCCTAAGCGAAGTGCGTTAGAATTCGCGGCTGCCGTCGACCGCCCGTCAATGATACGTAAGAAGAGTAAGAGCCAGACGGATAACTTCAGTACTGTCACTGCCATCGACTGGAATAGTGGTGCCTCTCCCCTTGATTCGTGGCTCAACCAAAGTGCTATTCCATCATCAACTGTTGCTGCTAGCCCGCATATCCCAGAGCATCCGGCCAAAGACCCCGTTGCTCGGGAAGTGGAGGAAATCAAAGTCTTTCGCAATATACACATTGGTGTGGAATCCAAACCCGAACGACCGAGCGCAGGAGTAAACCATGACTTTGTGGCGTCCATGGAGCTTGGAGCTCAAATATACTACCGTAACATCATGGATAGGTATCCAATGCTGCCTGCGTATTTGGCTTGCCGTCTGGCGCAAGCGAATCATGCGAGAGCCGAGAGGCTTCGAGCTTGGAGACACGATGCACGACCAGCTTCAATGTCTGATGATACAAAGCAGGTTAAACAGACGGATATCTACCCTCAGTCTCCTCATTCATTCCATAGCTTCGATATGTCGATGCCAACCCCGTACTCAATGGAGTACGTCAAGGCGTCCAAATTATCAAGCATACCCGACCTTACTCCAATACCCCCTCCTAAAATGGGCTATGGTAACGTCGGAGATGATCTTGCCCGTTTGGGTTCACATGATGACAGTGACTTAATCGAGGCTAGACCACGAGAATTCGCAAAGGACCGGTATTCGCCCAATATGTCCCCGTCATCTGACTTCTGGACTGGCAGAAGTTCAAGCCATCGCCCATCTTCGATTCGTTCATGTTCGTCAAGTAGAAACAGCTCCCTGCGAGGAGATAACCCAGCCTTTGATCTTCAAGAACAGGAACCAGCCTTCGTCGCGAACCGTTCAAGGTCTTCGTCGTTTGATTTTGACCACATTTCGCCTGGCCTTCCTCCGCCTCCAACTGAGATCGGCAAGAAGCTGTCTTTCGAATGCGATATATGTGGAAATACGGTCCATGTGAAGAGACGGCAGACTTGGCAGTGAGTAACGTCCTTCCACCACCGGCAACACATGAGAAACCAACATGTATAATTTAGGGCACATGTACTCGCTGATCTATGTCCTTATGTATGCACTTATCAAGACTGTGATTGTTCGCAGAGCTGGTCGAAGGCCACGAGTGACCATTTTCGCGGCCACTGGGTTGGTCTCAATTGCGAAAAAGTCAACCCATCTACTGGCAAACCTTGCGACAGGTTCTTCAGCCGCCGTTACGATCTCACAAGACACCAAGACACAATACACAGCAGTCGCAAGCAGAAGGTGAGGTGTCAGTTATGCACTGAAGAAAGGACCTTCAGCAGGAACGATACTCTGACACGTCACATGCGGATCGTTCATCCAGACGCGGACTGTTTGAATAAGGCACGGAATTTCCGCAACAGCGAGGGTGTAAACTACAGAGCCGATAAAGAGTCGAGTAGCCTATATGCAAAGCAAACTCCCACCCAAATGTCTAGCACCTCCACGAGCAAGATGCCAGGTCTGAAAGATCCCAGTACTTTCCCATCGAGGTTAGCGTGGAAAAGCCACGAACGTTCAGCCCACACTATTCCTCGTGAACTGCAGGGACGGGAAGACAAAAGCTGTGTGTTCTGCGGTGAACAGATGAATGGAAATGGCTACTCACGACACGTTGGCCGTCACATGGAAGAAATTGCATTCTCAGTTGTATCGAAGCCTTACGAAGAGTGGTCTTTCTATTCGGACTCCTCAGGAAGCAATGAACTGCCTGCTGATCATCTGGGAACCCACGACCATGTCGAAACAATGCCTGCTACCAATCGCCCTTCTCTTGACGGAGCATTGGGCAACTATGATATTTCTGCTACTATTAAGGACGCAGAACCTACCTTGCATCGGACATCAATTCTACCCAACCTCGATGGAATTCCTGCGAGAGAGCCAGTGTATCCACCGTGGCATGAGAATCATGTTTCCAAAGTATTGACATACTCGCCAAAGAAAGGCACCGTTGGAACGGCAGTCGAAGTCCGTTGCCGTTCGAATAGCAACAACTTCCACTCTCAAAGCCTGAACGTGAGCTTGGTATTCGGTGGATGCTGCGTTCCGGCTAAAATCCTTACTATCAAGCCCCAAGCGATCGATACATGTTTCAGATACGTGGTTGGCTGCAGCGCCCCGCCGCTCCCAGGACCAAATTCCTCAAGCGACCTTGTGCGGTTACGCCTCCTACAAGATGCAACGTTGCTCGACGTGGGTCCTTGGCAGTACGAGGATGGATACAAGCTAGGGTTATCAACTTCGCCACTGAATAAATGTAGGAAGCTACGTCTGTTCTCAGCGTAATCACACTACAACGCTAATCCGCATTGCAGCGTGGACGTCAGAGCCACAGCCCATTATTTCAGTTGCAAGACCTGCACTCCCGTCTCCGTTGCCAGATAGATCTAGACCTTTTAGATGTGCTACATGCACCAAAGCATTTACGCGGCATGAGCACCTCACGCGACATATACGCTCGCACACCACGGAAAAGCCTTTCGATTGCCCCGAATGCACAGGGCGCTTCGCACGGCGTGATCTTCTCTTGAGGCATCAACGAAACGTTCACATGGATGACGGGTGATACCAGGACATAGATTCGTCATCGAAAAGATTATATTCGGTCGTTGGACGCATCAGCTCCGTCGAGCAATCTGAATCAGTCTGATGATGATCTGGGATAGAGTCCAGATCCGGGAAAGTATGAGTGGTGTAGCGTCATACAAGGGACCGGCAGGCTTTCATATGACTGCATAAAGGTAGCGATATGGTGAGACGGCCATGGGACTTAACCGAGTGAGTGTACCTATCCTATTTCGGATAATGCTCTAGAAAGGCTGACAAGGATTAAGGATTTTCTCTATCACTGAATAGGAGACTCTCATGCCTTGTTCATGTGAGCGGTCTTGCACTATGAGGTGCTTGAATCGAAATCGGATATGCATCGGATCGAAGGGGGTCCTCCACTCCAAATTTCATTGAAAAAGCGCATAGGGTATTTGCTCAGGCTACGGTATGCATGTCCCCGTCACACACGCTAACAACACATCATAGAAAATCTCATGTTAATAATCATAATGGTACTCCCATCCTTCAAAACCAGCTCACTCCATCGATTCCACCGCCTCACCATTCTTCTTAATACTTGAAAGCATAGCATCCTTCCCTACCCCCATCAATAAAATATACCCCTCAGAATTTCCAATCCATGCGTGTTTTTTGGTGTAGCGGCTTAGGAAACCAGTGTTTTGGATCCTGTCTACATTCATACGAATAAATTCCCCCACTCTTCTCTATTACACCATCACCCCAACTCTCCTCACTGAGCAAACTCCCATCCCATCCCATAAACCCCACCCTCTCCATCCCTCTCCACTGCATCCACACTCTATCCTATACCATAACGCCTCACCATCACCACCACCACCACTCGAGTAAGCAAGCGCACCCACGCTCACACTCTATATATACAATCAATCTAAACCGAATGCGCAGCGATAAATTCATCGAATATAAGCACCTTCCTTCCTTCAGTCATGGAATTTTAATGCTAAAAGCATCTATTACGGGATCCTGAGAATAGATATTAGGTTACCTTATCTTTTTTAGGGTATGAATGGATGTATGCTTCACCCGCTGGCTATATTAGACGTGATGGTGCGTTGATTTAAGGGATGTAGGAGATGTGGGATGTGGTTTTCTGGCTTTTGGGGCTGTGAGCTGGGATAAGGAGGGAGATGTTTAGTTATTTTCGTCTGGGATGAGCTTAGGGCGAGGTTGAGAGATGGGGGTGTGCGGATGGGGGGAGGGGGGGGTGATGGGGTTGTTGGGTTTTTTATGTGTGATCTGGTGTGAAGTATCTGAAGGCTAGAATTGGCATATTGGGAGGGAAATTGGTTGGTGCGGATGCTTTTGGCTTTGTTGTATTGGATGTGATTGATGCTAAGTGGAGGATAGAGTTTCTATCAAGAAGGTCTGGACGAAAGAATGGCTGGCTCGTTTTGAGGCTGTAAGTGTTTACTGTACTTTGATGGGTTTGTGATGGATTGCCGGTGTTGTATAGTGGTGTCCCATCTGTACCGGGATGAGGGATTGGAAGTGCTCAGTTATCGTAGGGAGGGAATGTTGACGAGAAGCAGAGTCGATGTTCCATGGCTACCTATTGAAATGTCGGGTAGAATTCCCGAATGTGTATACGTGTTTTACGAAATGTCTCTTATAAAGGATGCCTAGTTTGAGAAGGTATGAACACTTGGAAGGTATAAAAGACACTTGCGATCTTCAAATTCTATACGCTTGACACTTGTATTGCAAATGTCCATATCGAAGTTAACCAAGTATCCCCTTAATCACAAACCAAACACTCACCTTCAGAGTATAACTACCACTAACACAGTCAACAAACACTGACAATGCCAAACATTTGGCCCCACCCCAAAAGGCCTCACCTCCCCAAGTTCCTCTCGGGGAGCCATAAGCCAACATCCCACGACCAGGTAGAAAACCAGGCTCGAGGAGAAGCTTACAAGAAGATGGTTTTCGAGACGGCTAGCCAACGTTATGAAAAGGAATGTGCGGAAAGAGCGTTGCAAGAGCAGGAGCAAGAGCAAGTCCGACAGGCGCAAGAGGAGCGGGAAGAATTAGAGAACGAGGAGTGGGATATGGTGAATGCACAAGGTCTAAAAGCGCAGGAGGCAAGGAAGGTGAAAGCCGTGCGAGCGATGCGGCGGGATAAGGCGTTGCCGTCGGCGCCGTACGATGAGGGGTTGAGAGAGAAGTATGGGATTTTTTATGATTGAAGTGGGACATGGGTTCTTGCTGCAAGATCTCTCCTTGATTGGTGATGCAGTGGTCTGCTGAGATATGGTTAAGCGGTAGGTAGATAGCGTTGACCGATTTTCTAGCTTTAGTAAGATCTTAGTTCGAACTTCCTTTCAACGTCCCTGCTTTGGAGACGAATATTGTGCATTGCCAATGTCCTGCAATCTAAAACGTCTCGGCAGCGACGACTAGTCCATCTTGTACGAAGAGAGAGCCTTCCGGCGGGTTCAAGACTCTTTCGACGGGGTGAACGCTCATGTGCGATGTGAAGTTTCTGACGGCGTCGAAGGGTTCGTTTGAGGAAGAAAGCTAGACTGAATATAGGACGGTTGTGGAATCTTGGCGCTCCAGATGTGTGACCTTTGATCTCGCGGACACCAAAGAACGAGGTTTGAATCGAGGATCATGGAGAGTGCTATACGCGCTCAGCAGCTCGATGCTGCTCCCAAGTGGCCAAGTCTACAGAACTGGCCTATCGGCTTGGGCTACTTGGTCAGATTATGAATAGACGATGTTGTATCTGGGTCCTAGGTTGTAGAATCGATTGATCTCTGGCAGGAGCCAACGTTTGCCGTCAGTGGAGGCTTCAATTGTCAAAGTGGGCATCTGTTTCAAAGAAAAAGAGGAGCAAACCTGTGAGTGTTGTAAGTCGACTGACCACTCAAGAGAATGTGTGTTATCAATCGAGTATCACCGTAGGGCTGACAACAGCGAACTCCGAACAGAAAGAAGACATGGAATCCCGATCCCATGGTTCATCATCAACTTGGACTGACATCATGATCGATACGTCGAAAATGCTCGGCCTTCCTTCATTTTCATTCGGGCGTAATACTGATGTCCAAGAAAAGACGTTTCGTACGACGTCTCGCCATCCAGTCATATGATCTCGATATTCACATGCCTCCCAGTCCATAGAAAGGCTATTCATAGCATCTGCTATAATAGACATGCGAGTACCATGCATTTCGGCACGTGAGGTGATGTATTCGGCCCTGAGGCCAAATTCAATGCAATTAGTATGACCGGTCACATTAGACATGCGTGCTACCAGCATAGAGGTAATATTTATAGAACTTCCAAACAGTAATCGTGACGTTACGCATGAGTAAATCGGAAGAGTATAAAGAGCTAGGTAGATGGTCCTCCAGCTTTGGAACTGCGAACGAACAACTCTACCAGCTTGGATCGATTCAACTTCTTCACAGATTTGGCTAGAGAGGACCAAACCCCCCAGACCCACCCTCAGTCAAATGTCGGATATTGATCATGGGTCCCAGCCTCTCGATATCTCAGCGAGGTGCGATCGGACAACCCCCGACATCCCATCGAACGTTGGAGACCAGACCAGTGCAACCGGCACAGGTATGCAGCCAAGCACATTGTCCTCCATGGATTACACGCCAAAGCACTCTGAGCCCGCCACCCTGCGCGGAGGATACGGAGGCCATTCTTGGCCAATCTGTCTCTGTTGTTGCCTGTATCTCTGTTTTTGCAAGGAATGTTACGACGATTGCCAGGATGATTGCAGTGATTGCTGCGGCTGTTGTTGAGAGGTTCGCAGTCTCTCGTCGACGTCATGCTGCAGAAGACCCTCGGCGAGGATTATTATCGTTGGATAGTCGTGGGCTTGGAGAGATTGGAATCATTGCAAAAGGTATGTAGAACTGCTGCTACGCCTCGACGGATTGATGAAATTGACACCGATACAGTCTCCATCTTCGAAGACGGGACTCCAATACTTTCGCCAATCTCAAGCGCAATAGGCACGTATGAGCGCAAGTCCCAAGCTCCATATACTCGAACAGCCTTTGCGTCACTCTGCATCAAGGTACTTCGCTCGAAGAACGCCAGTGGTGGTACATGAGACACTGATTACGACGAGAATAGATGGCGTACCCTCGCGCAGATATTTGCAAAAGACGGCTCGATTGCGGAGGTCTAATATGAAGCAAAAGTTTCAAAAATCAACTTACCCTTATATTCTTGCTCGCTGAATGGGTCTAGACTTGTTTCGTGAACACGAGGTCATTTCGTCAGTTTTATGCTCTGGTTGAGATAATCAAACGCAATCCTCAATCATGCCCTAAGTAATTGAGCGATATGGTGTCGCCATTATAGGCATTTCTCCAACGTTGCCTCGACACAAGTCGTCCTTCCACTGACTACACCGCAGATGCTAAAGATCTGGGTCTGTTTGATAATAATCTCCTATTGCACAAGGTTCAACCTTGGGCTGAAAGGCGGCGGCATTCATACTTTTAGCCGAGCACCGACCAATTGCCTGTATGATTTGCCTTCGAAAGTATGAGCAGAGCTTATACAAGTCAGTTGAGACACGTTGCGACCGAATGCGCGAGGCCTCGGTATTGTGAATACTCACTTGCGATGCGAGTATTAGATCTTTGGGAGGACTTCGGTCATGGGTAGACTGCGTCCTCGGAATATCTTTTGCCTATATCCTAGGACTTTGGTGGTTTTCTAGCCTGGTCTTGAAGCTGTTCTCGCGGCTTCTTCATCTGCAATTAGCGACTCGATGTCTCTCATCTTAAGCCAGTCCTTGACACCAGCCATCACTTTGTCGAGGCCCTCGCCACCCTCAAGGACATCGTCCAGATGGTGCAGGGTGATGCCGCTTCGGTGGTCCGTGACACGTTGTTGACTCCAATTGTAGGTTCGGATCTTGTCACCTCGGCCCATTCTTGACACGCCTATGACACTGGCTCGTAGCTGTGCCATTTCTTCTTCTCTATCTTCACGTCTCGCTTGGGCGAGCTTCGCCCTTAGAATCAACCATGCTTTCTGCCTGTTCTGGTGCTGTGATCTCGAGTCTTGGATGGCAACCACGGTCTTTGTAGGTAGATGAGTGAGACGGACTGCCGAATCCGTAGTATTGACATGCTGGCCACCAGCGCCCCTCGCACGCATCACGTCCGTCCTCACATCTTTAGGGTCCACGTAGTAATCACTCGAGGGATCGGCATAATTGGTTACACCATGCACTTCATCTCCCTGATCAGGAAAATTGGGGAGCACCAATACCGCAACAGCACTAGTATGCGTTCTGCCTTTCGTTTCGGTGGCAGGTACCCTCTGTACCCGGTGTACCCCAGCTTCACATCGGAATCTATCATACGCCCCTGCAGACTCAATCTCCAAGACAGCCTCTTGTATCTGGTCCTCCTCTCCAACTGATGCTGCAGCGTCGAGTTTCATCAAGTTTGCACGCAGCCCATGGCGCCTGCAGTAAGCTTGATACATACGCAGTAGATCGCCAACGAAAAGCGCAGCTTCATCGCCGCCGGCTCCAGGTCGCAATTCGATAAGGCATGGCAATCCTGCGAAAGGATGCTCTGGAATCAAGCTTGTCTGAAGCTCGTTCGCGAACTGTGTCAGTCTTAATGTAGTCGCTCTCAGCTCTTCAACGGCAAGGGATTTGAGTTCAGCGTCCGTCGAGGGATCCTTGACCAGCTGTTGTAATTCTGGTAGAGACTACAAAGGCGTCAGTTGTGTTGTGACGATTCGGTAGATTTGGGACGAACGTTATTGGCCGTCTCCCAGCCATTGAGAGCTTTAGCGACGGCAGATAGTGAACCTGCTTTCCTCGCTAGTTGGGTATCATACTCGCTGTTCAACTGTTTTGCCAATAGAGCATGCTCAGCTGCAAATGCTCGAGCTCTCCCAAGCAGTGCCGGAGAGATGGTGGAAGTCGGCGCTGCTGAAGTGCTTTGGCAGCGGCATCTTGGCCAGACATATCTCCGTGGTAATCTGCTATAGCAATGTAGAGTCGTCGATCGCGATGCGAACATGCTCTGACTCTCCTCGAAGGCCTAGAGCCATGGTCAAGTTGCTGCAGGTCTCATTATTTACAGCGGAATCTGTTCCGTCATCCTGCATTTGCCGCTCCCAGTTCCAGCTCCCCTCGTCCAGCAATTACTTAGGTACCTTCCTAATATGCCAATTGCGGCATATGGAAATTACACGGGCTCAAGTCCGGCTAACAGCGCTACGGTTCGCTGCTATATGCCCTCAGACATCTTTTTCATGCCCGGCTGCGAATTGAGCTCTTGGACGTGTGAACCGCCTTCGACCAACCCCACACTTTCCTTTCACTTCATCTAGCTTCAGGTACTTGTGTCGATATCTTAGACTAAAATATATCCATTTCTCTGGCATCTTCTTGCTTTCGTCTTCTGTGAGCAAGACTTCCATCATGCCCCTCAATGCCTCTGCAATTTATCCCTCGTCTGACCCTGAGTTCATCTCCTTTGCCAGTCGACGAAGCGTCGTTCACAGTGCAAATGGCATCGTGGCATGTACTCAGCCATTGGCTGCCCAAGCAGGTCAAAGGATACTCAGAGCCGGAGGAAATGCAGCAGACGCAGCGGTAGCTGTAGCAGCAGCCCTGAACATGACAGAGCCGTCTTCGACCGGTATCGGCGGTGACATGTTCTGCCTCTTTTATAATGCAAAGACAATGAAGGTGGAAGCTATGAATGGATCTGGCCGGTCTTCAGGCAGTGGGTCCTTGGAGCAGATGCGAGAAGATGTGGGACTGAAATCTGGAGAGGGGGGAGACATACCTATGACTAGCGTACACTCGGTCACGACACCAGGTGCTGCAGCTGGATGGGTGGATACAATAGCGAAATTTGGGAGTGGCAAGGTCACAGTGGAGGATGTCTTGACGCCAGCAATTGAGCTGGGCGAAGAGGGCTTCCCAGTCTCAGAGCTTTCAGCGACCTTTGTGAGCAACCGTTGTCCTCGAGAGACGCAGCAACGCTGATCAAATGCAGTGGCGAGCTAGCGAAAAGACCATCCGCAACGCGTCCCCGAACTTCGGCGAGATGCTGAAGTCAGACAGCAAAGCACCGGATGGCAAGAGAGCCCCTGGACCGGGAGAGCTGTTCAAAAACCCTACGCTTGCCAATACGTTCCGCCTCCTTGCGAAGCATGGCAAACCAGGGTTTTACGAAGGTCACGTCGCGGAAGCCTTGATCAAGGTCGTGCAAGACCTGGGTGGTCATCTCACGCTGGAGGATCTGAAATACCATGCAGAAACCGGAAGCGAGCCTACCAATCCGATTTCCCTCAAGTTCAACGGTCAAAACACTGGTGCTGTTCACAGCAAAGGCGTCGACGGACAGCCAACCCAGACATCCCCCTCTCACGGTGTTGAAGTTTGGGAGCACCCACCTAACGGCCAAGGTATAGTCGCTCTAATGGCCCTCGGGATACTCGAAGATCTAGAGAAATCAGGTAAGGTCCGCACCTTCACCGAAAAAGACCACAACTGCGCAGAATATTTGCACGCTGTCATAGAAGCCCTCCGCATCGCCTTTGCAGATGCTGCCTGGTTCGTCGCAGACCCAAACGTGGTCAAAGTACCCACCGAAGAAATGATCTCACGTCCCTACCTCGCCGAACGCGCGAAACTCTTCAACCCTAAAAAGGCATCAAACAGATTGCAGCACGGCTCTCCGGCACACAATCACAGCGACACAGTCTATTTCGCCACCACAGACAAACACGGAAACGGCTGCTCCTTCATCAACAGCAACTACGGTGGCTTCGGCACCTGCATCATACCCAAAGGCTGCGGTTTCACATTACAGAACCGCGGTGCGAATTTCTCGCTACAAGACGGCCATCCAAACGTCTTCGCACCCAGAAAGCGACCATACCACACCATCATCCCCGCCATGATCACAAACACAGACGACGGCACCCTCCACAGCGTCTACGGCGTCATGGGCGGCTTCATGCAGCCACAAGGCCACGTCCAAGTCCTGCTCAACATGCTAGCTTTCAAATACAACCCGCAAGCCGCGCTAGATGCGCCGAGATTCTGCATCGGCGCCGGTATGCCCGATGCCGGGAATCTGTTGGATACTGTGTATTTGGAAGATGGTATTAGCGAAGCGGTGGCGGAGGAGTTGCGGCGGATGGGACATCAGGTGGAGATTGTGAGGGGGTTTCAGAGGGGGTTGTTTGGGAGGGGACAGGTTATTAGGTGTCATGTCGAGGATGGGAGGCATGTGTATAGTGCTGGTAGCGATCCGAGAGGCGATGGGGCTGCTTTTCCTGTGTGAAGGGGTTTAGATAGGTGGAGTGTCAATGGATATTCCAGCCGATTGCTATCTCGATGAAATACTATCGCTCTGTTCCTGCCTTTTCTCACGTCCCAACATCAGGGTACATGGACTTCAACCTGTCTCAGATTCCGCTACGAAGGATGGATGCTACCTTCCAGCACGCAAGCGAGAGATGGTCTTTCCATGAGATCCACAACAGATCCATTGACGGATCTAACGTCTACCACTTCTAACAAGCGACGACTTTGGGAGAAGTGAGTGACGGGTAGTAATGAGCTTGTCACCACATCAGTCTGTATAAGATCCTTTCTTTTCGTGTACAAAGTAAACTATGATGGTAGTCTTTGGTACTAGAAATATTGGCCTTATGGTTGAAAAATCATCTGCTAAGGTGTTAATTTTATGGTTTGGGTAGACTATATACAGTACAATACTCTTCCGTACAACCAAGGCCATATCAATGCCCTGATTGTACGGAAGTTTGGGGGTTAGACTATATACAGACAATACTCTTCCGTATAACCCAAAGGACTTTTCCGCGAGCCATAATCAAAGCTCACTAATTTTAAATTTTCATTGTTCACGAGAGACTTGTCTGTTCCGGTATTTAATTTTGGGTGGGTAGACTATATACGATATTCTTTCATATTTTTACCGGCCATAACTAATCAAAGCTCCCTTCAAGGGGGTATCCGCAGTGAAACTCCGTGACGGTACTCACCGGGAGCCAGCCCGAAGATATGCATACGTAGACGCGCTCAAAACCACAACATTGCAGATAGCAATGAAAAAGAACTTTTAAACCACCCAATATCATGCTTTCGCACTCCTTGCCAACCCCCTCACCCATTCCAGCGAGCTGCGTTTGCTTTCCCCAATGCTAGCCTTACTACTAGCATCGCTCTCCCTCCTCTCCACAACCAAATTCCCCTGCCCGCCGCGCCCGATATGATACACCGGCGCCGCAGTAACTTTCCCCTGTTTTGCCAGCTCCTCGTCGAAACTGAAGATGCGTCGGTCGGAGGAGGAGGAATGGTGCATGTTTCCTACGCCGCCGCGGCCGGTGGAGTAATTTGGGGTGGTTTTGTGAGGGGGGT
>JAABUL010004741.1_pt1 | contig 17779 bp, 15 predicted proteins | sample 5559151 | NCBI WGS metagenome assembly JAABUL01 (sample SAMN10711876, study PRJNA513368) | rock metagenome | isolation source: Antarctica rocks | place: Antarctica: Victoria Land, Pudding Butte sud | reverse complement strand
AGCTCGGACAGCGGCTCGGCGAAGGTGCGCCGGCGACAGGACGGGTTGGAGCAATAGAAGCGCCGAACCTCGACGCTTAGCGTCGTCTACGACGTCGAAACTGGCAGATCGCCGGGGTGGCGGCGGTAGCGGCTATGGACGGATCGGCTCGCATCACCGCAGTCAGGACACAGGCCGCTCCTTCCGCCACGCCGCACCCGGATCACAAGGCGGTCCGGGCCCTCCTGCTCGAGGAAGCTATCGACGCGACACTCAGGGATGGCAAATGGGATGTGCATGCCTCCCACGATGGAAAGGGCCGCACGACCCATCACCCACCCGAGCCAATCGGCCGCCATCCACGCAAAGTGAGCAAGAGCCGGTTCCGCGGACACGGGGGTTTAGCTCGCGTTCCGTTCGGCTTGCTCTGGCGTGATGTAGCCGAGAGCCGAGTGGATGCGCTGCCGATTGTAGTAGCCTTCGATATAAGCGAACAGGTCGCGTCGGTCACGCGCACGGCCTCGCGAGCATGCGATCGATGCACATGCGGCCGATCGACTGCCTCAAACGATCCCATCGCACCCGTGGGCCAATCCAGCTCAAACCCTCATGAGCCACGCGTGGTCGGGGTCGTTGTGGAAGCGCCAGGCGCGTTTCGGGCCCGCCATGACGTTGAGGTAATAGAGCGTGTAGCCGTGCGGCGCCCCAACGGGGTGGTAGCCGCGCGGCACCAGCACGACGTCGCGGTCGCCGAAGCTCATCGTCTCGTCGAGCGAGCGGTCGTCGGTGTAGACGCGCTGCAGGCCGTAGCCCTGCGCCGGGGTGAGCCGGTGGTAATAGGTCTCCTCGAGCAGCGTCTCGTCGGGGCAGGCGTCCCGGTCGTGCCTGTGGGGCGGGTAGCTCGACCAGTTGCCGGCCGGGGTCACGACCTCGACCACGAGCAGGCTCTCGGCCCGATCGTCGTCGTCGGCCAGGATGTTGCGGACGTGGCGCACGTTGGAGCCACGGCCGCGTGTCTCCTCGCGCACGTCCGTGGGCGCGATCAGCCGGGCCGGCAACTTCCCGGTCGCCGGCGCCGAGCACACCGCCACCTCGCAAGCCCCCTCGGCCGCGATGGAGTAGCGCGAGCCTGACGGCACGTAGACCGACCAGGGCAGGCCCTCGAACACCGACGAGCGCTCGCCGATCGCGCCGAAATCCTGCGTCCCGGCCGTGACGCGGGCGCGGCCCGACACCATGACGATGCAGACTTCGCGGTCGCCGGTGTCCTCGGCCACGGCGCCGCCCGCGGGCAGGTCGTAGGCGTCGAAGCCCACATAGGTCCAGCCGGCAGACCCGGGCGTGACGTGGTGGACGCGACCGCCGCTATCCGGAGTGGAGGGGTGGAGGAGAAGTGGGGACTGGGGCATGGTGAGGGTCCTGTGGGTCCCGGGCTCTAGCGCAGTCCCGCCTCGGTGAGGAAGCGCTTGAGGTTGGCGACGCCCATGGTGGCGTAGCGCAGCGGGTTGGCCTTTTCGGGGTCCTGCTCGGCCTCGATCACGATCCAGCCGGAATAATTCGGCAGCGCCCGGAACACGGCCGGGTAGTCCACGGTGCCGTCGCCCGGCACCGTGTAGATGCCGAGGTCGCGGCCCTGAGCCCAGCACGGCGTCGAGAAAGCTCCAGTCCTCGCGGCGCGCCCGCTCCATCACGGCGCCGCGCACGTCCTTGACGTGCACGTGCCCGATGCGGTCGCGGTAGCGCATGGCGAGCGCGGCGGGGTCGGAGCCGCCCCAGGTGGCGTGGCCGGTGTCGAGCAGCAGCATCGCGGGCGCCCGCGTATGGGCCATGAAGGCGTCGATGTCGGCTTCCGTCTCGACGATCGTGCCCATGTGGTGGTGGTAGCAGAGGCGCAGGTTCTCGGCGGCCAGGAGTTCCGCGAGTTCGGTGATCCTGGCCCCGTAGCCGGCCCAGTCGGCGTCCGCGAGCTTCGGCCGCCGCGACAGCGGCACGTCGCGCCGGCCGTGGATGCAGTTCGAGGTTTCGGCCACGATGAACACGTCCGTGCCCATGGCGCGGAGCAGGTCGCGATGGGGCTTGGCGAGGTCGAATTCCTCGCGGGCCGAGCGGTCAAGCAGCTCGATCGAGTGCCAGCCGGCCACGCAGGCGAGGCCGTAAGGCGCGAGCGCCGCCTTGAGCGCCTCGGGCTCGCGCGGGAACTTGTGGCCGAGTTCCATGCCCTCGATGCCGGCCTGCCTGGCTTCCGCCAAGCAGGTCTCGAGCGGGGTGTCGCCGCCGATCTCCTGGAGATCGTCGTTGGTCCAGCCGATCGGGTTGGCGCCGATGCGAAGAGGCATGTGTTCTGTCCCGTTGAGCGTCTCGTCTCAGTTGGCGAAGCGCTGGGTCCGCTGCTTGGCCTCGTAGTGTCGGCGGGCCGTCTCGACTTGCGGGCGCACCGACACTTCCGGTACCGCCACGTCCCACCAGACGCCGCCGGCCGCGGTCGAGGGGCCGGCGTCGGTCTCGATCAGGATCACCTGGGTCACGGTCCTCGAGCGTGACGCCGTCAAGGCCTCTTCGAGTTCGGCGACGCCGGACACCTTCCGGGCCTCCGCGCCGAGGCTCCGCGCATGGGCCACGAAGTCGATGGCCGGCAGCGTCACGTGGCGCGCGTCGGCCAGCATGTTGTTGAAGGGCGCGCCGCCGCATTCGCCCTGCAGCCGGTTGATGCAGCCGTAGCCGCCGTTGTCGAGCAGCACGATCGTGAGCTTCAGGCCCAGCATGACCGAGGTGGCGATCTCCGAGTTCAGCATGAGGTAGGAGCCGTCGCCCACCATCACGATCACCTCGCGATGCGGCAGGGCCATCTTGACCCCGATGCCGCCGGCGATCTCGTAGCCCATGCAGGAATAGCCGTATTCGAGGTGGTAGCCGAGCGCCTCGCCGGAGCGCCACAGCTTGTGGAGTTCGCCCGGCAGCCCGCCGGCCGCGCAGACCACCACGTCGGACGCTTGGCCGGCCCGCTGCACGGCGCCGATCACCTGGGCGTCGGACGGGCGTTCGGCCCGCGTGGGGCCGGTGAAAGCCGCAGCCGTCTCGCCCCAGCGCGCCTTCTCGTCCGCCATCCGATCGGTCCAGGCCGAGGACGCGCGATAGAGGCCGAGCGCGCCGGTGAGGGCCTCAAGGCCCACGGCCGCGTCGGCGACCAGCGGCACGGCGCCGTATTTGCCGGCGTCGAAACCCTGCACGTTCAGCATGACGATCTCGGCGGCCGGGCCGCCGATCAGCGCCGCCGAGCCTGTGGTGAAGTCGGCGAGGCGGGTGCCGACTGCCAGCACCACGTCGGCGTCTTGCACGAGCGCGTTCGCGGCACCCGTGCCGGTGACCCCCACGGCGCCCATGGCCTGGGGGTGGCTGTCCGGCAGCGACGACTTGCCGGCCTGGGTCTCGACCACCGGCACGCCGTGGCGCTCGGCAAAGGCGGCGAGCTGGCCCTCGGCCGACCCATAGAGCACGCCACCGCCCGCCACGATCACGGGCTGGCTGGCCCCGCGCAGGACCGCCGCCGCGGCCGCCAGTTCCGCCGCGTCGGGCGGAGCACGGCGCACGCGCCGCATCCGCTCGGCGAAGAAAGCTTCCGGGTAGGCGCAGGCCTCGGCTTGCACGTCCTGGCAGAAGGCCAGCGTCACGGGGCCGCATTCGGCCGGGTCGGTCAGCACCGTCATGGCGCGCTCCAGCGCCGGCATGATCTGCTCGGGCCGGGTGATGCGGTCGAAGTAGCGCGATACGGGCCGGAAGCAGTCGTTGGCCGACACCGTACCGTCGGCCCAGTCCTCCACCTGTTGCAGCACGGGGTCGGGCCGCCGCGTGGCGAAGACGTCCCCGGGGATCAGCAGCACGGGCAGGCGGTTGACGTGGGCCAACGCGCAGGCCGTGACCATGTTGGTGGCGCCGGGGCCGATCGAGCTCGTGCAGGCCATCATGCGGCGGCGGCGGCTCGCCTTGGCGAAGGCAATCGCGGCATGGGCCATGCCCTGCTCGTTGTGGGCGCGGAAGGTCGGGAACGTGTCGCGGGCGCCATGCAGCGCCTCGCCCATGCCCGACACGTTGCCGTGGCCGAAGATCGCCCACATGCCGGCGAAGAGCGGCACGCGGGCGCCGTCGATCTCCGTCATCTGCGCTCCGAGGTAGCGCACCATAGCCTGCGCGGCCGTCAAGCGGATCGTGCCCATGCGGTCCTCCCTCTGTCGTCTTCGATCTCAGACGGTCGGCCGGAACCGCGTCCAGGTCTCGACCAGACCGCCGAAGCGCTCCGCCATGCTGGCGACGACCTCGTCGTCGCTCATATTGCCGCCGAGCCAGGCGCGGGCCGGCTCGCCGAAGATGGTGCGGCCCACAGCGAAGCCTTTGACCATGTCGCACTCGGCGGCCGAGCGAAAGGTCCTCGCCAGTTCCTCGGCCGGGGCGTCGAGCCCGAGCAGCATGATGCCACGGCAGAGGGGGTCGTGTCGGCGGATGGTCGCCGCCACGGCCGACCAGGCGGCGGCCGAAGGCTGGCCTTCGAGCTTCCACCAATCCGGGCGCAGGCCGACGCAGTAGAGCCGGTCGATCACGCGGGCCAGTGTGTCGTCGCCCAAGGCGCCGTGCTTGCCCGCGATGATCTCGACCAGCAGTTCGCGGCCGACCGTACGGGCCGCATCCTGCAGCCGCAGCAGCTCGCGCTCCTGCCGGTCGCGGAGGTCGACCGCGTCGTCGGGATGCATGAAGCACAGGCACTTGATGGTGTGGTCGACAGGCCATTCGATCAGCTTGGCGGCCAGCGAACCGCCGCCCTCGAAGTCGAGCGGGCGCGAGCCCGGTAGCTCCACCGGGCGGCCGATCCAGAACGGCAGTTCGGAGGCGCGGAACAGGGCCTCGCGACCGTAGGTGCCGTCGATCAGCATGCCGAAGCCGGGGCGCCCACGGGCTATGCGGGCCGCGGCCTCGACGGCCAGGAGCTTCAGGTCGCAAAGGCGCTCGCGCGCCACCCCGGACTCGTCGGCCATGGCTTCGAGCTGCATGCGATGGTCGATGGCGAAAGCCATGATGTGCTCCGGCCTCGCGGCCGGAGCGGTTCTGACGTCGCGCGTCGTGGCCCAGTGGAGCGCATTGAGGTCGACGTCGCGGCGCAGCGCGCGGGTCGCGGATCCATGCTCCAGGAAGTGCCGCAGCTCCGCCCATGTCGGATACTCGGCCGAGCAGAGCAGACGCGACACCGCGAAGGCCCCGCAGGCATTGGCGTAGGCACAACAGCTGGCAATGGGTTCGTGGCGCAGGTAGCCGCGCAGGAAACCCGACATGAAGGCGTCGCCGGCGCCGAGCACGTTGTAGACCTCGACCGGGAAGCCGGGTCCTTTGATGCCCCCCTCGATGTCGGCCGGGATCGCGCCATCGAACGCCACGCATCCCATGGGGCCTCGCTTGCACACGATGAGCGCCGTGGGCGCGAGGGTGCGGATGTTCCGGATGGCCGACAAGGGCTCCTCGACGCCGCCCGCGATCATCAGCTCTTCTTCCGTGCCGACGATCACGTCGCAATCGACGAGGACGGGCGCGAGATGGGCACTGACGGCATCGCTGGCGATGAAGCGCTCCTCGCCGGCCCCGTGGCCCGCGAGGCCCCACAGGTTGGGGCGATAATCGATGTCGAGGACGATGCGGCGGCCGTGCGCCTTGGCGTGGCGCATGGCGAGCTTCTGCGCCGCGGCCGTGGTCTCACGCGCGAAATGCGTGCCCGTCACTACGATTGCCCCCGCTGAGGCGATGTAGGCCTCGTCGATGTCGCCGGTGTCGAGCGCGGAATCGGCGCAGTTGTCGCGGTAGAAGATCAGCGGGAACTGCTCGGAGTTGCGGATGCCGAGCAGCACCAGGGAGGTCAGGCGGTCGGGATCGGTGTGGACGCCCGCGACATCGACGCCCTCGCGCTCGAGCTGCTCGCGGATGAAGCGGCCCATGTGCTCGTCGCCGACGCGCGTGACGAGCCCGCTCTTGAGGCCGAGCCGGGCCGCGCCGATCGCGATATTGGTGGGACAGCCGCCGACCGCCTTCGAGAAGCTCGCCATGTCCTCCAGCCGGCCGCCCACCTGGGCGCCGTAGAGGTCGACCGAGGAGCGCCCGATGGTGATGACGTCGAGCCTCGGTGCCGTCACGTTGGGCCTCCCTGGGGTATTCGATTACCGTGTCGGTGCAGGCCGCCAAGCCCGTCCATCCCGTCATCGCGAGATGGAACACATTTTCCGTTTACGGGTCAATGCGGAACGAATGTGCCAAATCCGGGATGATGGAACGGACGTTTGACCTGTCGGGCATCGCGGGTTCCCTTGCGCGTGAGCAGGCGCCTCACGCACCGCGGGTCCGCCGCCACGCATAGACCGCGAACACCCCGACGAGACCGGCCGCGAGGCCGAACCAGGTGAGCGCGTAGGACAGGTGATCGTTGGGGATGTCGAGGATGGTCTCGCCGCCTTGCGGCAGCCCGCCCGGCACCGCCGCGGCGTCCTCGTCGAGGGTGAACGGCGCGGCGTCGGTCAGGCGCAGGACGCGGGCGATGGCGTCCGGGTCGCGCGTGAACCACTCGCCATGGGCGGGGTCGTCGGCCGGTGTGAAGGCGTTGCGGCCTTCCGGTTCGCGCATCAGCCCGGTGATCGTCACCTCGCCGCCGATCTGGCCCGACGAGCGCGTTGCGGGGTCGACCCGATCGGACGGCACGAAGCCGCGGTTGACGATCACGGTGCCGCGCGAGGCGAGCCGGAACGGCGTCAGCACGAGGTCGCCGACCCCGTGATAGGGCCCGCGCGCGTCGCCGAGGGGCCGGAACACATGGACCTCGCCGGCGTGGTCGAAAGTGCCGGTGGCCAGGACGCGGCGGTAGTCGTAGTCGTCGGTCTTGAGGCTCGCCCAGGCGGAGCGCGGCGGCAGGGATACGGCCGCCGCCGCGGTGCGCTCGCCGATCTCGCGGATCAGCGCTTCCTTCCAGGCGAGGCGCTGCAACTGCCACAGACCGAGGCCCACCAGGAACCCCGCCATCAGCAGCGTCGCCAGCGCCGGCACGGCGAGGTCGCGCCAGGGGGACGGCCGCGGGGCGGTGCGGGCCGCGCCGGCCGTCACGGCGCAAGCCGGCCCTGTTCGGCCTTGTTGCGGTACTGGAGCCCGATCATCAGGCCCTTGGTGGGGCGCAGCAAGCCCAGGCACAGAACCGCGATGAGGGGCAGCATGAGCAGCATCAAGAGCCAGATCGGCGGCTCGTAATAGGCGTCGATGATGAGCGCGAGCCCGGTCACGACCACGAGGGCCGCGAAGGACACGAACACGGCCGGGCCGTCCCCGGCATCCGCGAAGCCGTAGTCGAGGCCGCAGACGTCGCAAGCTTTGGCGATGTCGAGGAAGCCTCGGAACAGCTTGCCCTGGCCGCAGTGCGGACAACGCCCGGCGAGGTCCGCCGAGACCGGCGCGACCGCAGCGAAATCCTCATGCGCCATGGCGGGCGTCCTCAACGGCGGGGTGGCCGGAAGCCACCCCGATGGATCCTACGCTTCGTCGGCCGGATCCGTTAGGGTCCCGACGGAGGTCCGCTTCGATCAAATCGACCTTGATGGACACAGGCCCGTGAAGCGAAGCTTCGATTGCCGCGAGAGCCCTCAGCCGGCCGCCGCCTCGCCGGCCGCGCCCCAGGATCCCCAGACGTAGATGGCGACGAAGAGGAACAGCCACACCACGTCGACGAAGTGCCAGTACCAGGCCGCGAACTCGAAACCGAGATGCCGCCGCGGCGTGAACTGGCCCGCCGTTGTCCGCAGGAAGCAGATGAGCAGGAAGATCGTGCCGATGATGACGTGGAAGCCGTGGAAGCCGGTCGCCATGAAGAAGGTCGAGCCGTAGACGTTGCCGCCGAACGCGAACGGCGCGTGCCTGTATTCGAAAGCCTGCACGGAGGTGAACAGCACGCCGAGCAGCACCGTGAGGATCAAGCCGCGCTTCAGCCCGAGGCGGTCGTTGTGCAGCAGCGCATGGTGGGCCCAGGTGATGGTCGTGCCCGAGGTCAGCAGGATCAGCGTGTTGAAGAGCGGCAGGTGGAAGGGGTCCAGCGGCTCCACGCCCTTCGGAGGCCAGTGCCCGCCGGTGAAGTCGGTGCGCAGGAACTCCCTCGTGAAGCCCGGGAACAGGCTGACGTCGAAATAGGCCCAGAACCAGGCCACGAAGAACATCACCTCGGAGGCGATGAACAGGATCATGCCGTAGCGCAAGCTGATCTGCACGACGCGGGTGTGGTCGCCCTGCTGGGCCTCGTGGACGACGTCGGTCCACCAGGACAGCATGGTGTAGAGCACGCCCAGCATGCCGACGCCGAACAGGTAGGGACCGAGTTGGAGCCCCATCAACGGCAGGTGCTTCATCCAGGTGATGCCGCCGATGGCCATCACGAAGGCGCTGACGGCTCCGACGAACGGCCACGGGCTGAGCGGCAGGATGTGGTAGTCGTGGTTCGGTTTGGCGTGTCCGTCGGCCATCACGTCTGTCCCTCGGGCGGCAGCGCCGCCGGTGTGCCTTGTCGATTGCCGCCCGTCAATGCGACGGTTCCGCTCCTCGCATAACCGGGGCGGCGCGTCGCGGCAACGCCTAACGCGGTCGACGGGCGCAGCATCAGAGCTTCGGCGCCGCAGCGGCTCCGGCGGGCGCGTCGAATGCGGCCTTGGGCGGTTTCGCGGCGAAGAACGTGTAGCTCAACGTGATCGTGTCGACGTTCCTCATGGTGGGATCCTGTTCGAGCTTGGGGTCGAGGAAGAACACCACCGGCAGTTCCGCCGTCTCGTCCGGGCCAAGACGCTGCTCGCTGAAGCAGAAGCAGGCGATCTTGTCGAAGTAGAAGCCGCCGATGTCGGGAGTGATATTGTATTGCGCGTTGGCGGCCGTGTCCCGGCTCGCCATATTGCGGACCCTATAGAACACCGTCACGGTCTGCCCGGTGCGGACCGGCATCTCGGCTGTTTCGGGCTCGAACCGCCAGGGCAGTCCGGGTGCGACATTGGCGTCGAACCGGACCACGATGGTGCGGTGGCCGCGCGCGTCGGTGCCGGAGGCCGCCACCTGCGGGGTGCCCCCGTAGCCCGTGGCGCGGCAGAACATGCGATAGAGCGGCACGGCCGCGTAGGACAAGCCCACCATCACGGCCACCATGGCCAGCACCGCGAGCGCGGTGTTGCGATGGTGGGCCGCCCGGGGGATGGCGTTCGGATCGGGCGCCGCCATCTTCAAAGCGCCCTGTCGCCGACATGGGAGCCGAGCTTGGCGATGGTGAGGGCGTAGACCAGCGCGACCAGGAGGGCGACCGCGATGCCGATCGCCACGTTGCGGGCCCTCCGGCTGCGCTGCTGCTGGGGCGTGAGCACGACACCGTCGGACTTATTCGGGGGCGCCACGGCGTCACCAGCCGAGATGGGCCGCCAGCGCGAGGCCGTGTTCGGCCAGCAGCACGGCGAAGAGCAGGGACAGGTAGAGGATCGAGAAGGCGAAGAGGTTCATGGCGGCCTTGTCGGCCTCGGGGCCCACGCGCAGGCGATAGCAGCGCACCGACAGCAGCAGCATCGCGGCGCCGGTGGCGAACGCCACCACGCCGTAGACCGGGCCGCCGAGCCCCGTGAACCAGGGCGCCAAGCCGAGCGGCGCCAGCACCAGCGTGTAGAGCAGGATCTCGAGGCGTGTGCGGGCCGTGCCCTTGCTGTTCGGCATCATCGGGACGCCGGCCCTGGCGTAATCCTCGGATTTCACCAGCGCGAGCGCCCAGAAATGCGGCGGGGTCCAGACGAAGATGATGGCGAACAGGAGGAGGCTGTCGAGCGTGACCGTGCCGGTCACGATGCTGTAGCCGATCATCGGGGGCAGGGCACCGGCCGCGCCGCCGATCACGATGTTCTGCGGCGTGGAACGCTTCAGCCACACCGTATAGACGAGCGCGTAGAACACGATGGTGAAGGCCAGCAACGCGGCCGAGAGCCAATTGGCCGCGAGGCCGATCAGCATCACCGAAAAGACAGACAGCACGCCGCCGAACGCATAGGCCTCGTCGGCCGTGACGCGACCGGTCGGGATCGGCCGTCCACGGGTGCGCTTCATCATGGCGTCGATATCGGCCTCGTAGGCCATGTTGAGCGCGCCGGACGCGCCCGCGCCAACCGCGGTCGCGAGCAGGCTCGCCAGGGCCACCACGGGGTTGATGTGGCCGGGCGCCACCACGAGCCCGGTCAGGGCCGTGAACACCACCAGCGACATGACGCGGGGCTTCAACAGCTCCCAGTAGTCCCCCGGCAGGGCGAGCGAGCCGGCGAGGGCACCGTCGGAGCCGGCCACCGGTTCGGTCATCATGGTCATGCGGTCAGGGTTCCGTCGCTGTCGAACGATGGGGGTCGGTTCAACTCGTGCCGCGACCCCATCAGGGCGGTTCCGAAGAACCGCCCTGATGGGGTCTCAGTGGTCCCGGCCCGTGATGCGGGGCAAGGTTTCGAACTGGTGGAACGGCGGGGGTGAAGGCAGCGTCCATTCGAGGGTCGTGGCGCCTGGACCCCAGGGATTGTCGCCGGCCACCCGCTTGGCCTGGTAGGCTTCCAGGATGATGTAGAGGAACAGGAAGATCGAGACGCCCGACAGGATGGCGCCGGCCGACGACACCTCGTTCCACAGCGCATAGGCGGCCGGGTAGTCCACGTAGCGGCGCGGCATGCCGGCGAGCCCGAGGAAATGCTGCGGGAAGAAGGTCACGTTCACGCCGACGAACATGATCCAGAAATGGATCTGGCCGAGCCTCTCGTTGTACATGTATCCCGACATTTTCGGGAACCAGTAGTAGAAGCCGGCGAAGAGCGCGAAGACGGCGCCGAGCGACAGCACGTAGTGGAAGTGCGCCACCACGTAATAGGTCTCGTGCAGGGCGCGGTCGACGCCCGCATTGGCCAGCACCACCCCGGTCACGCCGCCGACCGTGAACAGGAAGATGAAGCCGACGGCCCAGAGCATGGGCGTCTTGAACGAGATGGAGCCGCCCCACATGGTGGCGATCCAAGAGAAGATCTTGATGCCGGTCGGCACCGCGATCACCAGGGTGGCGAACACGAAATAGCGCTGCGTGTCGAGCGACATGCCGACCGTGTACATGTGGTGAGCCCACACGACGAAGCCCACGACCCCGATCGCCACCATGGCATAGGCCATGCCGAGATAGCCGAAGATGGGCTTCTGCGAAAAGGTCGACACGATATGGCTGATGATGCCGAAGCCCGGCAGGATCAGGATGTAGACCTCCGGATGGCCGAAGAACCAGAACAAGTGCTGGAACAGCAGCGGATCGCCGCCGTTGGCCGGATCGAAGAAGGCCGTGCCGAAGTTGCGGTCGGTCAGCAACATGGTGATGGCGCCGGCCAGCACCGGCAGCGACAGCACCAGCAGGAAGGCCGTCACCAACACCGACCAGGCGAACAGCGGCATCTTGTGCATGGTCATGCCGGGGGCGCGCATGTTGAAGATGGTGGTGATGAAGTTGATGGCCCCGAGGATCGAGGACGCGCCGGCGAGATGCAGCGACAGGATCACGAAATCCATCGCGGGGCCCGGCGTGCCGGTCGTCGACGACATCGGCGGGTACATCACCCAGCCGCCGCCGAAGCCGTTCATGCCCGGCGCGCCCTCGACCTGCATCGAGATCAGCAGGAGCAGGAACGAGAAGGGCAGCAGCCAGAACGAGATGTTGTTCATGCGCGGGAACGCCATGTCGGGCGCCCCGATCATGATGGGCACGAACCAGTTGCCGAAGCCGCCGATCAGCGCCGGCATGACCATGAAGAAGATCATGATCAGGCCGTGCATGGTGATGTGCACGTTGTAGAGGTTCTTGCCGGCGTCGACCATGGTCGACGAATCGGCCTGACCGATCCACTCCGCCATATGGCCCATGAAATGCCAATCCGGGTTCATGAGCTGGATGCGGATCATCACCGACATGGCGGCGCCGACGCATCCCGCGAAGATCGCGAAGATGAGATAGAGCGTGCCGATGTCCTTGTGGTTGGTCGAATACATGTAGCGGCGCCAGCCGTGCGGGATGGCGTGGTCGTCCCCGTGGGTGGCGGTTGCGGTCGTGGCCATGGGTATTCCTCAGACTCGGCTAGGTCGTTCGGTCACTGCTGCGCGGTCGGGGCGGCGTCCGCCACCTTGACCGGCGCGGGACCGTTGTCGACATATTTCTTCTTGGCGTCCTGCAGCCAGGCCTCGTAGGCGGGCTGGCTCACGACCCGGATGGCGATCGGCATGTAGGCGTGGTCCTTGCCGCAGAGCTTCGAGCACTGGCCGTAGTAGATACCCTCGCGGTCCGCCTTGAACCAGGTCGAGTTGAGGCGGCCCGGCACGGCGTCCATGCGGGCGCCGAGCGACTGCACGATCCAGGAGTGGATGACGTCGGCACCGGTGACGTTGACCTGGACCACCTTGTCGACCGGCACCACGGCCTCGTTGTCGACCGACAGCATGTCGATGAAGCCGGGCTTGTCCTTGCCGTCCTTCTCCTCCAGGCGCGCGGAATCGAAACCGAAGCCGCCCTGGTCCTTGGGATATTCGTAGGACCAGTACCATTGGTGGCCCGTGACCTTCAGCACGACGTCGGGCTTGGGGATTTCGAGCTGCCGCGTCAGCAGGCGGAACGAGGGGATCGCGATGACGACCAGGATCAGCACCGGCAGGATGGTCCAGGCCACCTCGAGCAGGGTGTTGTGGGTCGTCTTCGACGGGACCGGATTGGCCTTGTCGTTGAACCGATAGGCGCACCAGCCGAGCAGGCCCATCACGAACAGGCAGATCACCGTGATGATGGGAAACAGCAGGTTGTTGTAGAAGCCGTGGATCTCCCGCGCGATATCGGTCACGCCGCCCTGGAAGCCGATCTGGCCGGGGTCCGGATGGCCGATGCCGTTGGCCCAGGCTCCCGTGCCGAGGACGAGCAGCGCCGGGATCGTCGCCGAGCAGGCCCGAACAACACCGTTCTGTCGCATCGCTTGTCGCCGTTCCCTTATCGCCGCTCCGCGTCGATGGCGCGGGGCCGGACCTTGAGCCCGCTCTGTCAAAAACACGAAACCGCCATGCAGTGCAATGGTGCGGCCGCGCCCGCCATGCGTCATAAGGCTTCGGGTGCGGGCCGTGACGCACTTGGGTCCCGGGCCGGAGAGGGCTAGGCTGCGGCGCCGTCCCGTCCACGCCTCCCGAGCACCCGCATGCAGACCAGCTTCAGCCTCGCCCAGCTCGCCGACCCGCAGACGGCGGAATCCGAGAAGATCCTGCGGACCTGCGTGCATTGCGGCTTCTGCACCGCGACCTGCCCGACCTACCTGCTGCTCGGCGACGAACTCGACTCGCCGCGCGGCCGCATCTACCTCATCAAGGACATGCTGGAGGGCGGCAAACCCGCCACCGCCGAGGTCGTGAAGCACATCGACCGCTGCCTGTCCTGCCTGAGCTGCATGACGACCTGTCCGTCCGGCGTCCATTACATGCATCTCGTCGACCACGCCCGCATCCACATCCACGAGACCTTCGAGCGGCCGGTGGGCGACCGGCTGCTGCGCAGCCTCTACGCGGCCGTGCTGCCGCATCGCGGGCGCTTCCGCCTGGCCTTGATGGCGGCGCGGCTGGGGCGGCCGTTCCGCCCCATCGTGGCGGCGCTGCCCGGGATCGGGGCGCGCCTCGCCGCGAGCCTCGACCTCGCGCCCGCCGGCTCAGCGCCCGTGGCCCGGCACCGTCCCGGCGACACCATCCGGCCCGCCGCATCGCCCGGCGGACGGCGGCGCCGCGTCGCCCTGCTGACGGGTTGCGCCCAGCAGGTGCTGCGCCCGTCGATCAACGAGGCCGCCATCCGCCTGCTCGGGCGGCACGGCGTCGAGGTGGTGCTGCCCGCGGGCGAGGGCTGCTGCGGCGCCCTGGTGCATCACATGGGGCGGGAGGAGGACGCGCACGGCTACGCCCGGGCCAATATCGACGCCTGGACGCGCGAAATCGAGGGCGACGGGCTCGACGCCATCCTGATCACCACGTCGGGCTGCGGCACCACCATCAAGGACTACGGCTTCATGCTGCGCCAGGACCCCGCCTATGCGGCCAAGGCCAGGCGGGTCTCGGAGCTGGCGCTCGACATCACCGAATATCTCGGCACGCTGGAGCTCGACGCCCCTGTCCGCACGCTTGCGGGTCCGCTGGCCTATCATTCGGCCTGCTCCATGCAGCACGCCCAGAAGATCACCGACCTGCCGAAGCGCCTGTTGCAGGAGGCCGGCTTCGCGGTGCGCGACGTGCCCGAGGGCCACATCTGCTGCGGCTCGGCCGGCACCTACAACCTCCTGCAGCCGGAACTCGCCGGCCAGCTCCGCGCCCGCAAGGTCGCCAACATCGAGAAGGTCCGCCCGGTGGCGGTGGCGGTGGCGACCGGCAACATCGGCTGCATGACGCAGATCGGCCTCGGCACCGCGATCCCCATCGTCCACACGGTGGAACTGCTGGATTGGTCGCGCGGCGGCCCCTCGCCCCGCTGCTGGGACATCCCGGACGCCATGGTGACGGCGCCGACCCGAGCCGAGGCGCCGACGAACCCGCTGGCCGCGGCGCTCGGCTGACGGCGAGCGAACAGCCCCGCCGTCAGGCCACGCCGTCGACCCAGGCCCGCACGATGTGGTGGGCGATCGCCATGGGGACCGGGCAGGCGAGGCCCGCCGGGTGGCGCCCCGCCAGCATGGCCTCGACCTCGCCCCGCGCGAACCAGCGGGCGTCCTCCAGCTCCTCGGCGTCGATCGTGATGGCGGTCGAGGTGGCCTCGACCAGGCAGCCGATCATCAGCGAGGCCGGGAACGGCCAGGGCTGCGACCCGAGGTAGGTGACGGCCCCGCAGGCGATGCCGGCCTCCTCGGCGACCTCGCGCCGCACCGCGGCCTCAATGGTCTCGCCGGGTTCGAGGAAGCCGGCGAGGCACGAATACATCCTGGCCGGGAAGCGCGGCTGGCGCCCGAGCAGGCAGCGGTCGCGGTCGGTCGCCAGCATGATGACGACGGGATCGGTGCGCGGGAAATGGTGCAGGCCGCAGGACGGGCATTCCCGCCGCCAGCCGCTGGCCGAGGATCGGGTCGGCGTGCCGCAGCGCCCGCAGAAGCCGTGCGTGGCGTGCCAGGCGATGAGCGCCTTGCCCTCCGCCAGGGCGCCGAGGTCGGCCGCCGACACGCTGCCGTCGACCGCGACCTGGCGCAGGTTGAAGAGCGCGAGATCGGGGTTCGCGGCGAGGATATCGGCCGGGCCGGGGTCGACCGTCACGGCGAAGACGGGGCCCCGTGCGTCCACCCCGAGGAAGCCCCGCTGTCCCGTGCGGCCGAGCCGCGCCGCCTCGTCGAAGCCGAACCACGGGTCCATGCTGCCGTCCCGACCGCGCTTCAGCAGCACGCCGTCGCCCAGCACCGCGAGGGTGCGGGCCGCCGGCGCGGCCGCGGCCTCGGCCTGGAAGCCCGCGTCGTCGCGCCGGTTGGCCAGCCGGTCGAGGTCGTTGTGGGCGAAACCGAGCGCCGCTGCGGTTCTGAGGAAGGCCGTCGGGGTCATGCGGGTCTCGGCGCGGGGAGGCTCGACGCCTCTTAATCGATTCCGTTGAGTTGCACCAAGCCGAGTTCGGTCGCGATGCGCCGCGCTCTCTCCCGTGCCGCACCCGCCCCGTAGCGCAGCGCCGCCCCGCGCCCCCACACCGGCTCCGGCCAGGCCGCGTCGGCCGCGAAGCGCGCCACGATATGCACGTGCAACTGCGCCACCACGTTGCCGATTGCCGCGACGTTGAGTTTTTCCGCGCCGGTTACGGCCCGGAGCGCCCGCGACGCGGCGGCGATCTCCTCGATCAGCACGGCGCGGTCCTCGGCCGACAGGTCGACGATCTCGCGCGCCCCCAGCCGCCGCGGCACCAGGACCAGCCAGGGATAGCGGCTGTCGTCGGTCAGCAGCACGCTGCAGAGCGGAAGGTCGCCGATGGCGATGGTGTCGGCCGCGAGGCGGGGGTGGAGGGTGAAGGCGGTCATGGGGTGGGCTCGACGCGGTCGAAAGGGAATTGGATGGACCGGTCCCGCGATTGGCGGATCCGGCGCCGCCACTATACGCTGATCGGCCGAAGACGGGGGACGCGCCTGTCCAGAGCCTGTCTTCGACGCAGTGACGGGGTGAGGTTGGGAGGGCGTAGCGGGAGGAGGGTTGCGAAGCGTTCAACCGCAGAAAACCGGTTGCCGATCGTGAGAGGCGAACCTTTTACGGCGCCAGTACCCTGCGAAAAGATGCACCGAACCTAATGCTTGAAACAGTTTTCTCGATGCCATTTAAGATAATGGGGATGCGGGCGCTGATGAGCTCGCCGTGGCGCAAATGCACATCCGCTCTTGTTGATGAACCCTCGCACGCTTTCGAGATCGTTGATCTGCCTTGAGATTAAAATCTCAAGGTCGTCCGACAGGCTGATCATCCCCCGGTCAAACATCCAATGCGCAGTGCCCGACAGTGCTAGGCCGTTGCTGACGATGTCAGGCCCGCCGGCCTCCACCGGCCTGATATGGGCAGCCGCAACCTCAGCCCGTCCACCGCCATTGATCAGCTTGAGGCCGGTTATAGCACACCGCTCGTGGTACGCTCGAAGGACAATCCGACGAAATACGCGATCTCGGACAAGCCGCGAGCCCAGGTACTGCGCACGGTCTCGGCTTTGCTCAAACAGGAAGGGTGCTTGATCTTCCTGAAAGCCAGGGCTGGTAATTTCGTCGCCGCGAGGAAGCAATGGATCAGCTTGGTCGAGGCCGAGACTGACGATGCGTTCGAAGTCAATCGATGACAACGGTCGAACTGCAGATTGAGCTCTACCCGAAATGCGGCCGTCGGAATTGAGTAACCCCCGTTCGATCAACCCCTCACCGTTCGTAAAAGGGACAGGGCTGGCAAAATCGAGGTAAGTGCCCGGCTCTATGATGGCAAGATACATACCTGTCCTGCCCGGGTCAGCGATGACGTTCTGGACCTTCGCGACGGCGAAATATCCACGGGTCTCGGTCACCTTGCGCGGCTCGTAGTACACGATCCAGTCGCCGGTGCAGGCCCGGACGCGACTGAGATACTGGCCCGGGAACTGGTAGCGTTCGGCGGGGCTGTCGTCGTAAATCGAGTCCTGACGATGTATGAAGACGCCGTTTGTCATACCTTCTTATAAACTCGATGGGCCGGGTTTGTATCGCAGGATGATCGGACCACGGCTCCTTTGCGCCAACAGCGAAAGTTGGCAAGCTGCCCGGAAGGGCCGTTCATGGCCCTAATGTCTCTATCGCCGCTTCACGCAATTTTTAGTGGGACGACATCAAGAGCAGTAGCTGCCCGGAAGCGGAACGATCGCTTGCAGATAAACAATGTAATCGAGCCTGACGGCACCGCGTGGCATTTGCCGACCCCTTTCGGAGATTCAGGATGTCAGCTCGTGAATTCGATTATCGCGCCCAAAGACCGGCGGTCCTGACCTCCTCTGCGAAGTGGCACTCCTGCTTGCGAGGCAGTCAGAACGGAATTTCATCATCATCGGGAGCCGCGTCGCTCTCCTTCTTCGCGGCCGGGTCCCACTTCTCGACTAGAGACTCCAGCCTACTAGTGGACGAAATCTGAGGGTTGAGTCCGTTTTGGGATTCCGGTTTGTCGTTTCGCGTGTGAGTCTGGCGCATGCGAACAGGAATTTCGATTGCCGTCTCGGCATCTGACCGCC
>JAABUL010004740.1_pt1 | contig 17783 bp, 26 predicted proteins | sample 5559151 | NCBI WGS metagenome assembly JAABUL01 (sample SAMN10711876, study PRJNA513368) | rock metagenome | isolation source: Antarctica rocks | place: Antarctica: Victoria Land, Pudding Butte sud | reverse complement strand
CCCCCCCCCCAGGTTCGGCAGAGGTCCAACTGTCGCGGCGTAAGCTGTAGCAGATTATGGAGGGAGCGTTAGGATGACAGACTCCGAGGTTCGATGGAAGTTTCGGACGCGTGATCACGCGTGATCCTGTCCTCCAAGTGCTCTAGAAACTCGATGACATGCCGTGTCAATGAGCTAGTGCAGCTGTGTGGACCTGTTTGCACTTGTTCCAAGCCTCAAACGTAAGGCAGCTTCTTCGTGGCTAATCCGGCGGACATCGGCGGAACGTACCACACAAACCGATCTGCACTAACATTATAATCTGCTGCTCAGAGAGACAGACCTTTCTTGGCAGTCCACAAGAGAGCACCGCACCTCAACTGCACATCAGCAGCCGTGCCAGCGATCTGACATATTCAATAAAAAGGCACGTCGGTGAAATGCCTCTCTTGATCGAGGCAGCTTCCGTCTGCTGTGTTCAGTGTCGACAAGTTGCCTTAAGCTACGTTTGCGGTGGATAGTTGGCTTGAGCGTCACCTCGCAAATCTTTTATGGGTGTCGGAGTTTTGGCCACCTGCACCCCCAGGCGATGAGCGCGCCAGTACGTGCGAAGCACCGCCCAGCCGACGAAACAAGTGCTCCCAAGAATGGACGTTGACAGGTCGCAGAGTGACTCCCAGGCGTCTCCCCGTGAGTCGTGCGGATCGCGATGTGGACATGTGTGGTGTGCGCCACTCGAGTGCACAAACCAACCGAGTAATTTTTTTTTCACCGCAGGTGGGCAGAACGGCCACAATTTCGACACGGCGCTTTCCACACAGCACACCTACCTGGGAGGTGTGTTGATTGGCAGTGCATTCAACTCCCGGCGCCGAGCTGAAGCGCAGACCATGATTGAAACACACTGACGCTGCATCCCAAAAGTTGATCACGATTCTCGGTGCAGAACTTGATGAGCTGCATGGCGAAGGAACCTCATCTCTGCCGGCTGACAAGGATTTCACCCTGCCGCTGCTGCCACTGGACGGTGAGCTCTGCTACTTTCTCTGGTCTTGGTCCATGCCAGCAACATACTCATCCACATGCGGCGAAAGGAGATTGCATGCACAGGCATACATCAAACAAACGGAGCCAATGGCGCTGCAGGTGTTGTCCTCATGCCGGGGGCGCTGCTGCCGCTTTGGCTCATGCGCCGCTCGGAGCTGCAGGTCGCTGAGGCTGCTCTCGCCGCGCCAGAGCCTTTCACTCGCCTGATCGTTGTGGTGAGGATCCTGCTCACCCCCGATTTAGTTCTCTGTGGACGCCTGCACTTGACCTGCTTTTCTTAACGGCCCCAACAACGACAATTTGGCTCGACGCCTTCCGCTTGCAAGTGCACCTTGCCAGGGCGTCCTGCCACCTTTGATTGAACCAGCGCTGGCTTGGCTGCCGGAAGGTGTGCGAGAAGTGGCATCGCGGCATATCGGTGCTGCACGCCGTGGGCTGCCTGGCAGAGGTGCGGCGTATGAGGCGGGACGCCGCCTCTGGCCCATTGCAGGCCGTCGCCCGCGGCACGCAGCGTGTGTCCATCAAGTGCATTACAGGTGCGAATAGGACCTTGAGTTTCAACACCTCGAGTTATTGACTTGCCCATGCCCCGAGGCAGCTGAATAGTCAAGAAGATGCAAGTGGGTGCACCCTCGGGCGCAGGCAGTGGGCGACAAGTGGTGGTCAGGGTGCTGCCCGACGAGGAAGCACAGCGAACGCCATGCGAGGCGGCTGCGGGAAGCGCCCACTGGCCGCGCTGGGTGTGGAGCGCCTATGATGCCTTTCGCTTGGCGGATGAAGCCAGGGCGGCCTTCCGCAGCATCTCCCCCGAGGTGAGCTCCGCTACATTCTGTGATTCTCTCTTCACGGATCAAAAACATGCTGCTGGACATGGCATCCGCTAGCAGATGCCGCCCGCGCCGCCTTCAAGTTGCGCTCGAAGGTGTCCACATTTCGCCCATTTCGCCCATTTCGCTATACAATGCAGCCGTCAGCAAGCAACAGCAGCGGCAAGATGCACCTCAAGGATTCGGTGGGGATCATAACAGAGCATGACGCACACGGCCGTGGCTGCCGGACAATTGGCAGCTATGGAGTTCAGATATAGTTTACTTTCCAATCTGTGTGCTTCTCGCCCAGGGCGCCTGCGACGGGACGCCGCTGGCGCTGTCGTTCTGGCTGGCGGCCAACCTGCCGCTGGACGATGTAATGCGCCAGCGGCTGCTGGAGCGCCACTCCGCCGCGGCGCGCCTGTACGACATCGTGCACATCATGCGCAGTCTGCGCCTGCAGTGCCGCAAGTGCGACCTGGAGGTGTGCGGTCAGAACTTCCGGCTCTCTGCAAGCGCCTTGTGAAGCTTCAGTGCCGCGTGTGCGCGCGGGCCACCTGCACAAAAAGGCGGCATAGCTCGCAATCGCTGGATAGCCAGGCTGCATTGCTGGAGGAGCGTCAGGCTGGCTCACCCTGCACAGCAGCAGCACAGCAGGGGCATGACGGCGGGCATGTAGGCATGTCTTCCGGGTGCGGGGTTGTTAGCTAGACACGAGGCTGGCTACTCATGCATCGTGTGCCACGATGCAAGGCATGCTTTGCAACCGTACGCGCGCAACGGTGAAGCGTCTCAGTGCTCCTTGCAGCTGGCGCATGCGGGCGACGTGGTCAACATGAGCGAGGAGGGCATTGCCGGCCTGTTTGTCAACCCGCACGGCTGCGTGCACGACATGGTCACCCTGCGCAAGGTGTGCCCGGACTCTGGAAAAAGAGATGTGCCGAACCTGGAGCCACTTGCCCAGGCTCGTGGTTTGTGAACAAGTGGCTGAGTGGACTGGTCATCTCATGAGCAATGTGATACCTCAAGTGTCTGGCTATGAACGAATGTGACTGTGCACTTCAAGAGGGCCAGCACATGTCTTCAGCGTGTGTGCTGTCTCATGCCAGTCTGTCAATGCACGGCAGGTGGAGGGGGTCATTGACGAGGGCCGCCCGGAGACAGCCTGCAGCTGGTTCCCCGGTTACGCCTGGCAGCTCAGCTATTGTTCGAGGTACCACCTTGTGCTTATGTCTTGTTTGACTTATCTTGCTCCACATAGCCCGAGGCGTCGATGGATATACCCCTCGTGACGGCCGTGTGCACATGTGCGCAGGTGCCTGCAGCACCTGGGGTGGCGCTTCAGTGCCGCCGAGGATGGTCTGGAGCCCTTCCAGTTTTGGGGCATCCGCCGGCTCTCATTTGCCCACTGTGGCATCGACATCGACACCGGATAGCGAAGCTATCATGTACAACGTCATTGTACATTACGGGTCCGGTGAGCAACCTTGATCCGACGGGTCGCAATCTGCGGATGTGTGTATGTCACGAGGTTTGATAAGAGGGCGAACACAGCAGGCGCGCCCCAGCTCGACCATTGGCTGTCCCAAAGAAGGAGCATGTCAACCAGATGAATTTTGTTGGTTTGAGGATCTGGCCATGTTTCAATGCGCATTTCTAATTGGAGGTGTCCAATGGTTTTCGAATGTATCCTGCTTCATTTGAAACCGCGCCGTCCCAGACGCTGCTCCTCCACTTCCCTGCAGAAGCCATCAAGGTGCATGTCGACTGTCCTGGTGAGCTGTTCACTGGGGCATTTACACCATGCTAAAAGTCCTCACTTGGCAGCTGACACTGCTGAAGGAACTCCCTGCCAGCAGTGGTGAGCAACGTCGGTTTGCGCTGCAACAGTTGGTCGAGTGATGTACGAGAGGTTGAAGCGGTCGAACACATACGAATGCAACGTCGCGGAGACAGCACATGAATGTTACATACTATATAAGTAGTATTTCGAGGCACGCATTGCAGTCTGTTGATGGGTTCTGAAATGCATACTGCCGCATGCTGAGTAGGTCGCCAACCTCATTTTCAGTTGATGCATTTCTGCGGCAGATATGGAGGCAGGTATCGCAGTTTACAATCGGCACAGCACAGCTATGCTTGTTAGTCACAACCTCTTGAATTCAAGCTGCACAAAAGCCAAACGAGCGTCCGCACAGTCAATAAACGAAGAGTCAGTTGCCAATCGGCATGAGATGGTAACCTCGCCCATCTTGTTGGAGTTGGCAGCCCCGATCTCAGTTGGGGGACCGCAGTGCGGCACAGCAATACACAGCGCCACCATCATCAGGCGACATATGCTGTTCATGCCCGCACAACTTCGCAGTCAAATCGACCAGGTGCCACGATCATGCCCCACGAGTCAGCCTGCCCCTGCTTCCACCAGAAGCGGCCGCCTCGGTCGGACCTCAGTCCAGCAGCTTGAGGTCACCCACGATGCTGTCCACCACACTGGATGCTGCTGGCCCGATAACCAGCACGATGTTCTCCGGCGCCCCCGTCACCCGAGGATCGCTCACCAAGAAAGTCGGTATGCCTGCACCCATCCACAGCAGTCATCTGTCCTTTTGCTGCAGTCCATTCAAAGGCAGATCAGAAGCCGCATAATCCGGCATGTGAGTTGCTGCAGACGCAAAATTGCGCAGCAGCAGACCAAGGCTGTACATACGGCCCCGTTGCAGACGATGCCAGCAGGAGCAGCTGGAGAAGGGTGCCGCCATCCCCATCATCTTCTGAGCTGAACACCCGCTGCCACGCAGGGGGCAGCGGAGTGCAGGGGCTCACCCTGCGCCTTTGCCGCCTGCCGGTACCTCGCAAAGTGGTCTCCTGGCACCGCGAGGCACAGCTTCTTGGAGCCCTCCTCCTCCCACTCTGCTCGCGCCGGGTCCCGCCGCCTGTACACCTTTTTGTACTGCTGCAGGGCGCCATGCGCGCACAGCACCGCGGCGCGGCCGCGTCCCTGCACCGCCGCGGCAGCGAGGTGGCATCAGCAGATCGGGCACGACTGCACAGTCTGTCATGAGTGTCCGCGGTTCATGGAGCGCGGAAAAGGGCTGGACAGGCTTTCTGCAATTTTAGGCAAACCGTCAAACTTGTTGAGGACACCATGGCTGTCAACCTGCGCAACTTCTGGTGCCCCAGACTCGAGCTTCTAGAAACCGTGATGTGAGCATCAAATAGGTATCGGCAGGCTGAAAGATGCGGGTGTGCATGTGCAGAGAGAAATTGCAGCGCCGCACCAGCTGCGGCAGGTCCGTGCGGACCAGCAGCGCCATTTTGTACAGACTGTTGTCTCCCACGCTAGCTGCCGTGCTTTCCCGCGGCGTTGACACCGCGCTGTGGTTATCGCTGGGGCCGCCAGCAGTGCTGAGTCGCTGCGGCAGGCGGGCTGCAGACTGCGGCGCTGCCCTTGGGCCCGTTGACCGCCATGAGCTGAAGGCTACGTGGGCGCCCCACCCGGCAAGGAAGCAGGCGCCGGCGCCGGCGTACAGGTACACCAGCTGCCTGTTGCTGTCTGAACTCTGCTGCGACATCGTACGACCTTCGTGCAGCGATCCCCCCGCGCGTATAGGGCGCCTGAGCCGTGACGCGCCTTTGCAAGCGCGTAATCTGTAGTGCGTTAGCTGACAGGCTCTGCTACTACGACGACTACGACGACGTGGACCAAGGCTGCAGCGATCTGCACAAAGGCTCTGCCAGTGACAAATGCCCCGCTGGCCGGCATCACATGCCGGGTCTCCATGCGCTTTTACAAACTCAGCGTTGCATATGTGGACGTGCACTTGCTGTATACAATCTACTCCATTTGCTGGGGCTGTCCTGCGCTGGTTCCGGCGGCCAACCCTCTGCAGCCATCCCGCACTCCGACACGGTCAGCTTCTCGAGTTGCCAGCTCGGACGCTGCAGGGACCTACTGCAGGTTCTTCGAAAGTAGCTGCACACTTGGAGGCCCCTTGACGGCGGCCTGCGGCCGCAATGGCCAAGGGCAAGGTGCCCTTCGAGGAGGTGCGCGGCATATCGCCGCAGGCACTGGCGGTGCTGCATGCGCAAGGCTTCCAGCACGCGACGCCGGTGCAGGCTGCCACCATCCCGCTATTCTCGGGCCACAAGGATGTTGCGGTGGACGCCGCCACGGGGTCGGGCAAGACGCTCACATTTGTGTTGCCGCTAACGGAAAAGCTGCGTGGCCTGGAGGAGCCGCTGCAGCCGCACCAGGTGACCCGCACGGCAATGAAGCTCATGCAAGACTTGTTCTGCTGACGGGAATCTATTAGGAACGCTACTGCTGAAGCGAGATTCCTGTATTGCTGCTGCGCCAGCCGTCGCCGCCTCTGCAGCTGTGATGCCCTTTGTTTGGCGTGCAGTCACTTGACGCACTGCTGCTCCTCCATCGTAGATACACATGGATGTCTGCGCCCGTCAAAACTCATTCGTCAACCGCAGGTGGGCGCCATCATCGTGTCGCCGACGCGGGAGCTGGCGAAACAAATACACGCCGTTGCGCAGCCGTTTCTGGACACGCTGCCCGGCGTCGGCAGCATGCTGCTCGTTGGCGGCACGTGAGCAACACTGAGCAACACCAATCTCCACGCACAGTTCATGTGTCCATGCCATGCATAGGACCAGCATCACGGCGGGCACATTTCACCATGTGCAAGTCGCCTCCCAACATGCTTGCCGCACGCAGAACTTGACGGAGACCGGCCCACACCATGGCCGCACTATGTGCTGCCGGGATGTGATTGGCGTCGACATCTGCAGTGAAAGCCTCGTGCCGAATGTGACTTTTCGTTCCTTGTCACAACCAGGGACCCAGCGGAGGATGTGGCACGCTTCAAGGCGGGTGGCGGGCAGGTGCTCATTGGCACACCCGGGCGGCTGGCGGACCTCATGCGTCGGTGCCCCGGCCTGGACGCCCGCCGCCTGGAGGTGCTCCTCCTGATCCTAGCCGATGCACTGCTCTCGAGCTTGCTGCTCACCTGCAGGCGCTGCTATCAGTACGAGTACCGGCAGCGAGTTGCGGTTGTGGAGGCTTCGTTCTGGCCTCTGATGCATGTGCACGTGAGCGCTGGTGCTACACGAGGGGGACTTGCTGGGGGGCATGGGCCTTCCTGCGCAGAGTGCAGTGCCGGCAAGAGGATTCCCAGTTGTGGGCATCGACGTTCCCATGGCGCTAGATGCCCCCGTGTGCAGGTGCTGGTGCTGGACGAGGCGGACCGGCTGCTGGACATGGGCTTCCAGGCGCAGCTGGACGCCATCATGGGCCGCCTCCCCCGCCAGCGCCGCACCGGTGCCGCACCTCACCATGCCCCATGTTGTCCACTATTGTTTGACATGCTGCAACAGTTTGGGATGGGCCGGAGCTCCAAAACTCAGCATGCTTCTAGGTGCCTGCAGGGTGCCTGCAGGACAGTGACTGAAGCGCATCAAGTGTGTGCGGAAACGAGTGCACAGGATGATGCGACGGCGGTCCGCTTCGAACTCAGCTGCTGCCCCGCTGCATGCGCAGGCCTGTTCTCGGCGACGCAGACCGAGGCGGTGGAGGCGCTGGCGCGGGCGGGTCTGCGTAACCCGGTGCGCGTCAACGTGGCGGTGTCGCAGCCGGCGGTTCCCTCAGCAGCTGACGGTGGCGCGGGCGCGGGCGGCCAGTCGCAGGGCCAGAAGACGCCCAGCAGCCTGGACATCCAGTACCTCGTGTGCGAGGGCACCGAGAAGCTGGCGCAGCTCGTCACCTTCCTGCTGGTGATTGGATCGTCTGTGCTGCACCACCTAGCAACGCCGGATATGATGTTTCATTCTGGCAACTTGCCAACCACACCCCTTGAGCATCATGTGCCTGGTGCCATACCTTGACCTCAAGCGGGACTCGTAAATCTGCAGCCCTGCAAAGAAAATATGTGAAAGCAGCAATGGAAGCCTGGGACCGGCGTGCGAGCGTGGGCGCGCGATCAGGCGCACGCTCTAACAAGACAAACTACAACCGTCAGGCTGCACATTGGCAAGACACACGACATCTGGGCTCGTGTTGCAGGAGCACCCGGGCGACAAGGCCATCGTGTACTTCCTGACATGTGCGTGCGTGGACCTGTATGCGACGCTGCTGGCGCGGCTGCCGGCAACGGCGGGGCTGCCGGTCCATGCGCTGCACGGCCGCATGAAGCAGGCGGCGCGGGAGGCCACGCTCGCCACCTTTGCGGCGTTGCCCGCAGGTGAGGCGGGAGTGAATCGGCACCTGAGGTGCACGGCCCATCGTGCTTGCGCATGCCGCCCTTGCAGCCTTAGAAAAGCACGACAAGCCTGTACTCCACATGCCCAATCGTCAGGCGCAGTGCACTGACCGCCGCAATTGATGTCTTCGAGGGTTGATAAGCACAGGTTCCAGCTGGTGCAGGAACTTTGACCGACCATTCCTCCCTGCGTTCCTTCCCTGCTCCTGGCTCCAACGAAACCCTTCATTCAAGGTGACCACAGCTCCCGCCGCACAGGCTGCCTGCTGTGCACGGACGTGGCGGCGAGGGGGCTAGACATCCCGGACGTGGGGTGGGTGCTGCAGTTTGACCCGCCGCAGGACCCGGCGGCGTTTGTGCACCGCGTGGGGCGCACCGCCCGCATGGGCCGCGCCGGGCGCGCCGCCGTGTACCTGCAGCCTCATGAGGCGCCCTACGTCGACTTCCTGCGCCTGCGCAAGGTGCGCTCAGCTTTGTGCGTCCAGCAACCACCGCCCGTGCGCGGCTCTCCGTGCTTTGCCATCCTGTCCCTGTGATGCAAAGTTGTCACGTCTGCTGATGCTCTGCGAGGCGCCCTGCGTTGCCTTCCTGCGCCTGCACAAAATGCGCCTGGAGTCACTACACATAGTCACGTTGAGTCTCAGGGTTTTGCCCTTGGCTGAGTTGTCGCGGCCGCCGTTTCACCAAGTTCATGTTTCGTGACTTTCCAACACGTAGCCTGCTCTGTGCCGCGGCCAGGTGCCGCTGACGGAGACCGAGCCCTCGGCGCCGATGCCGGAGCTGCTGGACGCGGTGCGGCGGGAATCGGAAACCGACCGTGCGGTGATGGAGAAGGGGACGCGCGCCTTCGTCTCCTTTGTGCGCGGCTACAAGGAGCACCACTGCAAGTTCATCTTCCGGCTGGCAGGTGCGTGCGGGGCTTCGGGATCGAAACCGCTTGAGACGGCTGTCGCTTGTTTGCTGCCAAGCCGCTGCTGCATTGCCGATCCGTGGCTGTACATTGCACGGGGAAGGCAAAGGCAAAGGATGGTTATAGAGTCTAGGCTGCAGCGACGTAGCCCAACAACTGCAGCGCCGCCCGCTGCCGCACCTGCTGCGCCGGTCTTTGCAGCATTGACCCGCCACAAACCGCCGCTGGCCGCACAGATCTGGACATGGGGCGGCTGGCGATGGCGCTGGGGCTGCTGCGGGTGCCGCGCATGGCGGAGATCAAGCACGCCTCTGTGGCGCTGCGACACTTCACCCCGTCGCCTGTTGACCCCGACACAGTCAAGGTGCACTCAGCACTCTCCAAGCACTGCCTCCTTGAAGAGTGCTCTCGGAGCGCCTTCCTGCTAACAGCGCAGGGTAGCCTGCGAAGCACAGCTGCGGAACACAGGCGTCTACCATCCTGCACAGGCCCCACTGCGAACGACTAGCAGGCCGCCCGAGACATCCCCTCGTCGCCAGTCAACCAGGAGGTCGGGGTCGCTGCTGCAGCAGCGCTGGGGAGGCGTGCGGCAACGGACTGGCAGGGATTCTTCTCTTTTTATCTGGCGGATCCTCCGAGCTACTGCCGCATCTGGAAGCAAATGAAGCCGCATACCCAAGGCAACATGCGAGGCTGATGGCCGTGTGCCGGCGCCGCGCAGTTTGCAGACAAGCAGCGTGAGAAGCAGCGGCAGAAGGCACTGGCGGGTCGATCCGCTGCGGCGGCCGCGGCTGCTGACGTGAAGGGCGGCGGCAAGGCCGGCGGCAAGCAGAAGACTGCTGCCTCGGCGGCGGCAGCGGCGGCGGCGGAGGCCGACAGACGGCTGCCGGCTGCCAAGCGGCGACTGCTGGAGGCGCGGCATGACGCCGACGACATGTCGCAGGACTATGCGCTGCTGAAGAAAGTCAAGAAGGGCAAGATGAGCGAGGTGCGCCGCGTGTGTTGCACTCCATTTCACTCCTTCCACTTGTGTCAGCCTAATGCTTCGCAGATGCACGAAGTGCAAGGCTCAGCACTGCGGGATGGAATGGATTGGTTCAATCGCGTTCGTGCCTGCATTTTGGGGACAGCCACCCTCCTGCCGGGGCCACCAGCGCATGTTACATCGCTTTGCGGTGTCAGCTGCAGTCCTTCTCACTTTTCGACTGCGGATTCTGCTGCAGGCGGATTACGATGAGATGACGGGTCTGGCGGAGGAGGCAGGCCCCTCGAAAGCCGCGGAGGGCAAGGCATCGCTCGCTGACAGAAAATGCCCGGAGGCGCAGCCGCAGCCGCATGTACAGAAGCGGCGCACAAAGCTCAAAAAAGCGACGCGGAAGCGGCTCAAAGCCAAGGGATGAAGAAATGTGCGGGCAACGAGCTGGGAACTCTGTAGGTCTGGTGCTTGGTGGTGTTTGTGAAGGAATTCTCTCGCATTCCGTTGGAGCATGACGCCACATCATCATCAAGGTGCCCAAAGACCTTGTCATTCTGTGTGACTGAGCCACAGGCGCCCATGGCGTGCAGCACCCTGAGGTGGTTGAAAATTCGACCAAAACCAGACACACGCTCCATGCCATCAAAACTGGTTCTCTCGGACACGCCGCAAAGCATCCGCATTCACACTTCTCGTCAGAATGGCGCACTGGGTTCATGCGAAACAGCTCCATACTGCACCTGCTGCAGCCTCCCGCGGCGTCCTTCCCTCGTACACTGTGCTACGACGAGAGCCGCTCAACATGGCACGCATTCTTCGCCACGGATATTGTGCGGCATTGCCTGCAGCTCGCCCCTGCCAATATGGCTCAAGGAAGGGCAGTTGGCGCCACGGGAGAGGCGTGTGCAATGCCCAGCATCGCAAAGACCTGCGAGCAGGTGACAGGGTGGTCACTCGAGGCGGTTTGCGGGCTATGCTTGCCTGCGCAGTGGGCTCGGCAGTGTGCCGATCAAGTCGCGTCATTGGCAGGGGACGTGCTGCAAGGGGGGTGAGCTGCAGGGGGGACGCGCCGCAAAAGCGAGAGGTAAGCTGCAATGGGCTTCCGTCGTCACCTGGGAGTAGAAAGCAGGCCACTCCAGCTGGTCGGGGCGGAAGATGTCGTTCCACTTGACGTCCACCTGGTCCGCCAGCAGCAACGAGCCGTCCTCCACCAGCCGCCCCAGAACCTCGAACTCCGCACCTGTAGACAAAATCAAAGCGGCTGCAACAACAGTAAGACAGAGCGATGTGGGATGCGCCCTGGCTGGCAGCTGCAGCGCAGCATCCTCCACCAGCCGCCCCTGCCCAGGCAATGGCCTGTGCCGCAAGCGCTGGCAACAGCCTCAAGAACAGGTTCAGAGGCAAGTCGTCACATATGTCAACTGTGCAGCTGGCAACAAGATGGACTGGCCACGCCAGAATCGGAGATAGTCTGTGGATGTGAGTACAAGGCAAGGCGGCGCTGGCCAGCCGACGCGGCGCCGTCACCCTCCGTCTAATTGTTATTCACTGTCATCTCCTCTCAACAATGCGCACCCGCAATGTCCATGTGGATGACCACCCGGTCCTCCGGCCGTGCGTTGCGCAGCAGCCAGCCGCTGAAGTCAGCCGCTGGCACGCTGACGTTGTGCGACGCGGCATGCGCAGGCACGAACATCGTGCCGGCCGCGGCGCCAGTGGCGCCGTGGCGCCAGGCCCGCAGCCGCGCGGCCAGCCGCTTGGCGAAGCCACGCCGCCGCTGGCTGCCGCGGTGATCGGCCACCAGCTGCACTGCCTCTGTGTTCAGCTGCACCTGCGGCACGGCAGCATGCAGAGTTTTGTTGGAATACATAAACGAAGAAACGCCACATTGTGCTGCGACTGCAACACGTCAAACGAGGCAGGGGTCTGATTGCAACGCAGCTCCATAGTCTGCAGCTGTTTGACTGGCATCCTGCAGGGGGCATGCGCAGACCGACTGCTGGGGCCGGCAGCATGGGACGATCGATGCGGCTCAAGACGCCTGCAAGGTCAGCGCCAGGCAAGAGTTTTCAGGTGCGGAGGCAGGGATCGCACCACGCCATCGGCACTCCAGGCCGCCTCCGCGTGCAGCGTGAAGCGGGCGCCCAAGCGCGAGCGCTGCGCCCAACTCCGCAGCGCCGGCAGGTGCCTCGGGTTTGGCTCCCACGCGTGCACCTGCGTTGCAGCAGTAGGTACCCTCCTGTCTCTGGAGCCACCATTCCTGAGATGGCCCCAGCACACGGCGCTCAGTTTGACATGCTTGTGCACCGGTGTGGCAGCATATGCATCCAACAGCACATGCTTGTCCACAGGAGAGCAGCAGGGTCAGCAGATCCATTCGCCAGGCAGGACGGGAGAGGTGGACCCACCTGGTACTTGTAGCTGTCGGGTGTGGAGCGCAGCCACGCCGCGATGGAAGCGCCCCGATTGGCCCCCAGGCTGAGGTACAGATGTCGCCCCCTGCAACCCAGATGCGTAACATGTGTCTGACCTTCACTGCGCATTTGCGGAGCCTTTGTCTGCCGCGGTCATGTTCCTGGCAGGCTAGCTCTCGCGCCACTGGGCTGTCCAGCTGGTCTAGCTTCGTCAGACACGGGCCAAGGCGGCGACGCAGCTCACCCGAGGCTGCTGCCGGGCGCGATGCTCCGCTGCCGCTCGCTGGGCAGCATGGCCACGCCCAGCTCCTGCACCCCCGCCAGATACACCTGCAAGATGCAATGTGGTTTGCGATTGAGTCACCGCTGCCAGGGATGCAGCAGCCCCACATCCCTTCGATGCTTCCCTGTGCCGAGAAGTACGGAGCTGCTCACGACAGAGGGTTCTGCATCAGCTGACCTGGGCCCCCTGAAGCGTCAGCCAAGCAGCAAACTCCTCGACGTTGCCGGGTGTGGTTCTTGGCAAGGCAACCAGAAGCGGGGTCGTGTGCGCGCACCGGGGTGCGGCAACAGAAAGAGTGGAGGCCTTGCCTGCCAGCCCTGGCCACCATGTGTGGAGTCGAAGGCGACCTGGCGGCCTGTGCGCGACCACACCGGCCGCAGCCCGTCATGCGCAAAGCCGCGCGCGCCACTCTGCGACATTCGGGACATCATGTTAGGAGTGAAAGGAGATGATAGGTCACGCAGCCTTAATTATATCTGTCCCTGCGCGTTTCAGCTTGAAAACAGAACCAGGCCACGCTTCTGAGGAGTCAAGTGTCGGGCGTAGCCTTTCATGGGAATCCGGACACTATAAACCCAATTGGAGAGCAGTGGCGCACCTGGGGCAAGTACTCGCCGATGACGTGGATAGCGTCAGACCAGCGATCCCACACGAACAGCTTCTTGGCGGGCGCCGGTGCCGTGTCCGACAGCACGAAGCGCTCGTTGTCCAGGAAGTAGCGGCAGTCGCCCGCGCCGCCCCACGCCACTGCATCGAAGCGTCAAGGGGCCAGGTCGTTTCTTGGGTCATTGCCAGGGGCCGAATGCAGCTGTGAGGCGTGCGTGGAGTGTGATCGGTGGCTGGGAACAACAGTTGGCTGTACGACATGCCATCAAAGCAGTCGCAGCTGAGATTGACAGCCTCAAACGCACAGCTGACTTGCGTCAATGAGATCATCGGATGTGCCAGTTGAAGTTGAAAGTCACAGTCGAGCTACACTTGCTTGGGCAAATTCCGCGCTGGGGTGCTCACACTGAATCCCTTCACAACTGTCGTTGCGACCATCAACACATGGTCACGATCATCAATTTCAATGAGCTGTCACAGAGCCGCACCGGACTTGGGCAGCTCCAGGCGGTGCACCTCCCGCCGCGCCAGCACCTCGTAGAAGCCGGTGCCGTCGCACACCAGCAGCCGCCCGCTCCGCCCAAAGTCGTGCCGCGCCCCCGCCACCACCTGGCGGTGGCATCGCCTTGAAAGGGTCGAACAACCCTTCATAACACGCCAACATCCCTCCAACCGGCACTGCAGATGTGTGTGCCTTGCCTGCAGTTGAGGGCAGCTGCATGCGAGCAGCGCTTCGCCTCACCGGGAGGCGCCACAGGCCGCCGCCGTCGGCGCGGACAGTGAACACGAATGTCCATGCAGGTGCACCGCCGGCTACGGTGCTCTTGCAGCGGCCGATGTGGTACAGGAACACGGCGCTGGAGCCTTCCCGGTTGTACTGCGTGGCACAGGCGCTTGTGTGCTCGCTGCTTGACAGACATGAGTGAGCACATCCAACTAACAGAGCTCGCAAGTGCACGTTCAGCGGCCTGCTGAACTGCAGAAGTCACCCGAAAATTCCAGCAACGATTGCACCTGCAGCCCTCTGGGTTCAAGCGGAGCGCGTCAAGGGGGCAGGCGATGTCCTGGCGTTGAGGCTGCACATGCGAAGCAAGATCCCAAGATCCCAAGATCCCAAGATCCCGGCAGGCCCACCTGCGGGTCGGACACCCAGTGCATGCACTCGGAGGCAGCGGCGGCCGGCGGCGGCTGCGTGGCGTGGTACTCGAGGCCCGTGATGGCGTCGCGGCGCCCCGCCTGCGGCCCCTGCGTGACTGTGCTGAACAGCCGCGCCAGACTGACCAGCACCCCCACCTCCCCGGTGAACATGTCCACCTGCGCGGGCACGGCTCATCTTGATGTGAACATCTTGATGTGATGTGAACATCTTGATGTGAAACCAACAAGCAGTGATGAGCGTTGAACCGAGTTCGTGTCGCTTGCTCCTCCAGTCAGCCCTATGCAGGCGCATCTGATGATGCAACAAGCACCAGCAGCGGCACTGTGAAACAGTGACTGCACACCTGCCAGAGGCCATCGCTGTTGGGGCACGGCTGCGCTTGCAGGGCTGCCTTGGCACCCGCTGACAGCTGGTACCCTTCGCCTGCAAAACAGCAGGTGCACAGGTCACATCTTGTGTTGAACGATAGCTGGTAAAGACCGCGTCGCGTGTTGTTGGGCAGCCACAACACGGCGCGTCTTACACTTGATAGTAACAACTACCAAAGGGAGTTGCCTTGAAGTGAGGGCGGTGGGCCGACATCCACATCCACATACTCTTGTGACTGCTCACCCGGAGACGCGGCCTCCAGGCGCTGCATGTTGGTGGCCAGGCCGCGTGCGCCGTCCTCAGACACGCTGTGCACCGGCAGCGGCAGCCGCCGCGTGCGCGTCATACGCTGCAGGTCGTACACAACGGCACACGCGTCGCCCAGCAGCTGCTGCGGTGCCGCCTCTGCTACCGCCACATCTCTTGCTGCTCCTGAAGCCGCCACTGCTGCCTTGCCGGAAGCTGCTGCCACCGCCGCCGCCGCTGACGATCCCGTGCTCAGCCGCGACGCATTACCAGCTATGAAGCCTCGCGCTGCGGACGGGCCGATATCTGTGTCCCCAGCCGCCTCGTCCTGTTTGAGACTGCGGTGCTTTGCTGCCCCGTCCTTCAGGACCCTGTCTGTAGCCGCAGTGACGGCCGCGATGGCCGCTGCGGCAATGCCGCCGGCGGGCCCGCGGCAGTGCAGGTCGTTGAACAGCAGGTAGCGGCTGCTGGCGCCCAGCCACTGCAGCTGCGGCCCCGACCGCGTGTTCCAGGCGGCAGTCGTGTCCAGCTGCTCCCAATGCCATGCGTGACCTGCAATGCACGTGTGAGTTTCACACCTACTACTTCTTTCCCGGCCGGCAGGTAACTGCGCATAGCGGTGCCGAAACGTGCAGCGCCTGCAGCAAGTGGGGTGTGAATGCGCGACGGCTTTGTGCAAACTTTGTGCCGCACAGCGACTAGGTGGTGGCATGCGCACTGCAGCCTGCACATCAACGAGCAGCAGCGGCAGCAGCACCTTTGTCGTGGCGGAAGATGCCGATCTGGATCTTGTCGCCGGGCGACAGAGCGTCCGCATGCTGCGGCAGCCGCAGCGCCGCGATGGCGGTGCCCGCCGAGGACCAGGGACTGCCCTGGTACGCGCCCAGCATGTGCTGCGCGTCCCGCCACCCCTCGGTCAGCCGCCACACCTGCAGCCGAGAGACGCTTGGCATTCACACGAGCTCCATCATTCTACAGTAGCATTCTTCAGGGTGAGCCGATCCAACAGCAGATGGAGTCGTACGAGATGGTGCGCTGTTTGAGGGTACTGCAGTAGACTTTACCTAGCACTACGCGACAGGAAACCAGCAGCGGACACTTCACATTGGGGGCAGAGTTTGCTCATCAGACGGACGGGAGCATGAGAGTCTTGCGGGAACGCTGCGCGCCTTGCCGTGCTCCAGCAATGGCGGCGGCTGCGGCTGGCGAGTGGCCACCGCAAGCGCCCTCGCCCGCTCCTTGAGGGCGCGCACCCGACTGCACTGCTGCAGCCGCTGTCCCAAGTACCTGCAGGCGGGGTGCCTCTAGTGCATGCGCAGCGATACTTGCAAAACAAGACACGTGCTGCCTGGCAAAGACGTGTACCAGGTCCAGGCACAGTCCCTCCCTCCACTCCTGCTGCCAGCTGGCATTATGAGCTGCGTCGCCTGGCAGTCCGGTTTCCAGAACAGATTCCATGGCGGGTTATCCATCTCTGAGAATCTGGCCACCAGATGAGATCCAGAGTCTGCGTGCTGGAGCGGAAAAGGACGCACCGCATCTCCTCCACGTACTCGATCTTATGCAGGATGAGCCACTCCTCGCGGCACAGGTCCACTGTGACTCGGAACCAGGCGCGGTTCTCGTCCGGCGTGCCCGCCTTGCGCCGCGCGCGCTCGAAGCAGCAGGGGTGGCCCCACGTCACCACCTGCAATCACAGATCAACGGTCGGAAGACTGACGCGAGTCTGTCAACCGCACTATGATTCCCCGTCCTAGGCCCCAAGGCGCTCCTCTGGCACCTATGGGCAGCTGGCAAACAAGGTTCGTGCCGCCCCGTTTGCATAATTAATTTTCGTGTCTTCACATTTGCGGGCGTTATGAGAAACTGGATCACTGGCACAGAGACGCGTCCGAGAACTGGGTACACTGTCGCCAGTGATCCAGTTCTCATATACATAATTCATTTTTCGTGCCGCCCCGTTTGCGGGCGTTATGAGAAACTGGTCACAGTCACCGAGTCGCGTCCGAGAACGCAGAGTGCACTGTCGCCACCGATCCAGTTCTCGTATACATATTTAATTTCATGTACATGAAAATATAATTGTGTATGACTATGTACATGGTCACCAGTGAGCCAGTTCTCATATATACATTTAATTTTTCGTCCTGGGTAAGGTGTTGAATGAAAAAATAATTGTGTATATGAGAACTGGATCAATGGCGACAGCGTACACAGTCATAATTGATCCAGTACTGGCGCCAGAACAGTGTACATAGTTATAATTGATCCAGTTCTCATATACACATTTATTTTTTCGTCCGGGCAGCTGTGTACATGGAAATATAATTGTGTATATGAGAACTGGATCAATGGCGACAGCGTACACAGTCATAAAACCGAATGCGGGATGTGGGAGTCGAGCGACCTCTGAGCCCCCGAGCCGGAGGATTGGTGCTCTGCTACTGTGCGGCGGCTGCGGCGGCGGCCGCGGCAATGGCCTGCAGCTCCGCCCACCTGGCGTCGCTGCACCGGGGGGTGTCAATTTGGCGCATCTGGTAGGTCATATACCGTTCATCACCGCCGACCCAAAATCCAGCGGCAAACATATGCTCCACTTCTCGTTTGCACGCGCGCCAGGCCGAGGGGCGGGCCTCGGCCGGCCAGGGTGGGGCCGACGGCTGCTCCAGCAGACCGTGCGGCCTTCGAGAGTGTCCCTCTTCGGGCCGCAGCGCCCGGG
>JAABUL010004739.1_pt1 | contig 17783 bp, 26 predicted proteins | sample 5559151 | NCBI WGS metagenome assembly JAABUL01 (sample SAMN10711876, study PRJNA513368) | rock metagenome | isolation source: Antarctica rocks | place: Antarctica: Victoria Land, Pudding Butte sud | reverse complement strand
CTTAATTGGCCCAAAGCAGTCTGGGGCGTCCTGACTGACTTCCCTTTCGAAGTCACGTACCCTACGTACAAGCTCAGCGGTGTCGGATATACCACTGCTCCCCAACTTTCTCGACAAGCTACAACCGCCGAGAAGCCCCCGCCGCCACTCGGTCAAGTATTCTGCTCCAACCTATTCGGCCACTACTACCTCGCCCATCGTCTCGTGCCGCTCCTCTCTACCCCTCCTAATGAGGGCCGTATAATATGGATCTCTAGCGTCGAGGCTTATGCACATACGTTCTCTGTTGATGACATCCAAGGGCTCTCGTCCTCGACCGCCTACGAGTCCTCGAAACGCCTCACCGACATCCTCGCTCTAACCTCCTCCCTTCCCTCAACACGCCGTTACGTACAACGCTTCCTCTCCACTCCTTTGCAACAGCCCGAAACTCAAGTCGCGCTCCCGAACATTTACCTCACCCACCCCGGCATCTGTACCACCGGCATTATACCACTTCACTGGATACCGTACTACTTCATGATGTTCGCTTTCTACCTCGCCCGCTGGCTTGGTTCGCCCTGGCACACCGTATCCTCCTACAAAGGCGCATGTGCCCCCGTCTGGCTCGCTTTGGCCTCTCAAGAAGAACTGGATGCGCTGGAAGAGAGGGATGGCAAGGGTAAATGGGGAAGCTGTGTGGATTGGAGAGGAGAGGAAAGGGTGATGAGGACAGAGGTGGAGGGTTGGGGATTTGGAGGGAAGGTTGGAGATGGATCGAAAGGTGGGATGAGGAAGGGGAGGAGGAGAGGGGTGGAAGGGTTGAAAGAGGGGGAGAGAGAGACGTTTGAAGAGCTCGGTAGGAGGTGCTGGGAGGAGATGGAGGGGCTGAGGGAGGAGTGGGAGGGAAGATTGAGGGGATGAATGTATAGGGTACTAACGCGAAGTGCGATATTGTGTGGATGTATAGTGAGGTCTTCTTTTCTTCCTGTGCCTACTTTGCATACACATAACGAGGAACACCTGATAGGAGAAAAGCGCATACAGGCGTTTATCAAACTTACATCAAACAAAGCCATGAGAGCCCAACATCAAGGCAATCCTACCACACCAAAACAGAAGCGTTGAGCCGAGAAAACAACGGAAATAAAAAATTCCATCCAATATGCATAGTAAACAACCAAGTGATGACGAAAAAGTCTTTCACACCGAGCCTGACCCTCATGAATGAAACGAAAAAGGCAGAATTTGAGAAGCGTCAATCTCATCGCGGAATCAAATCCTTTTTCTCTTCCACTTTCAATCCTTCTTCTCATCGTATTCACACCAGCGCTCCTTCCCCCAACCCAAACCTCGCGATCTTCGAACTACTAATAAAGATATACACTCTCAATCAAATCTCCTATTTCCCAAGCCCATCCACCAAGAGGGAAGAGAGGGGATATTCCCCTTGTGGGAAAGGGGCGAGTGGGGAGAAGGTTGGGGTATGTTGTTGGCAAGGAAAGGCAAGGAAAGGAAGGAGACTGACAGACATGTTCCCCGAGAAGCAAAAGAAATGTGCAAGTGGGCGGATTTATGGGGAATGACAAATAAGCAAAAAGTGAGAAATTCCGGGGAAAAAGGGGGGGGGGGGGGTTATTAGAGAGTGTGGCAGTGAGAATCAAGACTACTTTACTACAAGTGTATTGAGGATGGGAATATATTTCAACACAAGCTAACAAACGAGGGTTTGCGTTGGTTGGACGTCCAGACAATATAGTGATGACGATGGGATTGAAACAAATCCTTTTGAGTGGGAAAACCCCCTTTTAGGGGGAAGAAATGTATCTACATACATAGGGTATCGATATAAACCTAATCGCTCCCATCTCCCCCATCCAAATCCAGACCACAACCAGCACCCTTCAGCCATATTGAAGCTTCACTTACAATTCTTCTATCTGAAAAAGAAAAAAGAAAGAGTTGCATGGGATGCATGGGTCTAGTGACAACCCTATGGTAATGCTGTGGCAGTGGCAGTGGCAGTGGCAGGCTAAAATTGAAAGCAAGAAATGGGTTTTCAGGAATTGGGGGATTGGGAATACGAAGGTGACGGGATGGGTGGAAGGGAAGGGAAGGGGGTGGGTTTTTGTGGGGTTGAGATGGGAGCTGCGGGAATAAATTAATCAGAGGAAGCTTTTTCCGTGGCTTTTTGCGGATTATTTGTTGGAAGATTGCTGTTCTCGTCTCTTTTCATCTTTTCATCTTTTCAGCTTTTCAGCTTTTCATTCTTCTTCGTTCTTTCTCGTCAATTTACAATCTCATCTCATCTTTCTTTCCTTCTATCCCCTCTTCCACTTCCTCTTCCTCTCCTTCCTTTCCTTCCTTCTCTCGCCTCTTCCACTCCATCTTCCACCCCCTCTTTACCTCCTCCTGCTCCCCTTACCCACACCTCCCTTTGTACCTCCTTTCTCTTCACATCCTCCTCCACCTCATGCCCTCCTTCCAAATTCAAGTGTGACATTACTCTTTTCTCCCTCGGCTTCGGCTACGGCTTCGGTGGTATTTGGGAAGAGTTGGGAGGCACTGGTGGGGGAGAGCGGGATGGGTGTGGTGGGCATCGGTTTTGGGGGTTGGATGGGAGACGGTGGGTAGGGTTGTGTAGTGGGGTGGGGGGATGGGGTTCGGATGCTGAGGAAGGAGTGCTAGTGGGGGTTGTAGGGGATGGATTGGAGAATAAGAAGGAAAGATACGATTCAGACAGTGATGGTGTAGGGAAGAGGAAATGGTAGGCTGGAAACTATAATTACTGTCATGAATAGCCCCATGAAACTGCGAGACTGATGAGAAGCGACGGCCATTCTGCTGGGCACGTACGGCATACGACTTGCGCTACCGTTGCCATAAGAATTAGGAGTCTGTCTTTACCATAGTCACACGAGCAAGAGGTTTGATAGGGCACAAGAAGCAATTGGCGCGTGGTCTTTCTTGGGACTGCAGACCTGAAGGGGGAGGGATGTGTGTTACCAGGTGGATTTCAAAGTAGATTTGCTAGAATGATGGTGGAAGAGATTACCGTCCGGATGAAACACGGTAAAAGTGAAGGGTCGATTGCTTGTATCAGGACAACGCTTGAAGACACTCCAGATACCTTTCAGACAATTTGGCCGTCCTTCAATCTCAGTATGCTATCCCAATACATTTTGCCTGACCTCAAGTTTTGACTGTTTGATATGAGCTTCGGCTACGCAGGAACGGTTCCCATTTGTACAATACCCAAGGTATTGGGAGTAACAGGAGACTGATAAACGCAAGGAGACTGCCAGCCCATGCAATTCCTAGCTTGGAGTACATCTGGAAGGTAAATAGAGGAAAGATCGCCCCGAAAGTGTAGCGCAGGAGGCCATTAGCAGCAAGAGCAGACGCTACATACGTGGCTTGATATGTATCAACGAGTTATGTTGTGGTCCCGAGCTGTGCATGTGTGAGTATTGAAGAGATACATGCATTAGCCAAGGTCAAATATCATAACGACGCGTGCAAAGTGCTTAACAGCACGATAGATTTACCAAAAGAGGGAGACTGGAATGCCAACCGAGCCAAGCATAGAAACGTATAGGCGCTCTTCTGGGGGTGGCGGCTTTCCTGGTGGTGCCCTTGCCTTTGCCTCTGCGTAGAGTGTTTTGTCTATGACAACGAAAGTGAAGGCTGCGAGACAGATTCTCACGACAATTCCCAAGAAAGCCAGACCCACTTGCCCAAGACTGAAACCATATACGCTATGAAAACCGTAGGGGTAAGCATCAAAGAAAGCGAACACGACTCCAAACACGAAAGACACATAAAAGATGATGAATGCTACAATCGGCTCTATCAAAAGCATTCGCAAGGGGCGAAACAGTATGACGGTGAAGATCATCTTTAAAGCTGTCTTTGTAGACGGTTTCGGCGATGTAAAAATTCCCTGTGCAAGTGCACGACGTCGAAGTAACTCTTTCTCCAACGTTTCTTCGAGCAAAAAATTCATGAGCCACACAAATCTTTCCATTAGCATGAGGACCCACATCATCCATCGCCAATCGCTACGCGTTTGTACAGTATATCCGCCAATAAGAGGACCCAGCGCCGAGCCAAGAAAGGGTATAAGGGAAAAGAATACCGTGGCGAGGCCACCTCCATGCTGCAGATCCCCTATGTCAGCTATAGCCCCAGCGCCAACAGCAACGGCCAGTGCGCCAAAGTTCCCGGACAAGAATCGGCATATTAGGACGGTTTCAATGTTCTGAGATAGACCGGTAGCCATTGCAAAGGGGATAGAAATGGGTAAACTAAGGAGGTAAACCGCTTTTCGACCGAAAGTCTCCGAGATTGGGGCGCCGATCATGGGTCCGAACGCTTCCATGCTGATTAGCAGAGTCGATGCATCGATTCTGCTGCATTGACCTACCTAGGCCTTCGCAGTAGAGTGAAAATCCGAGGATAGCCACACTCTGGCTCACCTTGAAGCGCTCCATGATATCAGGGATACCAAGAGTATAAACGGAGGCATCGAATACCCTAGGCTCAATCAGACAGGAAGAAAACGGTTGCGGAAGGCGACATACACGGAAAACGCTTACAATGCTGGAATCATCGTTGCGTAGAGCTTCTCAGTAATTTCCCAATTACGCGGATTTCCTGGATCGTCAACGTCGTCCCAGTCGGTAAGAGTCTGAAAAGGGTGTGTGAACTCAGCAGCGGGAAAGGCTTTCCCTTCCTCCGCAACCGAGACGAGCACTGTTCCGGTGACATCTTCTTGGGCAGTTCCCTAAGACCAAGTTCAGCTTTCAATCGACTTTCTAGTGCTCGACCTCTTAGACTTGATATCTACTATCATAGGTAGAAATGAGACATGATCACTTATGCTTTGAGGTAATGGCAAGAAGTGATTCTAATCCTGAGTCACAAAGAAAGAAGGAAAGAACCGAGAATATCGCCAGACGTTTACCAGAGACTGTGAAATTCCAACAGGAAAGCGCAGAATTTGCCCGGGTGTAGGAATTGTAGTGCAAGAATCTGAGTAGGCCAACGATAAGAATATCTTGGTTGAGAGACAGGAGTGTGGTATTCTCCTAATTTTAGGTAAGTGACGCCTTGCCGAACAGGAGCGAGCATGCCCATTCAGAAGTAGGAGTGGGTTGTCGTGTATGCCGGTGGATCCAGCAAAGCTGGTGACGGCACAGTGGACGTGCAGGAATTAGAATGGGATACTTGCAGAATGACTTCAATGCTGATGCCAGGGCGATAAAACGGGCGATATATGGCTGCCTTTCACCGCTGCCTATCACCCGTGTAGGACATCCCAGGCGCAGAAGAGGCTGTGGGAGAATGAATCGTGGAGACTGTGCCTCCCTTTGGACCTACTGCTGGTGGTGTGGGTACCATGTCGTGCATGCTTGTCATGCCAACAGCGGCTCTCATCCAGTCAATCCATCGTTCACTTGCCGGGTACCTGTGGAACGTACCCCCAAAGGATGCTCGATTAATTCTAGGTAGCCGAGGTCCTGTAGGATGCATATCATTAGTGCCATTGAGCAGCTAAGCTCAGTCAGTGCATGATCTGAATCAACCAATCCGCGAGCCGTCTGCCGACGCCGCGAATCACTTTCTGCCTTGTCCTCCGGAATTGAATTGGTTCCGTTGTACTGCCTTCTCGTTCCTCGTCCTTGACCTTCTGTTAAACATCATCACCGCAATCGGAAAAAATGAAGGCAGTCGTTATCAAAGAGGCCGGAAAGGCAGAACTTGTTAATATAAAGGAGCAATCAATGAGGCCGGATTATGTCAAGGTCAAAACTGTGGCCGTGAGCGTCAATCCAAGTACAATATTTGATATCTTGCCCATGAGCGACAGCTGATGGGCTGCAGCTGACTTCCACCACACCGCATTTGCCGGTCTCGTAGGTGGTATCCTGGGTAGGGGCTTTTTCACGTAGTTGTGGGCTCCTGCTCATCGATCTTCTTGTAGGCTGCGATCTCTCCGGTATCGTTGAAGAGGTCGGCGAAGCCTGCAAAACGGATGTCAAAAAGAACGACAAGGTCTACGGAATTTGTCATGGTGCCAACAATGTGGGTGTAACCCGAGAAAGATCGTTGGACATGCCCTGACCATATTGTAGAACAACGCCGAGGATGGCTCGTTTGCAGAGTTTGCCATGGTTAAAGACGGCCATGCTGCCAAAATCCCAAACGGCATGAGCTTCGAAGATACAGCGACATTGGGAGTTGGGGTCACCACTGTTGGACAAGCCCTCTACATGACCTTGAAATTGCCGCTTCCCACCGAACCCGCGAAAACATCGTTCCCTATACTGATATACGGCGGCAGTACGGCAACAGGCACGCTTGCTATTCAATACGCCAAACTGTAATTGCATCTTGAATTTTGCTCTCCCCGAAGTGTAAATTGGTACAAGATGCACAAGGCTAAGTCTCGTTAGGTCTGGCCTCACCGTTATCACTACAGCAAGCCCCAAAAACTTCGACCTTGTAAGATCTCGCGGCGCCGATGCCGTGTTCGACTACCACGAGCCCGACTGCGCAGAGAAGATCCGCGCCTACACGAATGACTCTTTGCGCTACGTTCTCGACTGCATCTCGCAAGAGTCGAGCTACAAGATCTGCGCGGCCGCCTTGTCAAGCGACAGCAGTCAGCAGCTCCATTGCGTTACGTTGTTGCCTGCAGACGCCTGGCCGCGCAAAGATGTCACGCCGCAAGCGATTGTGGGATACACTACCTTCGGCGAGGAGTTCTTCAAGTTTGAAACAACTTTCCCCGCGCTGAAAGACCACTTTGACATGGGAGTTATGTTCTGGAAGCTGAACGCAAAGCTTCTAGCAGAGGGCAAAATCAAAACCCACCCGGTGACCGTGCGTGAGAATGGACTGCAGGGAATCCCAAAAGGGTAGGAATCCTTCCAAGAACAGCATCCTTGAAGATGCAGCCTACTGACAATATGATGCTACATTAGGATCCACGATGTAGGGGAGGGGAAAGTTAGCGCTTCAAAGTTGGTATATCGCACAGCCGAGACTCCGAGTAATGGTTGCGGTTCTTGAAACAGCAACCTAAGGTAAGGTAGGTAGGCTGTGGGCGAGAATGGCTTAAGCATTAGTGAAATTCACCCCAACGCTCGGAGGAGGAATACCTACCGGTAGAACTCAATATCATCAGTAAACATAGGCTATGTTGGCATGTCCATTTTCACCAAACAGTTTTTCTTTGCATGCTTGACCTGTTGAACGCATGAAGTCGTCCCGGTCCCCGTTTATGGCGACCACACGCCAGCAAGATCTGGTCTTTCAGGAACCCTGTCTCACTACACCCCTGTTCGATCCGAGTTTGCCCATTATGCCATGTTCGATGTAAGGCATATTATTATCGGTGTTTGATGTGACATTGGATTGGTGAAGAAGAGCTTGCGGGTCCCGACTTTCGGGAAGCTTCTTGTGGTGTAGGGCCTTGGTTCGTATGAGACGTCAAACTCTAGAGTATTTTCTAAGAACAGTACCCGTCAGCCTACAGCCCTTGGAGGCTCCGCTTCTGTTGTTGGATCGATTGCTGAACCGCAATAGAAGCTGCATGCTGCATGGTCCGCGGCTGCATACATGGGTGTAGACTCGCGACATTTGCTTAACTGCAAGAGGTTTCAGAAGTCACGCCATTACAGCGGAGGATTGACGCTGTGCAACGTCTGAAGTCGTCCTATTACCGCCCGACTTTCCCCTGGCAGGAGATGATCCAAGTTCTTTGCATAAATCTCAGCTACCGTAACAATCTCCGCAACGCTTTGAGCTACAGCGCAACGAGGGAAATGATTATGTACAAATAGATGATTCCATGTAAAATATTGATGATGGTGCAATCGTATGCAATTTTGAAGTTTGATAGGTGGTAAAGGACTTGGGCATAGGGTTTCGCGCAACGGCAGACATGTGGTGCAGGGGAATGTACTATGAAGGTTTGGGTTTTGAGAAGTATTATCGTTTGCAGTATGATCAAAGCACCTTCCTCCTGAATCTCCGAATCATGGAGAAGCTTTCAATGATCGCACACAGAACGGGAATTAGACGTCGAGACTTCATTGTAGGTATGGGAAGGAAAACCCCGGGAATTGGGCCAGTGCTGTGGCAATCATCAAGATTTAAGCCAATTCTCCATCCAAAAGCACTTTAGCTCCCACCTCCCTCCATATCTAGAATTTCGATAGTATTCATGCTTCTTTCTCTTAAGCATCCATACCATTGTCCACATCCAGTGTTCTACTCGTGTCCCATCGTCTACTGATTCCTGTTTTGCCTTTCCCGCCTATCTTTCTCTATTTGAGCATTTTTTTCAAATCTCTCCTTGTTCAGCCCACTAGCAATATGGCAGATCTTCTGCCGTCTTGTCGGTGATATGTAACTAAGATGCGTGGCGAGAAGGTCGTCAGCCTGATCAGGGTTTTTGTTTCGCATTTCCTCAAGGCGCTGGGAGATTGTTTTTTGTGGAGAAGCGAGATGTTTTGTCAGTTCGTCTAGTCGGGCGTTCAACTCTTTGAGGGAGGACTTGAGGTCGAGGTCTGGCATTTTGTTTTGTTGAGTACTTGGGCGAGGTATGAGAGGTAAATGTTGGTTAAATTTCTAATGGGAGCGTGAGGAATCCGTGCCGAAATTTATCTTAATACCACCCGGTAAAATTGAAGATAGAGGATGTGTTATATGGCTCCGAGTTGAGGGTGTTTGTGCCCGGCAGCGGCCACTTCGAGTGTCACATATCAACAAACAATTCCAGCCACGTCAGTGTTCAGGTGAATAACACATAATTAAGTTAGACGAGAAACCAACATGTAGCATCGCCAGTGGAAGCCCATAGATGATGCCAGCGATGCAAAACTCCATCGTCGATCAAACTTTCAGAGCCGTTACTTGGCATGATACGAAGAGCCTATCATCTTTTGGGAACATCTATTCGCTGAAGTACTATGTTATCCGTATACGAGTAATCAAACTCGAATATAGAGCATGAACGAAATAACGAAAGTGGAAAAACCAGTGCCACTGCTGAGGATGACATTCGTCGCGTGCAAATGGTCGTATTTGCATAACCTATTCTCCAACCTTGCCCCTTGCTTACCCTTTCGTACTCTTAACATTTCAAAGGGTGACCTCGAGGCTGACTGAGCCAGCCCTGTATTATAGGACGTTTCCAGGACCATTGATGATCCGCTCGCCCAAGCCCATTACAGGAACAAGAAGCACGAGAGGCTACTGGCAACGATGCGAAGGAGATGACTGGGATAGGTCATAAGATGGCCAGGAAGGCGGGTCCCTGTGTATACTTCCTCGATTAGAAGTCAAACAGTCCGCCACACCAACCATACCCTTGCCGTTTTCCTTCCTAGTAACGAGGGTCATAGAGCTGCCTTTGCATTCTCCGTCGAGGGTCATTCGTGGGCCCGTAGGGCTAGTCTAAGTCTGGAAACGAGTCCTCGAAGTCAAAGCCCTCAAGAGAAAATTCATCTATGGTACAGCTTACTCCGTCCTTCATTTCCGTCCCTTTTGTTTTCGCCTCTTCCCTCTCCGTCCTTTTCCTCTCCGTCTCTTCCTTTTCTATCTCCTTCTTCTCTTCCGCTTTCCTCTCCGTCTCCTTCTTCTTTTTCTCTTCCTCTTCCTCTTCCTTCTCCTTCTCTGCCTTCTCCCTGTTCACTCTCAGGCTTTCAGCCATTTTGAAGATCTTCTTCTGCCTATCCTCCGAGATCCCACCAATGTGGGTAGCAAGCAAGCCATCAGCCCGATCTGGGTCTATCTTTCGTAGCTGGTCGAGGCTGTCGAGGCTGGAGGATTGTGTGGAAGCGAGGATTTGCGCGAGGGTGGTTTTGATTTCCCTGAGGGATGACGCGATAGTCGCCATTCTGCTACTTCTCTGATCAATAGACTAAGTGCGCATAGGTAACCAAGGGTCGAATTTGAAGGAGTTCTTGGACCATAAATGGAGCGGGACAAAAAAGAGAGCAGAAGCACTTTATAGAAACTTTTTGCGAGCACTTGAAGCCATGTCCACGAAATATTTACCACAAACAACTCGGGCCACGTCAAAAACACGAATCATATCGAACATAAGGAATGGTATACGTCGAAGAAGATTGAGTATCCGGCAACGATGCAGCGGTTTCAGTCCAATCGTGCGAGACATTTGCTGGATTTGGACGTGCCAACTGACAGGAAAATTTGCGCAAAGAGTACTTCAAGACTTTGTGTTTTATTCCTATCTTATGGAACGTGACGACATTTGTTTGATGGTCCATTCAGTTAGAGCAAGGATGAATATCCGCCCATATCCCACTCTTGCTACTTGGTCGTAATAGCTCTTGCCCGTTCCTCTCTTGGCATCTCGACCACTTCGAGTATCCTTCCGTCTCGAGATACTGCTAAGAAGAGGGGCGATCTAAGAAGTATTTACCTCTTTCTCTTTCACTTCCTGCTGAGTCTTATACGAAAAACGACAAAACTATTGAACAGACTGCTGGAAAATGTACTATGAAAGCAGTCTCATATTAATATATAAGACGAGACTCTCGATTTTTCGCTTAGTCGATCAGAGCAGGAAGGGTTGGGTGACTATGGGGAAAACAGGGCCATGACTACATATATTCTCTTCTGCAGCTAGCTAGCACCATCCGTACATACATGTACCTCAGTACTTCGTACTTCGTAATTGAAGTCTCGACTGCTTGCGCCGAACCAGCCCGCGTCGTCAGTTCATTTGCATGTATGAATATGATTGAATCATTGGATTGAAGGCAGTCAAACAACTCTGAAGGAGGTTTGTGAAATCTGATAATGGTTTTCTACGTAGGAAGCTACCTATGTGTAGAGGTCGGCACATGCCACGCGCTAGTACCATTTAGGTTAGGGAACAGTGTAATACCCACTGCTCCTACCTTACCTTTCACGCCTTCTTACATTTGGTGATTGCTCCTGCTAACTGTTCCTACTCCCCCTTCACCTACTGCTTCTATGGCTTCAACAGTTTGAGCATTGATTGATAGATAATTCAATTTGAAGCTACTTCAAACATCTTAGTGGGGTGACGGGGTCATGCGTCTTAGAGTCTATATACAGATCACCCTCTGTAACGATGCAGATATTGATGAGTCATGTGACCTGCTAATCCCATGGGTGCGGAACGAGGATTTGCGCAATAGTACTTCGTGCGGATTGCTGCTTAGCATTCTAAGACTTTGGGTTTGGTGTCTGTCGAATGATTCATTCGGTTGTGTTGGTTTACGAATCGGCCAAAATGTGAACACACTTTGGAACAATCCTATTCAGGTATGTACAGCATATTTCAACAGGTTGTTAAGAGAAGGATTGATATTGTTACACGTCTCACTCTTGCCTGTTGCTCTCTGAGCCTCCTAACCACTTCGAGCATCGCTCTCTTCTTCACCTCGAGATATTGTTAAGAAGAGACGCGAGTGAAGCTGTATGTAGTTCTTCTTTCATTTTTCCCCTTTCATCGTCTTTTCTTTTATCTTCTGCTGAATCTTGTCAGCTTCATTGATTGTCTTCACTCTCATACGATTCACAAACTTAAGAAGCAATCGCTGTTTTCTTGTAATTTCGCTGAGATAAAGAGCGAGTAAAGTATGCTCATTGAAGGTTAGGCCTGGGTCTGGCATACTTGGAAATTCGGCGCCTTACTCAAAAACATTTGACGGATCCACTTCATTACAAGGTCTCTGCTAATTTCAGCTGGTTCTTTATAGGTGAAGGCCTCGACGTGATGAAGCATGATAATAGAGCTTCAAAGAAAAACAGCTTATTCCTTTTACAGACAGTATAAACATCTGTTACATGATGATGAGAGCTTTGACGCTTTAGGTCAGGCAAATAATAAATGCCACGTTAAAGAACACGAATCGCATCGAAGACAACGAACGACACACTACTATATAAGAAAAAGCATATTCAAATGCAGTATCCCGCGATTAACGACCCGTTACCCAGGCAGAATAATGCGTCGCGTCCCCAGCCAGGCCAGGTTTCAACCTACCCGGTACTTTAATTCAAAACAATCCAGAGCATCTTCCATATGCCAAGTAAACACAGAGTCACGCGATAGCAAGCCATATGGTACCAGTTTGCTTGATCTGGGGCCGCGAAATGAGCTTTCAAGCCAGATATTCTAACAACAACCAAACGCCACGAATGCTTAAACCCCAAGCTTTCACCTTCATATCCTTTCCCCAGCCCCAATGTTGCCACCTTCCCCCGCGAGCGTATTTACTCCCAACCGCATCTCTTTGAATCTCTCGACCACATCACAAGCCATTCGTTGACTGTCATCTGAGATGTCGCCAAGAAGGATGGCAAGAGACGAAAGACTGTATGCGTCTTCAGCAACCTCTTTCCTCCCACCCGCCCCCTTTCCGCCCTCGCGAATCATGTTATCCGCCATTGTAAGCACCTTCTGCTTTCTGTTGTTGGAAAGAGACTCGGCGTGAAGGATACCAGTTATAATATCAATATACGTTGATAACTTCTTTTCGCGGTCGTCGATCTCTTGACGGATTCGATTGCACGCCCAAAGCATTGTTTGAACAATCTCGTTGACCGCTAGGTTTTGGGCTGCCATACCTCGAGAATTGGTGTCTTTTCTTGCTATCTGTAGGAAACTACTCGGCACAAGGTCGAAGTTGAAATAACTGATTTTTTGTTAAGGCTGATCAGGCTTAATGAAGCGTGACAAGAAAGCTTCGAAGCAGAAGAATTTATACCTTTAATCTACCGCAGACTGACAACCTGTTGCAGTGACGAAAAGTGTTACACGTCATTGCTACGATGAGAAAAAAGAAACAGCAAAGCAAACGAGCTTCCCAGACAACTCGCAATCTCAGAACTCTTCTTACATTATTCGGCAAAGGAATATTTTAAAGCATCACATATCGAGCAAGCCAAAATAGTTGCGCTAGATCAATGAAGAATGAGTCTGCTCGGTGACTGACGTTTTGAGGTAATCACCGTTCCGCTAATGCGTCACTTGGGTGTGTTGGTTAACCTATATACAGAAAGCCTCACTAAGCCAGCTAGGCCTTACTTAGATACTATCAGTACTAAAACCAGTTCGAACCACCTCTTGTTTTAGTATGCAAACAGAAATTTCCGGTACTTGTTCCTCTGTTTTTGGAAGCGCAAGGAGACCTGTTCAATGGTCTTTCTATCCGTCAAGAACGGGAGTCCTAAAGCACTCCAAAGCCGGTTCTTTCCCTTTTCACATATTTTTGCAACAGGGGAGATGGTAATCTCCGCCTTCATAGGGCTGATAGGGCTGGGGCCCGCTAGTAGAGTTTTCACCTGGTCGCTCCTAGATAGACTCCTATCCAGCTTCAACCTACATACCAGAATGCCCCATATGACCTCGTCCTCCAACAGTAACACATGCTTTCATCTGCAGTTCTCTCATTACATCAGTCACCGCAATAACCGTGGTCCTTCTAGCGCTTGGCATAACCTTGAGCAGAAAAGCAGTTTGAAGAAAGTCGTCTGTTATTTCCTCAAAATCATGTCTTTCGTCGACCCAGGTTTCCATATCCTCCAAGCGAACCATCGTTTCAACAAACGAAAGAATCCCCCGCTGTCTCTCCACTGATGATCTGCTAAGACGGATAGCAAGCACGGCATCGAGGTAGGTATTTAACCCTTTTTCGACATCATCATAATCACGACAAAGTCGATTATAGGCGAGGCAACCCGCTTTCAAAAGCTCGTTGAAAGCTGAAATTCGGTCGGTCATGCTTAAAGTATTTGTATTTTTTGGATAAAGGTAATGAAGAAGTTCCTAAACCTAGCCTAGTTTGTTAGTATATCTTCTAAGCAGCAGACTGACACTCTATACCAGCGGTAATGAAGCATCAGCTGTGAGATGTCATGACCACGTCGATGGTACGAATACACGACGCGAGAGCCTGTTTGATCGCATACGATAATGACGTGAAGCATTCTTGTTGCATGATTTGGCAGTCGAGAATTTCAGCCACGGAACACGTCTGCTAAATAGAAGCGACTGCATCAGACGATTGACACATGTGTGGCTCTACCTCAGCATTATCTAAATTGGAGTCAAGAAGTCAACCGCACCCTAAGCTTCATTCTAAGCAATCTGACATTTCTTCTGTTCCCCCAGCTGCAATGTCTGCGTCCTTTCTAATCAGCCGTACTAGCCCTAGCCTGTCGGCCATCCTCAAGGATATCAACGATATCAAGAATTCCCTGTCCCGCTCGCAGTCTCTCGACCACATCTAGGACCGCTCGAACGTGTTTGGCACTTGGTGCGTCATTGAGAAGAACGGCTAGCGAGGTTAATGTATATGCCTCGTCTTTCAAGTCATGTTCTTCTTCAGCAGCGCTGGGCTCTTCGCTGTGCTGAAGTCTTATGTCAGCCAGCCCTAGAACTTCCCGAGCTTTTTCCTTGGAAAGTGCGCTGAGGCGAAGGAGCTTGACAACAATGTTAACGTATGTTGATATTTTAACTTCGATGTTGTTCATGTCTTGGCGAATTAGATCGCATTTCGCAGCTATTGCTTGTATGAAACGATGAAGGGCAATGTTTGGGTCTTCCATGTTTTCAGATTATGTGCTTTTTTTCTTTGTACTTCGTAACCGATCCACGCTGTTGTTTCGAAGATGGACGCTCAGACTTGACGAAGTATGGCAGGAAGCTTCGAGATGAGATATACTTATTCCCCCTGTCGCAGTGACGACGCGACTCTCAAATACACCAAGCCACGGCCACGTCGAAATGCAAGATTACAACTTGTCACAATCGGTCATCTAACAGCAGACAATATCAAACAACAGCAGATGAGCAAAACCATTCATCCTACCACGTTGCGCGAAGTTCTCGAATTCAGAACACGTCGAATCACTAAGACGGCTTCAGATGACTGACATACATAGTTTCTGACCCAATCTATGAAAAGGCCTCCAAGGCTTGAATTCCCAGCTACCTCGCCCCATCCTAATCAGCCGCACTTCCATCCACCTGTTTCTCTCTGAGGATATTAACCAGTCCAAGAAGGTCTTGCCGCTGTTCCCTAGACCAATAACTGTTAAGAACGGTAAGCGAAGTCAGAGTGTACACCTCTTCTTCCACATCGCGAGCTCTATCGGCCTCGATTTGCTCATCCCCTGCTAGAGTTACGGTGTCCGCCTCACTCCGCTCATCTCCTAATTCAGTCATGCTATCCGCCTCGCTCCGCCCATCCCCCCTCTCGGTCATGGCATCTGCCTCGCTCTGCCCTTTCCCTTCTTGAGTCATCGTCTCCGTCTCGCATTGCCTAATTTTCGCTTGAATCAAATTGTCCGTCATCGCAAGAATCTCTCGCTGTTTCTCCCAGGGTAAGGCGCTGCGCTGAAGGAGTCCAAATAGAGCAACAGCATACGTGGAAACTTTACTCTTGCCTGCGCTGACCGCTTGGCGCATCTGGTGGCAGCAGAGCGAGAGTCTTTCTCTCGTCTCTTCGAAGGTGGGGGTTGGGTCTGTGTCCGCCATACTCTGGGAAATAGCCGCTCTTTAAAGGACAGGGATGAATCCAAGATTGTAGTCGAAATTTCTGATTCTCGAAAGGCGAAAGGAACTCTTGAGATGATGAAGTATGGCAAGAGAGCTTCAAGATAGATGATATTTATACTTTTTGAAACCAACAGATAAACGGATGTTGCAGGGACAACGAGAGAAAGATATAGATCACACATCACAATCACAATCACACGAACGAAAGAAATGAAAACAACATATCATACGCGCATGTTCGACAACGTTCGATAACAACGTACGAAAGCTACATATGACTCTATCCACTTTTGTTCCTTTACCAAAGAAGAGCGCATTCTAGCATTTTCGAAAGGGAACACTTTCAACAACTGCAACATAGATTGTCACTTGTTTGCTTTGACGAGAATTTGGTTGACACTTCAAGCTGCGTCACAAGGCCTATTCTCTGAATATGCGGCATAACCAGCCAGGTCTTAGCTCTGACCCTTTTATTTTCAAATCTTTCCCATGTATCAACGACTTTTCGGACTTTATAGGAAAGTCTTCGAACTTGTCTATCATCGAATAAAAGATCAGAACTTTCAAACTTTCTCACTATCATCTGACAGGCCCGATGTCATTCGACTATGTATCAGGTAGCGTTTCCCTATCAGTTGAACTGCGACACCACCACTTCCTGTCCACCCAAGTCCAAAAGCCAGGAACTTCTCCCTTCAAGCCTTTCGTCTTTCGCAATAGCAGCATTCTCTACCCTTCATTGTCTCTTTTTCGTACAACTCTATACTCTTTCATTTTACACCACTGCAGTCGCCAAGAAGCTACTATGTACGAACAAATCACATTGCACATGCGAACTCTAATTCACAACCTTTCCTACACCACTCCCTCTCCAAACTCACATACCCACCCCCTACCACCCCCGCTTTCCCTCATTTCTCACGCTCAACAACCCTCGATCCAAGAACCCGTACATCGCCATTCCCCCTCCTCCCATCACGAACCCCCCCCAATACCATAACCATACACCAACCCGACGCACGACCACCCCTCCCACCAAACAACCCCCCCAATTCCCCTCCCTCCAAAACAATCTCCCAACAAAGCCATCCCCCACCCCCCTAAAACCGTCCAAAGGAAACACCCCCAACCCACCCCAACCCACCCCAACCCAACCCAACCCATCCCCTGTCCTCCACATACCAAAAACATCACCCACCCACCCACACACACACACACACACACCGCCCGACCAACCAAAACCACCCCCCCGCTTCTCACCAAAACCCGCCAAATGCGGAAATACAACCGCAGGGTTTTTTGTTCTTTCTTTCTTACTTTCTTACTGCATGTATGTATGTATGTAGACCCAAACTATGCTATTTTTGACGTGGGCAAGTCCGTCCTAGACACTGTTCACCTACAGTATGTGGGGTTGTTATGCACGGGACTGGGCTTTGTTGGTTGAGTGTGGATGTTCTTGCTACTACTGTACTACCTAATTCGGGGGGTGGGGGTTGGGGGTGGGAGAATGGGTAGGTTGTGAGGAGGTGCTGGATGGGTTGGTGCTGGTGGGTGAAAGGGGGGGGGGTAATTGAGGGTCGTTGCAGGTAGGTAGATATTTAAGCGATGATGGTGTTTTTTTTAGGAAAGGCGTACTATACTCGCACGACGACGACGACATGATCAAAGTCTGGCACAAAAGCACTGATTCTAAAAAGACACTGGGATTTTCGTCCATGTTCGCTACCGACTTTCCTCCTTGCTTACGCTAGCCCACCCTAAAAGTCCTCTTTGCCACACCTCTCCCCCCCTGATGCCTCGCTGTTCTATATTGCCACTACGAACGTCCCGCTTTCTTCGTTGGCACGATTTGCTCTACCGGTTGCTCTGCTTCATCCTCCTCCTCCTCGCATCTCCTGTATTCCGTCATTCCTAGCACTCTGATTGTTCTCAAGCAATCCCCCTCTGATCCTTCCGGCTACATCCACAATCGCCTGCGCCACCTCCGCCGGTTTGAGCTCCTGTAGTCGAAAGACTAAATCCTGGTCCTCGTCCGCTTCCGCCTCCGCTTGCGGCGTTTTTGCTGCGGGGGGGGGTATCAGGGGTAGGGTTGGCTTCGTGGCGGTATGAGCTTCTGGCTGGGTGGCTGGATGTACTGGAGCGGCTTCAGCGCGATCGAATTCTAGATTCGCATCCTGACAGATGGCGCGCTGCCGCTCGAATGGTAAGGTGCTGATGTGGAGGGCGA
>JAABUL010004738.1_pt1 | contig 17786 bp, 17 predicted proteins | sample 5559151 | NCBI WGS metagenome assembly JAABUL01 (sample SAMN10711876, study PRJNA513368) | rock metagenome | isolation source: Antarctica rocks | place: Antarctica: Victoria Land, Pudding Butte sud | reverse complement strand
GGATCAGCTCGGCTTCGCGGCGGGCGACGAGGCTGACCGGGTCGTCGGGGAGGGCTTGCTGGTCGGCCATGATGGCGTCGGCCAGGGCCGGGTCGGTGGCGAGGATGCGGCCCCAGAGGAAGGCGCGGCGGTTGAGCGGGACGGCGGTGCCGTTCAGCTCGATGGCGCGGAGCAGGCTGGCCTGGCTGAGCGGCAGGGCGCCTTGCTGCCAAGCGATGCCGAGCATGAGGGTGTTGACGGCCTGGGCGGTGCCGAACAGGCGTTCGGAGATGGCGCTGCCGTGCAGGTAGACGGCGCGCTGGGGGCCGGTGACGCGCTCGATGGCGCGGCGGTGCAGCCCGGCGTCGATGGTGAGGTCGCGCTCGCGCAGGAAGCCGGCGCCGGCTTGGAGGTCGAGGTTGCCGATCACGGCGGCGCCTTGTCGGCAGCTGCCGAGCACGTCGGCTGAGGCGGCGACGGCGAGGTCGGCGGCGAGCAGGAGGTCGGCCTCGCCGCGGGGGATGCGGACGACGTCTAACGCACCGTCGCCCATCTGCACGTGGGAGACGACGGCGCCGTTCTTCTGCGCTAGGCCGGTGAAGTCGAGCGTGCTGACCTGGCGGCCTTCGAGGTGGGCGGCCATGGCGACGATCTGGCCGCAGGTGACGATGCCGCCGCCGCCGATGCCGGCGAACAGGCCGCGCCAGATGGGGGCGGGAGCAAGTGCCGGTTCTGGGAGCCCGGCTGCGAGTTCCGCCTCGCGCGCTTGCCAGAGTGCGGCGTGGTCCATCACCGGGGGTGGGGCAGCCGCACTCGAGGTGACGAAGCTCGGACAAAAACCCTTGAGGCAGGAGAGGTCGGTGTTGCAGCTGGTCGGGCTGATGCGGCGCTTGCGGCCGTGGTCGGTGGCGACGGGCTCGATGGCGATGCAGTTGGATTGGGCGGTGCAGTCGCCGCAATTCTCGCAAACGTCCGTATTGATGATCACGCGGGTCTCGGCCTGGGCCATCTTGCCGCGCTTGCGGCGGCGGCGTTTCTCGGTGGCGCAGACCTGGTCGTAGATGATCGCCGAGACGCCTGGGTGGTCGCGCATTTCGCGCTGGGTCGCGTCCATCTCGTCGCGGCCGCGGCGGAGCGTGCCGGGGGGGAGCTGGTCTGCCGGCGGCAGGCGGGCGATGTCGTCGGCGACGATGGCGAGCTTGCCGATGCCTTCGGCCGCGAGCTGGGCGGCGAGCCGCGGCACGGTGGGCGCGCCCTCGGCGGGCTGGCCGCCGGTCATGGCGACGGCGTCGTTGAACAGCAGCTTGTAGGTCATGTGCGTCTTGGCGGCGATGGCTTGGCGGATCGCGAGCAGGCCGGAGTGCTGGTAGGTGCCGTCGCCCATGTTGGCGAACATGTGCGGCAGGTCGGTGAACGGGGCCAGGCCGACCCAGGGGACGCCCTCGCCGCCCATCTGGCTGAAGGTGCGGGTGAATTCGCTGGTGGCGACGGCCATGGTGTGGCAGCCGATGCCGGCCATGGCGAAGCTGCCGTCGGGCAGCTTGGTAGATGTGTTGTGCGGACAGCCGGCGCAGAACATGGGGGCGCGGGCGATCAGGCCGGCGTTTTGCGGCGGCTTCGGCAGGTCGAGTTCGGGCACCTCGATGCCGAGCGGGCGAAGCACGCGGGCGAGGGCTGGGATGACCAATTCGGGCATCAGCTCGAGCTCGGCGGGCAGGAGGGGGGCGCCGTCGAGATCCTGCTTGCCGACGATGGCCGGGCGCTGGTCGGCAGGCATGTTGTAGAGCGCGTCGCGGATCTGGCGTTCGACGAAGGAGCGCTTCTCCTCGACGACGACGAGCAGGCGCTTGCCGGCGGCGAAGTCGCGCATGCCCTCGGTCTCGAGCGGCCAGGTGAGTGCGACCTTGTAGATAGACAGGGCGGGATGGTGTTCGAGGCCGAGGCGGCGGAGCGCGTGCAGCAGGTCGTGATGCGCCTTGCCGACGGTGACGATGCCGATCTCGGCCTGGCGGCTGCCGGAGATCAGCCGGTCGAGCCGGTTGGCGCGAGCCCAGGCGCGGGCGGCCGGCAGGCGCTCGGATACGACCCGGCGCTCGAGTTGCGCGCGTTGGGCCGGCCAGGCGAGGTGGGGGTCGATGTTCAGCCCGTGGGCGGGGAGGGCGAGGTCGGGCGTGGCGAAGCGGCGCTCGGTGGGGATGATCGCCATGCCATGCTGCTCGGCGGTCTCGGCGATGGTCTTCAGGCCGACCCAGAGGCCGGAGAAGCGGGAGAGGGCGAGGCCGGCGAGGCCGAGGTCGATGATGTCGGCGACGTCGGCCGGCTGCAGGACGGGGATGTTGACGCTCTCGAAGATGCCGTCGGTGGTGTGCGGGAAGACGGAGGAATGGGCGACGTGGTCGTCGCCGGAGACGGCCAGGACGCCGCCGTGGCGGGCGGTGCCCATGGTGTTGGCGCAGCGGAAGGCGTCGCCGGAGCGGTCGACGCCGGGGCCCTTGCCGTACCACATGCCGAACACGCCATCGACGCGCTTGCCGGGGAACAGGTCGATCTCCTGGGTGCCCCACAGCATGGTGGCGGCGAGGTCCTCGTTCAGGCCGGGCTGGAAGCGGATGCCGGCGTCGGAGAGGAGCTTCTCGCGGCGCCAGAGCTCCAGGTCGACGCCGCCGAGCGGGGAGCCGCGATAGCCGGAGACCAGGCCGCCGGTGTTGAGCCCGGCGGCGCGGTCGAGCCGGGATTGCTCGAGCAGGACGCGGAGCAAGGCTTGGACGCCGGAGAGTATGACCGGGCGGTCGAGATCGGTGAACCGGCTCTCGAGGGTGATGGGCGAGGGGGTCAGACCATGATCCATGAGCGGCTCCTTAAGATGGGAGCATAGCGCCGAAAAGCTTGGCGAGTGTTCTCATTTCCGGGGTAGGTTACGCCGGGTTGTTGGCGGGATTTGCCAATGGTGCACGGCAACATAGCAGGATCGGGCTTAGAAGCGGTGCGACTTGACCGGATCGACCACACGATTCTCGAACACCTGCAGCGGGACGGGCGGGCGACGAGCCTGGAGGTGGCGGCGGCGGCCGGGCTGTCGCCGAGTCCGGCGCACCGGCGGCAGCGGCTGCTGGAGCAGGGCGGGATCATCCGCGGCTATGTGGCGCTGCTGGACCAGGACCGGGTGGGCTTGCCGGTCAACGTGTTCGTCTCGGTGCGGCTGTCGGCGCAGACGGAGGAGCATCTGCAGGCGTTCGAGCGGGCGGTCGGCGAGATCCCGGAGGTGATGGAGTGCTACGTGATGTCGGGGGCGTCGGACTACCTGTTGCGGGTGGTGGCGCCGGATCTGGGTGCCTATGAGGAGCTGTTGCGGACCAAGCTGACGCGGATTGCGGGGGTGCGGGGGGTGGAGAGCGCGTTCGCGCTGAAGCGGGTGGTGTATCGGACCAATCTGCCGCTGCGGCGCCCATGATCGCTGCGTTCCTGCTGGCGTTTCCGGCGCTGTTCAGCATCGTCAATCCGCTGGCCGGGTCGTTCATCTTCCGCGAGGTTCTGGGGCGCAGCGGCAGCCGGACGGTGGGGCGGCTGTCGGCGTTCATCCTGTTCTGCATCGGCGTGCAGGTGTTCCTGACCGGCGTGACCGAGTTCGTGCAGCCGATGCTGGCGCGGCGCTAACCGCAACTTTCCCGGCGTCGCGACGTTGCCCGGGCGATGCCAGCCGACCTTCCCGCGAATGATCCGTTGCTCGCCCTCGCTCGCGCGGTCCAGGCCACCGGTTACAGCTTCGTCACGCCGACGCCGGCCAGCCATGCGCGGGTCAACGGGCGGGCGGGCAATGACTGGGCGCGTGATCTGCGCGACGTGTTCGGCTGGAGCCGGCCGTTCCGCGCGGGGGTAGTGCCGGCGCCGATCCTTGACGCAATGAGAGCGGCGGGCGTGGTCGAGGCGGGTGGGGGCGGGTATCGGAGCTCGGTGCGGTTCTCGTCGCTCGACGGCCTGCTGTTCGTCCATTCCGCCTACCCGACCGTGGCGGCCGATGCGGTCTTCTTCGGGCCCGACACGTATCGGTTCGCCCGGGTGATCGCGGCGCATGGCAGCCGGCAATCGGTTCGGCGGGCGGTCGATGTCGGATGCGGGGCGGGGCCCGGCGCGATCCTGGTGGCGCGGGCCTATCCAGGGGCGGAGGTGCTGGCGGTCGACATCAACCCGGCGGCCTTGCACATGACCCGGGTCAATGCGGTCCTGGCGGGCGTCGCGGTAACCGCGCTGGAGAGCGATCTGCTGGGTTCGGCGGAGGGCTCGTTCGACCTGATCGTGGCCAACCCGCCCTATCTGGTCGACCCCGGCGAGCGGGCGTATCGGCATGGCGGCGGGCCGCTTGGCGCCGGGTTGTCGCTGAAAATCCTTGAAACCGCCACAAAGCGGCTCTCACCTGGGGGCACGCTGCTGCTGTACACGGGCGCGGCGATCGTCGATGGGCAAGACCCGTTCGCGGGAGGGTCACAAACGCGTTTGGCAGGGGCTGGCCTGTCCTGGACGTATCGGGAGCTCGATCCAGATGTGTTCGGTGAAGAACTGGAGCGGGACGTCTACGCGGCGGCCGACCGGATCGCTGCTGTCCTGCTGACAGCAACAAGAAACGCCTGAGGAGCACGCCATGCCTGATGGAAGCCTCGGTCCGCTGACCGAACACGACCTGTTTCACCGCCGATTGGCCGAGTTCAACGAGCGCCGCTTCACGCCGGGTCTGCCGCGCGCGGATTGGCGGGACGAGATCGAGGAGCAGGCGCAGATGCTCGTCGAAGAAGGATCTTGGCTGGAGCAGTTCCGGGCGCAGGTGTCCGAGCGGGCGTCCGAAGCGCCGGGCGACCCGGATGGCTTCCTGGCGTGGTTCGAGGCGCTCGAGGAGAGCGGGCCGGGCCAGAACGATCTGCTGTTCCCTTGGTTGGCCGAAGAGGCGACCATGGACGAGATGCGTTGGTTCCTGACGCAGGAAGTGGCGGGGGAGGCAGGGTTCGAGGACCTGACGGCGATCACCCAGGTCAAGCTGCCGCAACAGCCGAAGCTCGAGCTGGCGCGGAATTACTGGGACGAGATGGGGCGGGGCAATCCGAAGGGGATGCATGGCCCGATGCTGGAGGCGCTGTCGCATGCGCTGGGGCTGACGCCATCGGCCGAGACGACGATGTGGGAGTCGCTGGCGTTGGCCAACACGATGGCCGGGCTGGCGTGCAACCGGCGCTATGCGTACCATTCCGTGGGGGCGCTCGGGGTGATCGAGCAGACGGCGCCGAGCCGAGCCAAGCTGGTCGGCGACGGGCTGAAGCGCCTCGGCGTGCCGGCCGGTGACCGCCATTATTTCGATCTGCACGCTATCCTCGACGTCAAGCATTCGGAGGCTTGGAATGCCGAGGCTGGGGCGCCGCTGGTGGCGTGGCGGCCGGAACTCGCGCCGGCGCTGGCCGAGGGCGCGTTGATGCGGCTCGAGGCCGGGGCGGCCTGTTTCCGGCGTTATCGCAAGGAGTTGGGGCTGGCCTGAGACGGGCTCAGCGTCCCGACTGCACGCGCCGCTCCAGCACCGAGCCGGCCAGCGAGATCAGCAGGCAGCAGGCGAAGAAGATGAGCGCCGCGAACACGTAGCCTTCGCGGGCTAGGCCAAGCCAGGACTGGTCCTTGAGCGACTGGTTGACCACGCCGAGCAGGTCGAACAAGCCGACGATGCTGACCAGCGTGGTGTCTTTGAAGAGATCCACCACGAGGTTGACGATCCCCGGCAGGGCGACGCGCATGGCCTGGGGCAGCACCACGGTCAGGTGCGCGTGCACAGGGTGCAGGCCGAGGGCGGCCGACGCTTCGTATTGCCCGTGGCCGATCCCCTGCAAGCCGCCGCGCATGACCTCGGCCATGTAGGCGGACAGGAAGAAGATCAGGATCAGCGCGGCGCGGACCAGGTTGTCGGGGCTCCAGCCCTCGGGCAGTGCCATGGGCAGCAGAACGAGGCCCATGAACAGCGCGGCAAGGATCGGCACGCCGCGCCAGAACTCGATCAGCACCGTGCAGAGCCCATGCACGAACGGCCAGCGCGAGCGGCGGCCCAGAGCCAGCAGCGTGCCGATCGGGATCGAGGCGGCCACTGCGAGGAAGCAGAGCACGACGTTGAGCGTCAGTCCGCCCCAGTCGGCGGTCGGCACCGGGGTCAGGCCCAGCATGCCGCCGGCGAGCAGGATACCGTCGGCGATGGGCACACCGAGCAGCAGCGCCAGGAGCGCGAGCGCTCGCTGGCGACGGAGAAATAGGGCAGCGAGCAGAGCGGCGACGAGCAGCAGGGCAGCGAGATCGATGCGCCAGCGCTCGGGGGCGGGGTAGGGGCCGTAGAAGAACAGGGCGAAGCGGGCGCGGATGAAGGCCCAGCAGGCGCCGTCGGGGCCGCAGGCGCGGCGGTTCGGCGCGATCCAGGTGGCGTCGGCGATCATCCAGCGCCACAGCGGCGGTAGCGCCCAGGCGAGCAGCGCCAGGACGAGCAGGCTGACGACGGCGTTTCGCTTCGAGCCGAACAGGGCGCGCAGGACGCTCAACGCCCCTGCCTTTGCAACTGCCGGTCCCAGCGCCCGATCAGGGCCGAGACAAGCAGATTGACGGCCAGGAACACGCCAAGCACCAGGGTCATGGTCTCGACCGCGCGGCCGGATTGGTTCAGCACGGTGCGGGCGAAGATCTGCAGGATCTCGGGATAGGCGATGGCCGCGCCCAGCGTGGTGGACTTGATGATGTTGAGGTAGTGGCTGGTCAGCGGCGGCAGCAGCGTGCGCAGCGCCTGCGGCAGGATGACGAGGCGCATGGTGCGGCCGGGTCCGAGGCCGAGGCTGCGGGCCGCTTCGCGCTGGCCGTGGGCGACGGCCAGGATGGAGGCGCGCACGTTCTCGGCGATGAAGGCGGCGGTGTAGATGCCGATGCCGACCACGAGCGCCAGCAGCTCGGGCGGCAGGCGCCAGCCGCCCTGGAAGTTGAAGCCGCGCAGCGCCGGACGGTCCCATCCGGTGGTCAGCGCGGCCAGTGCCAGCAGCAGGACGGGCGGGGCGATTGCGGTGAGGAGCACCGGCCAGCGCGGGCGCAGGCGCGGCAGCACGATCGCGGCCAGCAGCCCGGCGGCGACCAGCCACAGGAACGCATCCGATTGCGGCGAGGGCAGGAACAGGCCGCGCACGTTGAGGAACACCGACGAGCCGATGGTGAGGCTGCTGCGCGCGGCCGGCAGCACCTGCAGCACGGCGATGTACCAGAACACGACCTGCAGCAGCTGCGGCGTGTTGCGGATCAGCTCCATCGCCGCGCGCGCCAGCCCGGCGCCGAGCGGGTTGCCGGAGAGTCGCAGCAGCGCCAGCGCCAGGCCGAGGGCGGAGGCGAGCACGATGGCCAGGGCGCTGGCCAGCAGCGTGTTGAGCCCGGCCACGAACAGCGCGTGGCCATAGCTGTCGCTGGTGTCCCACGGCACCAGGCGGAACGGGATATCGAACCCGGCCGGGCGGAGCAGGAAGCTGAAATCGACGTCGATGTTGCGCCGCGCGAGGGCGAGGGAGGCGTTGTGTCCGGCCCAGGCGAGGATCAGCAGCACGATCCCGGCGGCGACGGCTTGGCCGGCCAGCGCGCCGAGGTTGCGGCGGGCTGGTGGCGGGGGGCGGGCTGTGCTTGGCGGAGGGACCACCCTCACCCTAGCCCTCTCCCGCCAGCGGGAGAGGGGATGTCGAGTGGGGTTTCAGCGGAAGGGGAGAGGGTAGACGAGGCCGCCGTCGCGGTAGAGCTTGTTCTGGCCGCGGGCGAGGTCGAGCGCCTTGGGGCCGAAGAACTGGTCGTAGATCTCGCCGTAATTGCCGACCGCCTTGATGGCGCGAGAGCTCCAGGCGTTGTCGAGGCCCATCATCTCGCCGAAGCCGCCCTCGACGCCGAGCAGGCGCTTGACCACCGGGTCGCCGCTGGTCTTTTTCTCGTCCGCGTTGGCTTTGGTGATGCCGTATTCCTCGGCGCTCTTCAGCGCCGCGTCGGTCCAGAAGAGGATGTTGCGCCAGTTGACGTCGCCGTTGCGGGCGTGGATGCCGAGCGGCTCCTTGCTGATGACGCCGTCGAGCACGATCCAGTCTTCGGGGGTCTTGAGGGTGGAGCGGACGGCGGCGAGGCTGCCGGTATCGTCGGTGTAGCCGTCGCAGCGGCCGGCCTCCATGGCGGCGATGGCCTCGTCGGATTTCTCGAACAGCAGGGTGCCGATCTTGGTGCCGTTGCTGCGGGCGAAGTCGGCGATGTTGAGTTCGAGCGTGGCGCCGGTCAGCGTGCAGATGGTGGCGCCGTTGAGGTCGCCGATCTTGGCGACGCCGAGCTTCTTGGACACCAGGAAGCCCTGGCCGGCATAGAAGTTGATGGCCACCTCGTCGAGGTGGAGCTGGAGGTTGCGGGTCATGGTCAGGGTGCTGTCGCGCACCAGCAGGTCGATTTCGCCCGATTGCAGGATGGTGAAGCGGGCCGGGGTGGTGGTGGGGACGTAGCGGACCTTGGTGGGGTCGCCGAGCACGGCGGCGGCGATGGCTTGGCAATAGGCGACGTCGAAGCCGTGCCAGGCGCCGCTGCTATCTTGAAAGGCGAAGCCGGGGATGCCGGTATCGACGCCGCAGGCTAGGGTGCCGCGCTTTTTGATCGCGTCGACGGTCGGGCCCGGGATGGGGATGGATTGGGCCTGGGCCGGGCCGTGGGCGAGCAGTGCGGCGATCGCGCAAAGCCATAGGGTCCTGATCCGCATGCGGCCGTCTCCGTTTTGATCCTGGAGCGAGAGTGTCGTGTCGGGTCGCGGGCGGGGTCAAGCGGTTCGTCGGAGAGAGCAGGCGGAACAATTGGGGGTGGCGGCGGGGGCTGCCCAAGAAATGGTCAGGGGAGAGGGGGCGCGGGGCGGGACGCGAGCACGAGGATGCCGGCGCCGAGTGCGGCGGCGATCACGGTGACGACGCCGAGCATGAGGCGGGTGCGGGCGGCGACCCCGCGCTGCTCGTCCTCGGCGTCGGCGCGGATCTCGGCATGAGCCTGGGCGACGCGGGCGGAGAGGGCGCCGGGGCCGGAGAGCAGCGCGCCGGCGGCCGGGCCGATGGCGACGTGGAGCCCGGCGGCGTCGGGCGGGTCGGTGGCCAGTGCCTTGTCGAGCATGGCGCTGCGAACGAAGGCGCGCTCGAGCGGGATGCTGGTGGCGTAGCTTGCGAACAGGCCGACGAGGCCGGTGAGCGCGAAGCAGGTGAGCAGGAAGGCGATCCAGGCGCCGCGATTTCGCATGCGGCGGACATGCGCCGGGGTCGCAACGTGGTCAAGCAGGGGTGCGAGCCTTGACAGGCTGCCACCCTGCCGATAATGGCCCGCCTCTCGATTTTGCTCTCTCGTTTTTGCTCTCTCGTTTTGCTCTGGCCCCCCGGTGCGGCGGCCCTGCCCCGCGAAGGTTTATCATGAAGATCCGTAACAGTCTGAAATCGGCCAAGGTCCGCGACAAGAACTGCCGCGTGGTGCGCCGCCACGGGCGCGTCTACGTCATCAACAAGAAGAACCCGCGCATGAAGGCGCGCCAGGGCTAACACTCGCTGTTGCCGCTCGGCTGAGCTGGGCCCACATTTGGTCTGGCAAAGACCGAGGGGGGACGGGATGATCGAGCAGCTCAAGCCAAAGGCGGACGTGCTTCTGCGCAAGGACGCGATCGTGGCCGGGTTGCGCCGCGCGGTGCCTGGCGACGGCGTGATCAGCGAGCCGCTTCGGCTCAAGCCGTATGAGACCGACGGCTTGCCGGCGTTTCGGCAGACCCCGCTTGCGGTGGTGTTGCCGGAGACGACGGAGCAGGTCGCGGCGGTGCTGGCGTTCCTGCATAGCCAGGGCGTGCGCGTGGTGCCGCGGGGTGCCGGCACCAGCCTTTCGGGCGGGGCTTTGCCGATGGCGGACAGCGTCGTGGTCGGGATGATGCGGATGAACCGGATCGTCGACGTGAATTATGCCGACCGGTGCGCCACGGTGCAGGCCGGGGTTACCAATATCGGCATCACGCAGGCGGTGGCGGGCGAGGGTTTCTTCTATGCGCCGGACCCGTCGAGCCAACTCGCCTGCATGATCGGCGGCAATGTCGGGATGAACTCCGGGGGCGCGCACTGCCTGAAATACGGCGTGACCGCCAACAATTTGCTCGGCTTGCGCGTGGTGACGATGCAGGGCGACGTGCTGGAGATCGGCGGCGAGTATCTCGACGCGGCCGGGCTGGACTGGCTGGGCCTGCTGACCGGCAGCGAGGGCATGCTGGCGGTGGTGACCGAGGTCACGGTGCGGATCCTGCGGGCGCCGGAGGGTCAGCGGGCGATGCTGGTGGCGTTCGACAGCAACGAGGTGGCCGGGCGGGCGGTCGATGCGATCATCGGCTCGGGCATCATCCCGGTGGCGCTGGAATTCATGGACCGGCCGGCGATCCATGCCTGCGAGGCGTTCGCCCATGCGGGCTATCCGCTCGATGCGGAGGCGCTGCTGATCGTCGAGGTCGAGGGCTCCGTCGCCGAGCAGGACGACCTGCTGGCGCGCATCGCGGCGCTGTGCCAGCCGTTCGCGCCGCTGAGCCTGCGGGTGAGCCAGTCGGCCGAGGAGAGCCTGGCGATCTGGAAGGGGCGCAAGGGGGCGTTCGGCGCGGTGGGGCGGATCAGCCCGGATTACCTGTGCATGGACGGCACCATCCCGACCAGCCAGCTGCCGTTCGTGCTGCGCCGGATCGGCGAGATGAGCGACCAGTATGCGCTCAAGGTCGCCAACATCTTCCATGCCGGGGACGGCAACCTGCATCCGCTGATCATGTTCGACGCCAACGACCCGAGTTCGTTCGAGCGGGCGGAGAATTTCGGCGCCGACATCCTGACGCTGTGCGTCGAGGTAGGCGGGTGCCTGACGGGCGAGCACGGGGTGGGCGTCGAGAAGCGGGAGCTGATGCGGGTGCAGTTCACCGAGATCGAGCTGGAGCAGCAGCGGCGGATCAAGTCGGCTTGGGACCCGGAGTGGCTGCTCAACCCGAGCAAGGTGTTCCCGTTGCCGGTCGCTGCCGCGCTGCCTGCTGCGGCATGAAGGACGAGGCCGAGATCGTCCAGGCGATCCTGGCGGCTGGTGCGGCGCGGGAGCCGGTGTTGGTGCAGGGGCGGGGGACCAAGCTGGGCATGCTGCGCCCGGTGCAGGCGGCCAGGACGATCTCGACCCGCGAGCTGACGGGGATCACGCTGTATTCGCCGCAGGAGCTGATCGTCTCGGCGCGGGCGGGCACGACGGTGGCCGAGCTCGAGGCACGGCTGGCCGAGAGCGGGCAGCATCTGATCGCCGAACCGCCGGACCTGTCGGGCCTGTTGGGCGAGGGGGCGGCGACGATCGGCGGCGTAGTGGCTTCGAACCTGTCGGGGCCGCGGCGGATCGCCTGGGGGGCGATGCGCGACCATCTCATGGGCGTGCGCGCGATCAACGGCGCGGGCGAGAGCATCCGCTCCGGCGGGCGGGTGCTGAAGAACGTGACCGGGCTGGACCTGTGCAAGCTGCTGGCGGGGAGCCACGGCACGCTGGCGGTAATCACCGAGGTGACGCTGAAGGTGCTGCCGGCGCCGGAGCTGACCGGGAGTTTGCTGCTGGCGGCAGCCGATGCCGCCGCGGGCGTGCGGACGCTGTCGGCGGCGTTGGGGTCGCCGTTCGGGGTGTCGGGGGCGGCGTATCTGCCTGAGGATGCGGCGGCGCTGGTGCCGGAGCTGCCGCCGGGCGGGGTGGCGGTGGTGCGGATCGAGGATTTCGCGATGAGCGTCGCGTATCGGCTGGAGCGGCTGCGGGCGGAGCTGGGCGGGGCGTTGCTCGAGGATGCTGCGAGCAAGCGCGTCTGGCGGGCGATCCGCGACGCCCGGCCGCTGCGGACCGAGCCGGCCGACGCGATCTGGCGCATCTCGGTGCGGCCGTCGAACGGCCCGGCGGCGCTGACGGCGGTGACGCAGGCGGGCGGCCGGGGGTTCCTGGATTGGGGCGGCGGGCTGGTCTGGGTCGCGGGTGCGCCGGGGTTGCACGAGACGGTGGCGGCGGCGGCGCGGGCCGGGCGCGGTACCTGGACGTTGCTGCGGGCGCCGGACGGGATGCGGGCGACGGTCGATGTGGTGCCGCCGGAGCCGGCGGCGTTGGCGGGGATCACGCGCCGGGTCAAGGCGGCGATGGATCCGCATGGGATCTTGAATCCGGGACGCATGTATGCGGGGCTTTGAGGGTTAGATGCAGACCGAATTCAGCGCGGACCAGCTCCGCGACCCCGACATCCAGTCCAGCAACCAGATCCTGCGCACCTGCGTGCATTGCGGGTTCTGCACCGCGACCTGCCCGACCTTCGTGCTGCTCGGCGACGAGTTGGATTCGCCGCGAGGGCGGATCTACCTGATCAAGGACATGCTCGAGAGCGGGCGGCCGGCAACCGAGGAGGTGGTGCGGCATGTCGACCGCTGCCTGTCGTGCCTGGCCTGCATGAGCACGTGCCCGTCGGGGGTGAACTACATGCACCTGGTCGACCATGCGCGCACGCATATCGAGCGGACGTATCGGCGGCCGTGGGATCAGCGCTGGCTGCGCGACCTGCTGGTGCGGGTGCTGCCGCGGCCGCGGGTGCTGCGGGCGGCGTTGCGGGCGGCGCAGGGGGGGCGGGCGCTGCGGCGGCTGCTGCCGAGGGGGACGCGGCTCGGGGCGCAGCTCGACGCCATGCTGGCGCTGGCGCCGGCCGCGCTGCCGAAGGCGGGGACGATGCAGCGGCCGCAGGTGCATCGTCCCCTGGGTCCGCGGCGGGGCCGGGTGGCGCTGCTGGCCGGGTGCGCGCAGACCGTGCTGGATCCGGCGATCAACGAGGCCACCATCCGCCTGCTGACCCGGCTGGGGATCGAGGTGGTGATCGCCCGCGGGGTCGGCTGTTGCGGGGCGCTGACGCATCACATGGGCAAGCACGAGCAGGCGCTGGCCAGTGCGCGGGCGGCCATCGAGGGGTGGACGCGCGAGATCGAGGGCGAGGGGCTGGACGCGATCGTCGTCAACACCTCTGGCTGCGGCACGACGATCAAGGATTACGGTTTCATGTTCCGCACCGAGCCTGAGCGCGAGGCGGCCGAACGGGTCTCGGCGCTGGCGCGGGACATTTCCGAATACCTGGTCACGATCGGCTATGCGCCGAGCCAGACGGCGCCGGATCTGCGCGTCACCTACCATGCCGCCTGCAGCCTGCAGCATGGGCAGCGGGTCGTGGACGCGCCCAAGGCGCTGTTGCGGACGGCGGGCTTCGCCGTCGCCGAGGCGGCGGAGGGGCATCTGTGCTGCGGCTCTGCGGGCACCTACAACCTGCTGCAGCCGGCGATCGCGCAGCGCCTGCGGGCGCGCAAGCTCGACAATATCGGGCGGACCCGGCCGGACGTGATCGCGGCGGGCAATATCGGCTGCATCACGCAGCTGGCGGGCGATGTTCCGGTGGTGCACACGGTGCAGCTGTTGGATTGGATGGCGGGCGGGCCGAAGCCCGGCGCGCTGCCTTGAGGCGGCGGGCGTTCCTGCTGCTGGCCGTCCTGGCCGGCCCGGCGGTTGCGCAGTCGGGTGAGACCGTGCCGATCGACAATTTGCTGGCCGCGTTGAAGGCGGCGCCGAGCGAGCCGGCCGCGGCGGCGCTCGAGGCGCAATTGCGGGCGCGGTGGGCGCGTGCGGCCAGCCCGGCGGTGCGCCTGCTGCTCGCCCGCGGCGCCCGCGAGTTGTCGGAGAACGCGGCCGGCGACGCGCTGGACAGCTTCGACGCGGCGCTCGACCTGTCGCCCGACCTGCTGGAGGGGTGGCGCGGCCGGGCGCAGGCGCGGCGCGGCCTCGGCGATTATGGCGGCGCGGTGCGCGACATCGAGGAGCTGCTCAAGCGGGAGCCGCGCAGCTTCCTGGCGTGGCAGGAACTGTCGCGGGTGGCCGAGGCACGGCGGGACTGGAAGACCGCTCTGGCGGCCTGGCAGAAGGTGCTGGAGATCAGTCCGCGCACGCCTGGGGGCCAAGACCGCCTGCGCGACCTGAGCCGGCGGGCGCTGGGCGAGTCGCTTTGAGCCGCGGATGGGCGCGGGTGCACGGACCGGGCGATCAGCGGAGACAATCGACGTGAGCCATACGCAGATCCCCCCGGGCTGGGTGCTTCGGCCGGGCAAGGCGTTCAACACCTATGTGGGGCCGTTCTACGAGCGCGAGGGCAGGGATGCGTTGCGGTGCGGCTTCGTCACGGACGAGCGGCATGGCAACAAGCGGGGCGTGACGCATGGGGGGATGATTGCGACGGCGTTCGACGTGGGGCTCGGCAATGCGAGTTGGGACGCGTCGGGGCAGAAGCCGTGCGCGACGGTGCAGCTCAACATCCACTATATCGGCGCGTTGCAACTGAATGAATTTGCCGAGATCCAGGCGGAATTGGTCCGCGCGACTCGGAGCTTGGTGTTTCTTCGCGGCGTGATGACTGTGGGCGAGCGGACGGTCGCAACGGCGGATGGGGTCTGGAAGATCCTGGCCTGGCGCGGCGAGGCCTAGGCGCGGTGAGAGAGCGGTCGCAGCCGGCGAGACTCGACGCATTGTTGATCCCGACGGCTTGACTTCTCCACAAGATTTTGTGGCATCTCGGCCGAATCGCACTAGCGCTAGGGGATATGGCTCGGTAGGTTCATTTCAGTGTTGCGGCAAGGAGGCTTGCAATGGAGTGGAACGAGGAGACGATCGCCCGGATCCGGGCGCTTTGGGCCGAGGGCCATTCGACCGCTGAGATCGGCCGGCGCATGGGCGTCAGCAAGAACGCGGTGGTCGGCAAGGCGCATCGCCTGAAGCTGCCGGCGCGGGCGTCGCCGATCCGCCGCGGCACCGGGGAAAAGCGGCCTGCGCGGGCGTCGGTTCGCCGGGTCACCGGGCCGACCTTGCCGGCGCTGCACTCCGTGCCGCGTCCGGCGCCGGCGGCGTCGAAGCCGGCGGTGCCGCTGCGGCCGGTGCCGATGCAGCCGCGTCCGGCGGGGCGGGTCTCGGCCTGCTGCTGGCCGCTGGGCGAGCCGGGGACGCGGGAGTTCCGGTTCTGTGGCGACCCGACGGTGCCGGCCAAGCCCTATTGTGACGAGCATGTCGCTCTTGCGTATGTGAAGGTGCGGGACCGTCGCGAGGACGCCGCCTAAGCGTCCGGGTTGCGCCCGCCTGCTTGCGCACAAGGCAGGCGGGCGCTAGGTCCGGGTATCATGTCATCAATCCATAACGCCGTCGCTCGTCCTCCTCACACTGCGCTCGACGCCGACTCGGTGCGGGCGGCCTACAGGCGGTGGGCGGGGGTCTACGACACGGTGTTCGGCGGGGTCTCCGCGTCGGGGCGCCGGCGGGCGGTGGAGGCGGTCAACGCGCTGCCGGGACGGCATGTGCTCGAGGTGGGAGTCGGCACCGGGCTGGCCTTGCCGCGTTATACGCAGGCCAAGCGGATCACCGGGATCGACCTGTCGGCGGACATGCTGGCGTTCGCGCGCAAGAAGGTTTGCGAGTCCGGCCTCGACAACGTCGAGTCGCTGCAGGAGATGGACGCGGAGCAGACCACGTTCGAGGCGGGGCGGTTCGATATCGCGGTGGCGATGTTCGTGGCGTCCGTGGTGCCGAATCCCCGCCGGCTGTACGACGAGATGTGCCGGGTGGTGCGGCCCGGCGGTTATCTGCTGTTCGTGAACCATTTTGCCGCCGAGCGCGGGCCGCGCTGGTGGATGGAGCGGGCGTTGGCGCCGGCATCGCGCAAGCTGGGCTGGCATCCGGACTTCTCGCGTGACGCCCTGCTCACGCAGGAGGAGCAGACGCGGGCAAAATTCACGCCGGTGCAGCCGCTGGGTCTGTTCACATTGGTGACCCTCCCCAATTGATCCTCACGCGGCAGCGATGCCGTTCGACTTGATCTGTCGTAGGGCGTCCGATACTCCCTGCGGCGGTGCGGCATGGTTCGTCCGTGCGCGATGGATAGGATGGGGCGGGATGCAGGTTTCACAGCGGTTGCGGGCCGCGTCGGTCGGGGTCGGCACTCTTCTGGCCGGATCGCCGGCCTGGGCACAGGTGCCGCGCAATTGGCAGCTCGGCTTCCAGGCGCCGCAGAGCCCGGTGCAGGAAGGGATCGAGGGGCTGCACGCGCTGGTCATCTGGCTGATGGCCATGGTGACTGTCTTCGTTGCTTGCTTGCTGCTCTACGTGGTCTGGCGCTATCGCGCGTCCAAGAACCCGACGCCGAGCCGGGTCAGTCACCATACCGCGCTCGAAGTCGCGTGGACGTTGCTGCCGGTGCTGATCCTGGTGGTGATCGCGATCCCGTCGTTCCGGCTGGTCTTCTTCGAGGACCGCACCAACGACGCCGCGCTGACGATCAAGGCGACCGGTCGGCAGTGGGCGTGGGAATACACCTATCCCGACAATGGCGGGTTCAGCTTCATCAGCAACATGATCGCCGACGACGAGCTCAAGCCCGGTGATCTGCGCCGTCTCGCGGTGGACAACCGCCTGGTGGTCCCGGCGGGGCGCGACATCCGTATCCTGACGACCAGCAACGACGTGATCCACAGCTTCTTCATCCCGTCGCTTGGGGTTCAGCGGTATGCGATCCCCGGCCGCACGATCGAGACCTGGGTCAAGGTCAACAAGCCCGGCATCTATTATGGCGAGTGCAATCAGGTCTGTGGTACCAACCACTCGGCGATGCCGATCGCGGTCGAGGCGTTGGCTCCGGACGAATTCGCCAAATGGGCCGAGCAGGCCAAGACGAAGTTTGCGGTCAAGGGTCCGGAGGAGGGCGAGCGGACCCTTGCCTCGGCGGCAGTGAGCGGCGGGAGAGAATAGATGTCGGCTTCGACACGTGACGTTCACGCGCATGACGACCACGGGCACAACCCGGGGTTCGTGAAGCGCTGGTTGTTCAGCACCAACCACAAGGATATCGGCACACTCTATTTGATCTTTGCGATCTGCGCGGGGCTTATTGGCACGTCGCTTTCCGTCTACATGCGGATGGAACTGCAAAACCCGGGCTTGCAGTATTTCAAGGACGGCCAGGCCTGGAACGCGACGGTTACAGCGCACGGCCTCATCATGATCTTCTTCATGGTCATGCCAGCGATGATCGGCGGGTTCGGCAACTGGTTCGTGCCGCTGATGATCGGCGCGCCGGACATGGCGTTCCCGCGCTTGAACAACATCAGCTTCTGGTTGCTGGTGCCAGCGTTCCTGCTGATCATGGCCGGGCTGTTCACGGGCGACGGCGCTGGGCCGGGCTGGACGCTGTATCCGCCGCTCTCGAGTGCCACGTATATGCCGGGTCCGGCGATGGACTACACGCTGTTCGCCTTGCACCTGGCCGGCGTCTCCTCGCTGCTGGGCGCGATCAACTTCATCACCACCATCTTCAACATGCGCGCGCCGGGCATGACGCTGCACAAGATGCCGCTGTTCGTGTGGTCGATGCTGGTGACGGCGTTCCTCCTGCTGTTGTCCATCCCGGTGCTGGCGGGCGCGATCACCATGCTGATCACCGACCGCAACTTCGGCACGGCTTTCTTCGACCCCCAGGGCGGCGGTGACCCGGTGCTGTTCCAGCATCTGTTCTGGTTCTTCGGCCACCCCGAGGTCTACATCATGATCCTGCCGGGCTTCGGCATGGTCAGCCACGTGATCTCGACCTTCAGCCGCAAGCCGATCTTCGGCTACCTCGGCATGGCCTATGCGATGATCGCCATCGGCGTGGTCGGCTTTGTCGTGTGGGCGCACCACATGTT
>JAABUL010004737.1_pt1 | contig 17787 bp, 15 predicted proteins | sample 5559151 | NCBI WGS metagenome assembly JAABUL01 (sample SAMN10711876, study PRJNA513368) | rock metagenome | isolation source: Antarctica rocks | place: Antarctica: Victoria Land, Pudding Butte sud | reverse complement strand
CACGGAAATGCCGGCGGCGATGATAGATCCCGCGGCCAACAGGGATACCCCTGTCCGTAGCCGTATCGTAGCATGATGAGTCCGTGGCATCGAATCGTTCTCCCCTGACTATAAATGAGCGAATGGGCGCTAGAAACGCCTACCGCTGATGGGATAGTATCATATCGAGCCCTGCCAGGGGAAACGGAAGGGGTCCAGCCGTCACGGCTGGACCCCTGTCGCTGTCATAGGACCTGTTATTTAGTCCATCACCGCGACGCGTACGCGAGTTCCTCGGCGGCGAGGACCGGGTCGTGCAACGGCTCCGGGTCGGGCGTCATCGAGACCACGAATTCGCCGTCTCGTCCCATCACCACATGCTCGGGGCCTAAGCCAGCCGGCAACAGCTTGGATTGCTGTACGGCGCGCTCCAGCGCGCGCTTGTTGCGCAGGCCCAGGGCGTCCAGGATCGGGTTGCTGACGAAGCGCACATGCTTGATGGGCGTGTGCAGGAGCGTGCGCTCCATCGCCGCCGCGAACTCGTTGCCATTGGGAATGAGCTCGAGGGCGGGCATCTGGAAGCCGCGGTAGACCTGTAAGATGGTGTCCAGTGTCTCGTGCGGGAAGTAGCGCATGTTGATGCGCACGACCTCGAGGAAGATGCCGTGGTGGGCGATCTCGTCATTGGCGACCGTCTTGAACGCGCCGGCCGCGCCGATCTGCTGGCCGCGCGCGCGCTCTATAGGGGTGAGGTCGGCCGGCAGCCCATAGTCGCTGCGGATGCGCTTGCGCATCTCCTCGTAGTTGAAATACGTGGCGCGCTCCTGGACCATCGCGTAGCAGACGGTGCCCAGGGGCGTGTCGAGGCCGGGATGATCTTTGCCCATGCGCCATTTGTGCGCGGCGACGCGGTCGCGGTAGGCGGCCAGCGACTCTTCCGTGCGCTGGCCCGAGTGAAACAGCACTAACTCCCACGCCTCGGCGTGCTTGAGCTCTTCCATGCCCCACGCAAGCTGTAGGTTGCGTCGCTCGCGCATACCATTGACGGCGCGCAGGCCCTCTTCGACGTAGTCGCCCACGTAGTCTTCGACGCCGAGATAGCCCTCGATGATCGTGACGGTATCTTCGCTGAGAAGGTGGCCGTGCTCACGCATCTCCGCCAGGGGCAAATCGTCCCAGGGCGTCCAGTTGCGGACCTTCATGGCCTTACGGAAATAAGTAATAAAGGCTTCGCGGACCTCGCGCGACGCGGCGAGCGCTCTCGCCTCGCGCGTCCAGGGTCCAGGGATAACCGACGGCATCTGCACCGTATGCTCCTTGATTATGAGGTGCCGCTGCCTCGGTGACAGCGGCCGGCGGGCGTCGTCTCCGTCGTCTCTGTCATCTTGCTAGGCCGACAGCGGTAGGTGTGTCCCGTCCCTTGCAGTGTGACAGCCCGCGCCGCATAGCACAATAGCCCGACCGTGTGTGGCCGTGCGGCCCTCACCCCCACCCCATGGCTAACTGGACCGTCAGACCCTAACCGCGGGTCTGACGGTCCAGTTAGCCATGGGGTGGGGGTGAGGGGGGCTATGAGCGTGGCGTAAAGGCGGCATGACCTATGCTATTACCCCCTAACGAAAGGACAAATGAAGAGATGCACGAAGGCGGAGGGAGCATGTGTATGGACCGGCCATCATACCAGTTTGGGATCAGCGAGTTCACGACGTGGCCGTGGAGTTTCGAGGATGACGTTGAGAACTACGCGCGGCTCGGCGTCGACACCATCGAGGTCTGCGAATTCAAGCTCGACGACAAGCGCGTGGCCGAGCAACTGGCGCTCATCGCCCCGCACAACTTGACGGTCTCGTCGGTGCAGCCCGCGACGCGTACGCTGTTCCCCAGCCAGTCGATGCCAGAGCCCAAGGACATCCCCGCACGTATGGCGTTGTTCCGGCGTAGCATTGAGCGGATCGGTCCTTTCGCGTCCGACGCTCCCTTCGTAACCAACACGGGTATCCCTCCGAAGGGGAACATTGCTCATGTGTACGAGGTGGCCGCGCGCGAGTACCGCGCGCTGGCCGAGTTCGCCGTTTCACAGGGGGTACGCGTCGCGTTGGAGCCGTTGAACCCCTCGACTATGAACGTGGAGTCGGCGATCTGGACGCTCGAGCAGGCCATGCGCGTCGTGACCGCGGTCGACCACGCGGCCTTCGGCGTATGCCTCGACTACTGGAATATCTGGCAGAACGCGGCGGTCGAAGCGGCTATCAAGGCGTGCGGCGATCGTATCTTCGTCGTGCAACTTAGCGACTGGCGCACGCCGCGCTCCCTACAGGATCGCTACATCGTGGGACAGGGCGAGATACCCCTCGCGCCGCTGATTCGCGCCACGTACGATAGCGGCTTCCGCGGCGCTTACTCCGTCGAGATCTTCTCGCACGATGTGCCGGACTCGCTCTATGACCGTGATCTCTCCGAGGTCATCAAAGAGAATCACGCCGGTGTAGATCGGGCGTGGGCGGAGGCTTTTCGTGAGATGAGAGACGCCCCTCGTGAGATGGATTGATGAAGGATAAGACATGCAACCGGTAAGGGACGTTTTCGAGGGCTACGGCGACGAGGCGCCGGACGACCGGCCGTTGGGGGCGTACGCCGGCCTCGGCGCCCTCTTCAGCGCGGAGTTCGCGCTCTTTCTCTACGCGGTCAGGCGCACCGGGCGTACGTTGCCCGAACGCGTCGAGGCGCGCGACCTGTTGCTGCTGGGGGTGGCCACGCACAAAATCGCGCGTATCGTGACCAAGGAGATGATTGCCAGCCCGCTGCGCGCGCCGTTCACGCGCTATCAAAAGCCGGCCGGAGCCGGTGAGATCAACGAATCAACGCGTGGGACGGGGCTGCGTCACGCCCTCGGTGAGTTGCTGACCTGCCCGTTTTGTTTCGCGGTGTGGGTAGCCTCCTACCTCACCTACGGTTTCGTGTTCGCGCCGCGTGTCACGCGTCTGATCGCGGGTATCTTCGGCATGGTCACGCTCTCAGACACGCTGCAGGATCTCTACGATTTGCTCAAGAATAAGGCCGAACACCCAGACGAGTCGAAAGTCGATAGTGATACGGCGGATGCTAAACCGATGGCGCCATTACCATGTGTCGTGGCAACCCATACCTTCCGACTTTCGACTATCAACTTTCGACTTTCGACTACACGAGGATGCGCAGGGGCGACAGGATACGCTCGGCGGCTTTGGCGATCCAGGGGCGGCGCGACCACTCGTCGCGGGTCAACTCGACGGAGTAGGCTTTGTCCTGCTCGAACAATTGCTCCATTTGCTGGGCCAACTCATCGCTGTAGATCTCGACGTTGAGTTCGTAGTTGCCGAGCGAACTGAGGCGGTCCAAGTTGGCGCTGCCAATCGTCGACCACTGTCCATCGATCGTGCATGTCTTGGCGTGGATCATGACGTTGTAGCGGAAGATGCGTATCCCCGCGTCCAGGCACTCAGCGAAGAGGCGGCGCGCCATCCAGTCGGCGACGGTGTGGTTGGAGATGCGCGGCAGCAGCACCTGCACGTCCACGCCGCGCGCCGCCGCCGCCGTCATCGAAGCGAGCAGCGCGCGGTCGGGCACGAAGTAGGCGTTGGTGATACGTATGTAGCGCTCGGCGCGGTCGATGGCCGCGATATACATGTCGCGGATGGGGAAGGCCAGGCGCAGCGCGTCGTTGCCGCGCGGCACGAACAGGGCGTCGAACTGGCGCGGATAGTGGCGTGTGATATGCTCGTCGCGGGGCTGGTGATCGTCCCAGAAGTACACGAACAGCTGCGCCAACTGCGCCGCGCCGGGACCCTCCACGCGTACGTGCGTATCGCGCCACTGTGTGGCGTAGAGGCTGCCCAGGTTATAGCCGCCGGTGAAGCCGACCTTGCCGTCGACGACGAGCACCTTGCGGTGCTCCAACGCGTAGTGCCCCGGGTCGAGCGCTTGCCAGGGGCGTCGTATCGCACGGTACTCGAGCGCGTGGATCGACGGCGGGAAGCGCTTGAAACTGCTCGGCACCACGAGATTGCCGAAGGCGTCGAAGATGACGTAGACGTCGACCCCCGCGTCCGCCTTGCGCGCCAAATGCTCCTTGAACTCTTGGCCTACGGCGTCACCTTTCCAGATGAACGTTTCGAGGTAAATCGACTCTTCGGCGGCATCGATCGCGGCGAGCATGGCGTCGAACAGTTCACGCCCATAGCCGAAGACTTGCAGGCGGTTCGCACCGGCCGTCGCGTCGGGGATGCGTTCGTGCGGGAAGCCCTGGGGCTGGTTGCGGCGCTTTAGCCAGGCGATCGTGGATACGACCACGACGATGACTGCCTGCAGCGCGGCCACGACGGCGAGGCCCCACAGCGCTACGCGCCGGGGCGAGAGCGGCCGATGGAACAAGGTTTGTCTCCGTTTCATATCCCGCCCTGCCGGCGCTCATACCCCTCGCGCATGCCGCTTCCCGCCTTCCGCTCGTCTGTATCACAGCGTCCCACACGACACCCCACGGGCGTCACCTAACCATAACCGAAAAAAGAGTAAATTGGTCAAACAATTCGTCATGCCGCGATACTTTGGCACGGCGCGTGCGTTATTAGAGGCGGACGTGCGCGCGGCGCCCCCAGCAGTCCCATCATTATTGCCTAACCCTATCATGTCAGACAGCGCGCCGACCCTGGGTCGCATACACGCGGGTATTTTTAAGGGGACAATAAACGGATGAGACAGCCCGGTGGCGGTGCGGAGCGTGCGGCGACGGTTGAGGACGTGACGGCGGGCGTGGTTCGCGGTCGTCACTCCACGCGAGGGGGCGGCCTCTTTAGCGAACTGCTTCTAGCCATACCGCCGACGCTTACTGTGTTGGCGGCGCTGTGGCTGACCGAAACGCTGATCCACCGGCGCGTGGTCTTCGCCGCGCTGGCCGCGAGCGCCTTTCTGATCTACCGCGACCCCGCGCATCAAATGAACAGCGTGCGGGTCATGGTGACGGCGCACCTATGCGGCGCCGCTCTCGGCCTCGGCGCCGAGTTACTGCTCGGCCCCAGCTACACCGCCGGCGCGGTCGCCATGGTCGCCACAATCCTTACGCTCATCGTGCTCGACGCGGTCCACCCCCCGGCCATCGCCACGTCCCTCGGCTTCGCCATCCTGCCCAACCAGGAGGGCGTGCTCGGCGTGTTCCTGCTCGCGTTGGCGATGGTCGCCGTCCTCGTCGTCCTGCAACGCCTTGCCCTGAGAACCCTACACTACGTCGAGCGTCGTGCGTAGGGGCTAGTACAGATACCAGGAGTCTGATGATCATACTGCTGCACGTCCTCGCGCACGGTCACCCGCTGGGCGCGCACGCCGTCCACGCTGTGTCCGGCCTCGCCACGGCGGCGCCGACCCCGCATCCGACGTCCATCGCCAACGGGCGCGGCCCCGCGCTCTCCGGCTCGAGCGGCGCGACCGGCGGCGCGACCACCAAGCACGCGTACGATGATTTCCTGGCCCAGATACTGCAGTTTCTCATCTTCCTGGCCAACTTGATCGGCGCTTGCATTATCGCCATCGCCGTCGTCCGTGAGGCGCTCTACTACCTGTACGAACTCGTGCGGGACAAAGGGCGGTCGATCCCGGACAAAGAGGCGATCCGCCTCTCGCTGGGGCGCTCGTTGTCCCTGGCGCTGGAGTTCCAGCTCGGGGCGGACATCCTGAGCACCGCACTGAATCCGAGCGCGCAGGACCTCATCGTGCTCGGCGCGGTGGCCCTGTTGCGCACGTTCCTCAGCTACTCGTTGAGCCGTGAGATCGCCGCCGAGGCGCGTCGCGTCAGTGAAGCGCGGCAGGCTCAGGGGCAGGGAGGGCAGGATACGCCCTCGGGGTCTGAGTCTGGCCGCGAGTCACCGATGGCGACCGTGCGCCGCAAGCTCGGCGAGGGGGGACGCTCCTAGCGTTGCTGAGTCGATAGCCGGAAGTCGATAGCTGACACCTATCGACTATCGACTCAGAGGTGGCACAACTCCTGCTTAATGTATCGTGCAAAGATACATAATCGTGAGAGCTACAAGGTGAGGAGGCGTCACACAAGCTATGGACGTTGCGACAGGAGTTGGCGCGAGCGAACGCGTGGCTATCTATAAGGTTCCCGACCATCAGTTGCCTGTCGGCAGTACCCTTGGCGGTCCCAAGGTGTGCGCCATCATCAAAGCCACCGGCGCGCTCAAAAATGTCTACAGCATCGACCTTGGCGCCACGCTGTTTGGCTCGCTCGTGTTGCACCACTGGGACGAACGCACCGGCATGCATCTGGCCCCACGGGCCGGGACCTTCACACTGCACCCCGAGCACCAGGAGCACACGTTCAGCCTGGTCAACGGGCTGGCCGTGCACGAGGACATCTTCGTCTTGAGCGGGCAGCCCGGCGCGGATGGCGCGGTCGATCCGCCGGCCGTCTACTACACGGTCGAGTTGCGTAATGAGTCCACCGAGGAGATCAGCACGTCGACCTATGCGTTCTGTCAACTGCGCGGCGATACGGCGCACGACATCGTCGCCGCCTACGATAAGCGGCTCAACGCGCTGGTTGCCTGGAACAAAGAGCGCCCAGAGCAGGCGCGTATCTTCGGATGCTCCGAGAAGCCGACGAGCTTCGAAACGACATCCGACTATGGGACGGCCGTGTCCGGCCGCTCACCCGGCATGCTCTCGGGCCACACCGACGCGTCTCCCAACGACCCGCTCGGCGTGCTGCACCATGCGCACACGCTCAAGCCCGGCGAGAGCGTGTCTTTCTACTACCTGTTGAGCTTCTCGGGGGAGGGGCGCAAGGGCGCGGAACAGGTGTACAGGTCGTGTCCCAAGGCTAGCGTGGCGCTGGCGCGGACGATGGACTACTACCACGACATACTGGGCCGCTGCGTCGTTCTGACCCCTGATCCGCGGGTCAACCGCGGCGTGCTGTGGGCCAAGGCCAACATGCTGCGCGTCATGCTCAAGGCGCCGACAGGGTGGTGCTTCGTCAACGACCCCACCCGCTCCAACAACGCCGTGGGCCGCGACACCGCCTGGTTCGGTTTCGGCGGCGACTACTTCGTGCCTGAGTTCGTGCGCGACGCGCTGCGCGCCTTCGTGCGGTTGCAGGAGCCCAATGGCATGATCGTCGAATACTACGATATCCGCGACGATAAGTCCGCCGATTACGGCCTCAACATCAACGACAACACACCTCTGCTGATCCTGGCGCTGTGGCATCACTACAACAGCACGGGCGATGAGGATTTCCTGCGTGAAGTATACCCCGCCGCGCTCAAGGCCGCGCGCTATATCCTCTCGCAGCGCAACGAGCAGGGGCTGGTGTGGTGTACCGCGACCGGCACGTCGGACTGGGGCATCATCGGCTGGCGCAATGTGATCAAGGACTACCGCCTCTCCGGCGCCACCACCGAGGTCAACTCCGAATGCTACGCCGCCCTGGGCACGATGTCGCAGATGGCGCGCGCGCTCGGTGAGCACGATGTCAGCGCCGAGTTCGCCGGCCACGCCGGCGCGCTCAAAAGGGCGATCAACGCGCACTTGTACGACCCTGAGAGCGGGCTGTACTACCTCAACATCGACATCGACGGCACGCCGCGCGGCGACGTGACCTCCGACCTCGTCTTCCCCGTCATGTTTGGCGTCACCAACGAGGACACGGCCGCGCGCGTCGTCAGCCGGCTCAGTGGCGACGACTTCTGGACCGAAGCCGGCATGCGCGTGGTCCCGCGAGACGCGCCCCACTACGATCCTGGCCGCGAGCCGGCCTATGGCTTGATGGGTGGCGTCTGGGTGGGCGTGACGTTCTGGTACGCCTTCGCCGCGGCGCGCTTCGCGTCGGATTTCGTAGCCGAGGCTCTGGGGTCGAGCTTCCAGAACTACTCGCGCGACCCCCGTCAAAACAACACCGTGCCGGGGCAGTTCTCGGAGTGGCTCAACGGCGAAACGCTGGTCAACGAAGGCATGATGCTCTCGCCGTGGTTCCCGCCGCGCTATTTGTGGGCCGCGATCGAGGGCATGGGTGGGGTCGAACATGGTGAGAACGCCACCACGGTCCACCCACACCTGGCACCCGATTGGCAGTGGATGGGCATCCAGAACTTGCTGTATCGCGGGCGCTACCTGACCTGGTTCGCCGTGCGCACACCTGACATCCTGATCTACAGCAACAGCCATTTCCAGGAGTCGACGCCCTACCTGGCCTACGAGGAGGACATCAGCCCCCGCGTCCACGTCAGCGGTGATGACGCCTGCGGCTTGGGGCTGCGCCAGGGGACCGACCTCGTGGTATTCGTCGGCAACACGAACGAGCGTGTCATCACCACGGCCTTACGCGTCGACGATGACGCGCTCTCCGGCGCCTATCGCTGCCGTACCTACAACAGCCTGCGGAAAGAGTGGGTCGAGGAGGGCGACCTGCTGCCGGCGGAGCGGCTGCGCCGCGGTGTCGCCGTGCAGATCGAGCGTAAAGGGTTTTGCCTCTTCGAGCTCAAGCAGGAGGTTTAGCATCGATGTCTTGATCTCTCAGTATCCGGTGAGGCGCGCATCCGCGCGGTCTCCGCTTTGCAATAAGTACGGTGTTCCGCGCCGCCACGGTTGTATCTTCGCACAATACGTGTTTTTTGATGATAGGCGACGTGTTTTGCCAGCCGTCGCGGGTTACGTCCAAGGGTGGATCATATTTGGCAAAATTTACATCACAAGGTAATACTAATTGGGGTAGGGCAGTCCACAATGCGCCGTCGCGCTAATGTCTTGGCGCGATATATGCGCCTACGTATATGTAAGTTAAGCGGTGGTGAGAATAGGAGGCGCGGGGCTAAAGAAAGATTGTAGAGATAGAAATAAATGACCGCGGACAGGCCGCTTGAACGACGTGAGAGACGAGCCCCAGATATAACATTTCGCGACACGCCCCAGCAAGAAACGACTGTTTTATCAGGAGACGCTTCCTAATGTTTGACTTAGCGACTATTGTGGCCGCCTCACGCGCGGCGGTGGGCCCGACTAGCAGCGCCACTGGCGGCGGTGGTGATACTGTCATCCTCTGGATAGGCTGCGGGCTGATGCTCTTCGGTGTGGTTTGCTTCACCTACCTGCGCCTGCGCAAGGCCACTGCCGCTTCACGCGGTTTCTACGACAAGAGTATCATGATCGTGGCTGTCGCCACCTGCGCCTACATGGCTATGGCCCTGGGCATCGCCTCGATCCACCCACAAGGTATCGCCCCCGGTTCACCCGATAGCATGGCCAACCGTATCTATCTGCCGCGCTACGCCGACTGGGCGATCACCACCCCTTTGCTTCTGCTCGACCTCATCCTGTTCGCCAAGCCCTTACTGAACAAAGGATGGCAGTGGGACGCGATGATCGTGGTTGGCCTGGACGTGCTCATGATCGTGACCGGCGTCGTCGCCGGTCTGATCACCGCTCCAGACCGCTGGTATTTCTTTTGGGCCAGCAACCTGTGCTTCGCCGGCGTGACGGCCTATGTGTTCACCATCTTCGCCAAGGCGCGGCGCATCCAAGAGCCACAGGTGAGTAGCCGGCTGCGTCTGCTCACGGGGTACCTTCTGGTACTGTGGTTTGTCTACCCAATCATTTGGGCGCTCTACTTCGGGGGCGTGATGGGCGGGACCATCGAGGACCTGTCGTACATGGTCCTGGACGTGCTGGCCAAGGTGGTCTTCGGCTTCATCCTGCTGATGGGGCCGGCCGTCGAGTTGGTTGATAAGACGCCCAGTGTGGCGCCGCCCGACGAGGAGAGCGAGCGCGGCACGTCGCGCGTCGGGCGTGTCGGTATCGCCCGCTAAGGACTTGTTGAAGGCCTGATTGCCGCCGCTATGTCGTTTCGGACGTCTAAACGCGGCGGCAAAACGGGAAATCAATAGCGTGAGGAGAAAACCAATGAGTGACAACCAGAGGCTCCGCAAGGAGTTAGAGGCCGGCATACAGACACATCCCGAGGGCCAGACGGTGCTCGATAGCAATGGCGAGAAGCTGGGCACGGTGATCGACCACAACGAGCCGAACCAGTACCTCGTGGTGGAGAAGGGCGCGTTCTTCACCAAGGATCTCTACATCCCGTATTCCTCTGTTACGGGAACCGACGACCAGGGGATCCGCGTCAATATCGCCAAGGGCGATTTCGACGAGAAGGAGTTTCAACGGCCGCCCGACGAGAGCGCGACGCCGACCGCCAGTGCGCCGAGCGGGGCGGGAAGCGCCCTGTCTGGACAGGACGACATGGCCGGCAGCGCCACTATGACCGCTGGAGCCATGGACGACGCGCCGCCAGTTCAGACCGCGCGGGTACAGGAGAGGCAGGCGGCGCCGCCGGTTCAACAGACGGATACCGACGACGAGATCCGCGTCCCGGTTTACGAGGAGGAACTCGTGGCCGGCAAGCGTGAGGAGGAAATCGGCCAGGTCCACCTGCGCAAAGAGGTGGAGACCGCGCAGGAGACGGTCCCGGTGACGCTGCGGCGCGAAGAGGTCACGGTGGATCGCGTGCCGGTGAACCAGGACATCGATCCGAACGCGGCGACAGACGCCTTCAAGAACGCGGACATCGACGTGCCGGTGATGGGCGAGGAGGCGATCGTCGGCAAGCAAGTCCACGAGGTCGAGGAGGTGCGTCTGCACAAGCAGGGCGTGACCGCGCAGGAGCAGGTCTCCGGCACGGTGCGCCGCGAGCGCGTCGTCGTCGACGGAGAAGGCGCCCAGGGCGGCGCGCAGGCCGCCGTTTCCACGGACGACCGGACGAGCTAGTAGTCCGTCAAGCATGGTTTAAACGGTCGGGCGAGCCGTACCCCCTGGGATCGCCGGCATCCTGCCGGCGATCCCAGGGGGTACGGCTCAGAGTTCGCCTGACAAACTACCAGGCGCGCGCTAGAGAACGCGCTCACGGTAGGCCGGGAGCGCCGACGCATCACCTTCGGGGCAGCGCCTCCGGTGGCGCCTCCGGTATAGTACGCAAGTGACAGGTAACAGTATGAGTACGCCCACCAAGGCCAAGGCTAAACGCGGCATCCCCGCGTTGCCCCAGCAGGTCTGGGCGCCCCTGGCGGGCGCCTTCCTGATGTTTGTCGCGGGCGGCATCGGCGTCCTGGCCGGGCAGCCCTGGCTCTTCCCCAGCCTGGCCACGACCGCCTCGCTCCAGATCGAGACGCCGACGCAGCCCGGGGCGCGCTTCTACAACACGGTCGCGGGTCACGGCACGGCCCTGGCCATGGGTTTCCTCGCCGTCGCCGTATTTCGCGCCAACGGCCTGCCCGGCGTGGCCGTGAGCGGGCACATCGTCGCGGCGCGCCTATGGGCCACGGTACTGGCCATGGGATTGACCACGTTGGTCACCATCCTGCTGCGCGCGCCCAACCCGGCCGCCGGGGCGACGACGTTGCTGGTCTCCCTCGGTTTATTCCGCACCGGGCGTGACGCCGTGGTCGTCGTCGTCGGCGTCCTGATCGTCGCCGTCGTCGGGGACGTGCTGCGGCGCCTTCGGCTCGGTGAGAGGCCGTTCGGGTTGGGGCAGGCGTGAGGGCTCCAGCTTCACGCTGTGTAGAAGCTCCAGTTACTTTCTTATGGCTCCCCGCTGGCCTGGCGCCGCCCTGAGGTAGTAGTCCCAGAGCGCCACGATGGCCGCATGCGGCAGGGTCAGCGCCGAGAGCAGCACGAGGTAGACGGCGACCAGCCGCCCCGTATCGCGCCGCCCCACGGCCAACGCGACGCCGGCCAGCCCGGCCAGGCTGACCGCGGTCAGCGGCAGCGCGCGCGCGTGGTAGTGCGCGACCAGCGCCCACCAGGGCCGGCGCCGCGCTGGGGAGGGCGCGGGCGCGCCGGCGTTCTCGTCGAGCAGCGCCCCCACGCGCAGGACGTGCCGGAAGGCGTGCCAGGCCACGAAGTAGACGCCCACGGCGGCCACGGGCGGCGCGGCGGCGAACAAGCCTAGCAGCAGCGCGAGTTCGACCGTTCCCTTTGCCGCCTGCCGCCCCTCGCCCCGGCGCACGCTCCGCGCGATGCCGTCGAGTTCGGCGGCGACCCCGATGGCCGCGCCTGTCGTCGCGACGCGCGGCAGGACGTCCGCGAACCAGGGGGCGTGGGCCGCGCCGAACAGGGGCAGGGCGAGGATCGCGGCGAAGGCGTCCATGCTCACCGCCGGGTGGAGGGCGATAGGGGCCAGCACCACGATCAGGCCACGCGCCAGCGAGCCGGTGGCGTAGCGGGCCGCGCTTCCCGGCAGCGTCACGCCGTCGGCGCTGCCCCAGTGCCAGATCGTGAGCGCCAGGAAGAACAGCAGCCCGGCCGGCGCGCTGACCACCCACAGTAGGAGGACCAGGCCGCAGCCGGCCAGGTAGAGCAAGTAGAACAGGATGTCGTCGCGCCGCGTCCAGGGCGGGCGGGCGATACGCGGCAGCACCAGATGGTCGCACGCGCCGTGCGGCAGGCCGAAGAGCAGTAGGCTGGCCAGCCACGGATAGAGTTGCGCCGCCGCCACGCGACGTGGACGCGCCCGCGCCACGCCGGTCGTGAGCAGGACGCAGGTCCAGGGCACGAGGTCCCAGGCCGCGCCGCCCGGCCGCGCCGCCGCGTCGTCGCCGCGCAGGCTATTCAGCGCGTCGGCGGCCCGCGCCGCCCACGTGACCCGCCAGCGCGGGCGTGCGGCCAACCCGCGCGGCTGGGCGGTCGCCAGCGCCGCCCGCAGGCGGGCGAGGGGCGGGCGGCCCGCGTGGCGCGTGGTGGCGGCCATGGTTCAGGCGCTCCGTTGCGTCATGGACAGCGCCAGCCCGCCGACCCGGCGGAGCGCCGCCCGCGCGTACGGCGCCATGGGCAGCGCCAACACCAGCGCGAGGTCGTCCAGCGGCGTGCTCTCATCTTGCATGAAGCGCACCAGCGCGCGCGGCGGCACGCGGTCGAACAGGCGCACGAAGGACTCCCGCGCCAGCGGCCAGGACTGGCTCAGCGCGTCGAGGAAGACCGCGTCGAGGAACGTGTACTTGGGCGTGGACACGCGGGCGGGGATTGGCGCGCCGCGCATCACCGCGGCAGCTACTCGCGCGGCGTGGCGCTGCATGCGCGCGAACCCGTAGCCGCTCGACGGGCGCAGTCCGCCCCCCGCGACGCCGAGGGCGTAGTGGCGCGGGCCCAGGCGCGCGGGGAAAGGCGCGGTGGTCATGAGCAGGTCGCCGCGCTCCTCGGCCTCGACCGTGTATCCTCCGGCTCCCTGGCGCGCCAGGTATTCCGTGATGCGCTGGCGGTGCTCCGCGTCGGGGACCGCGCACGGCGCGAAGGCGGTGCTCTCGACCAGGGCGCGGTCGGGCGCGAAGGGCAGCGCGTACATGAACGGCAGGCCCTCGAGCGGGGGCACGCGGAAATCCATCAAGGTCGCGGTCGCGGGGTCGAACAGGGGGCGCGCCGTCCGTACGACCTGGCCCACGAACGTCTGGCGCAGCGCGACCGGCGGGGGCGACGAGCGCGCGGCCCCCGCCGGGGCGGCCGCTGGCCGGCTGTCGAAGACCAGGTCGACGCGCAGGGCGCCCGCGTCGGTCAGGACCACGGGCGCGCCCCGCGACTCCTCGACCCCGCGCGCGGCGACGCCCAGGTGCAGGCGGACGTTGGGACGCCCCCGCAACGCGGCGAGGACGTGGCGGTAGTAGTCGGGGGCGTAGATGTGCTGGTAGAGGCGGCCAGGAACCCCGCGCACGACATCGCGGCGCTCCGTAGCGATGCGCCAACGCGGCCACGACGCGGAGACGAGAGGGGCGAGCTCGTCTGGCAGTGGTCCCCAGCTGCACCAGCGTTGCTCGGCCGCGAAATCGGCGCGTGCGTCGACGAGATGCAACTCGCCACTGAAGCCGCGCCGCGCGAGTTGATAGGCGAGCGCGCCGCCCGCACACCCCACGCCAAGGATCGCGATGCGCACCACACCCTCCCAAACCGCCGGCTCATGGCCTAGCCGCCCGGCGGCCACGCCGCGCGACACACGGACCGCGCCGCCGCCCGCGTGTTGACTGCTAGAGCCTGTTATGAACTTCCGCTATCATTAAAGCAACCGTTTCGCCCTAAATGATGCGACTACGCTTGAAGTGAGTCGAAAAGGCGCATCCGCAGGCCAAGGTCGTCGTGCATCGGCTTGTCAGATAGCAGTGAATAGGCTCAGGAGTTCCTCTCGTCGCTTCGATGCTTTCCATCTTAACGATCCGTCGCGATTGTGGCAGAAAAGTGCATAACCAGGCTCTAGCGCACGAAGCATGCCAATCTATCGCGGCGCGATCCGTCCCTTCGCCCACTTGCGGGGATCTGACCCGGCCGAGCCGCGTTGCGATCCCTGCCGGCACGACGATGTGCCCGCGCCGGATGTCGGCGCGACGCACGCCGCTCAGGTTTTGCATGAAGAAGCTCGGGCGCAGGAAGGTGTGGGCCATCCCCGAGGCCTCCAAGCTCCGCTCGATGCGGCGGTGGGGCACGACCGGCAGGCGCTCGGCTCCGAGCACCGAGAGGAAGACGACGCGCCGGACGCCGGCCTCGCGGGCCGCCGCAATGAGCGGGTCAACGTAGCGTCGCGTGTCGGTAATCGCCGGCGGGCGCATCAGGAAGAGCGCCTCGACGCCGCGCAAGGCCAGGTCGTACGTTTCTGGCCGCCCGAAGTCGAACGGCACGGGGGCGACTCCGGCGGGCACGGCGCCGCCTGGGTCGCGCAGCGCCGCGCGCACGGGCAGGCCATGCGCGCCGAGCAGGCGCGCCACCTCACACCCCACGGTCCCCGTCGCGCCCGTCACCAAGATCGTTGTCATGCGCTCCATCCCCCTACTTTACCTTGTAATACCACGTGGCTCCTCCGCCCGGCAAGCGCCTGCGGTCGCTATCTAGACACGGCTCTTGTGCCGCGCGACGGTGGTACACACGGCGTCGCCGCGACGTGAGGGGCGCACGGTGGCCAGTGGCCAGTGACCAGGGACAGCGCCCCACGAGCGCGTCTTCGTCGACGGCACAGTGGCAAAGGGTGGCCGCTCCAGCCGTAGGCGCGCCTAGCCCAAGACAGGCTGTTACAATCTTTAACGAGAGCGGTCGGAGCAGTACGAGTCCGATGGGCGCAGCGCTCGCAATCCCGGCCTAGCCGGGAGGAAGCAAGAATCCCACGGCTTCAGCCGTGCGGAGTGTCAAGAACATATGAACAGCAGATCTAGAGAGGGTCAAGGGTTTGAATATACGGGTGAATCGCCGATTAGCGGCGTTGAGTGCTGTCCCCGCACTGCGCGCGCGCGCGAAAGCAGCTTTGTACGCAGGGTCGCTAGTGGGCGCCTCGGCGCTGATGGACGGGGTTAGCCGCGCCGTGCGCGCGTTGCCCGCGCGCTATCGCTACCTGCCGGCCGATCTCGTGACCTTGCCCCTCATTCTATGCGCGTCGCGGTTGCGGGCGACGATCGAGCGCAACTACGCCACGGCGCTAGCCGCGCCCATGACCGATCCGCGCGCGCGTCGGTTAGCCCGCGCCAGCGTGCGCAACTACGGGCGCATGGCGATTGATTTCCTGGCCGTACGGACCATGACCCCTGACGAGGTGTTGGGCTGGGTGACGCCCGTCAATGAGCGCTACCTCAGGGAGGCGCTCGAAGGGGGGCGCGGCGCGCTGCTCATCTTGCCGCACTTCGGGAGTTGGGATGTCGCGGCCTCCTTCGCCCAGGCCTTTGGGTTGCAGTTGACGATCGTGACCGAAGGGAACTGGGTGGCGGAGTTGGTGGCAGGGTCACGTACCAGCCATGGCGTCACCCTCGTGCCGCGCGAACGGTCACTGCGCCCGCTCTTCCGCGCGCTGGCCCGCAACGAGTGTGTGGTCATGCTCAGCGACATCGCCAAGGACGACCTGCAAGCGGCGGCCGCGCCATTTTTGGGCCGTCCGGCGCGTTTCCCGCTTGGTCCGGCGCGCTTGAGCCGGCAGACCGGCGCTCCCATCCTCGTCGTGTCGTGCGCGCGCCTGCCGGGTGGCCGCTACCGCATCGAGCCGCAGCCGCCCCTCTACGCCGACCCCGACAAGCCCGCGAAGGAGGCCGTGGCCGACTTGACCGCGCGCGTCGCCGCGGGCTTCGCGCGCGTCGTCGCCGCGCACCCCGCGCAGTGGTACCCTTTCCACGAGATCTGGGATGAGCAGGGCTCGTGAAATTATCGCGCCGATTTGACCGCGGCTCGTAGCTGTGGTACTATTGCAACATAGGTGGTTGGTACCATCTTCAGCAGCCCATTTGTCTCATAACTAACCACGAATTATCGTGGCGTATGTTTATCGATAGTAGATAAGGACAAAAGGGCTTGTTGCACCTCATTGCCGTTCGTCATGTTCTCCTCACGCTCGTCGTTGGCGGTACCTGCGGAGGACCCGGTGGCCTTCCCACGGGCCCACACAGCGGCGGCCCTGCTCCCGCGCCGACAGCGGCGGCGTGTAGTACTCCCTCTAGCGCTGTTTTAGCGGCTGCTACGTCTACCGCTACTGTGTCGGTTCCGACAGCGACGGCTACCCCATCGGTTGCCGCGCCGGCGTCTACTGTAGCCCCGCTCGTTGCGACATCGACCGCGACGCCACAGTTGCCCGTAGCCCTGCCACAGACCGGCCGATTCGCCGCTGACGCCCGCTCGAAGCCGGCGGCGCCATGCCAAACACCGGCGCCCCAGCCAACCAACGCTCCAGGATCGCCGACAGCCCCCACGGGCGTCAGCACGCCCTGCGCCGCGCCGGTAGGTAGTAGCGCGACACCCACGCTACAGGCGAGTGCAACGCCTCAGCCTGCGGGTACGACGCATAAGGCGCGGCCCACCAAGACACACACGACGCTGGTTCTCGCGCCAACCGTGACCCCGACCAGTAAGAGCGCCGGTCTGGGCTTCATCAAGGCCCTGGTTGCGTCAACGCCGACGAACACGGCGGGACCGACGAACACGCCGGGGACGCCAACTGCGGCGCTTACGCCGGGAACGCCAACCGCGACGAATACGCCGGGAACACCAACCGCGACGAATACGCCGGGAACACCAACCGCGACGAATACGCCGGGAACACCAACGGTCACAAGCACACCGGGGACACCGACCGCGACAAACACACCGGGAACGCCAACGGTCACGAACACACCGGGGACGCCAACCGCGACAAATACACCGGGAACGCCGACGGTCACGAATACGCCGGGAACGCCGACGGTCACTAGTACACCGGGGACGCCGACCGTGACGCACACACCCGGAACACCGACGGTCACGACTACGCCGGGAACGCCGACCGCGACAAATACGCCGGGACCGACGATGACTCCCGTCACGCCGCCCCCGCCGCCCCCGGCGAACACTCCTGAACTGGGCAGCGGCGAGTTGCTCGGTTTAGGGCTCATCTCCAGCCTTGGCGTTGTATTGTCCTTCAGGCGGAAGCGATCCCGCCGCCGCACCGGCGACGACAGTGAGGCATAGGCTACATCGTGACACTCCCACGCCTAAAGGACATGGGCTTCTCGGCTACACCGAGCTACCTGCGAGGTGTCCGCTCGAACTATCCGGCTCACGCCGGAATACTTTGACGGGGCGCGCATAGACGACCTCCGTTGCCATGGCTTGATTCGTCCGCATCTCCTCATAAAGGCCGATGCACAGGATATTCGTACTACCCACGACATCGGGTACCACCCCACTAAAGCGTGGAGGAGGGTCGATAATGACAGGAACGGGTCGCATGCGGCATGCTGAAGCTAGCCGTGTCTCGCTCACACGGCCAGGAACGTACACCACATGGACCCGCAAAGC
>JAABUL010004735.1_pt1 | contig 17793 bp, 13 predicted proteins | sample 5559151 | NCBI WGS metagenome assembly JAABUL01 (sample SAMN10711876, study PRJNA513368) | rock metagenome | isolation source: Antarctica rocks | place: Antarctica: Victoria Land, Pudding Butte sud | reverse complement strand
GGAACAGCAAGAGAAGGCATTGAAGTACAAGTTACTAATATATTATCTAATGATATTAATAAGTATTCAACTTTAACATTATCGGCTTTAGCCTTAGATGTAAGCAGGACTGCTATTAAAAAAGCAATTAAATCAGGTAGACCTCTTAAAAAGATTTACCTTGTTAAATTAAGTCCTAAAAAATAAAAATGTATTATATATTCCGTTAAATGGATAGTCTAAAGTTTAAGAAAAAGACTGTTTAGGGAGAAGGACCTCATCTAAGCCTGTAAAATGGATAAAGAGGTAGATTTGTTTCTGCGAAACCTATATAAGTAGGTAATTTAAATAACATCAAGGCAGGTACAGCGATGTAATCATTAATTAAACTTGCATTTAAGTAATGCATTTTTATTTATTTGACTCAGGGGGCGTGAAAACCCTACTTTTGTGTATTTGTACTCGGAAGGGTTTTGATGAATATTGAATAATCGGACATAGTACGATAAGGTTGTATGTCTAAAGGGAAACAGCCCAGAACAAGAGTTAATAAGGTTCCAAAATTATTGTTAAGTGAAAATAAGGAAGTATTTATCCAATACATTCAGGAAATAGGCTTAGAAGCGGCCATTTTTTAAAGACCTCGTAACAGAGCACTGGTTAAACTTACTTTTATGTTGTTACTATTGGCATAGCCACAAAAAAAAAAGAATAAAAAAAAATATCAAGAAGAATAAACTTTCATGTTGTGGCTATTGTTATAGCCACAACAAAAAAAGAATAAAAAAGAGCTAATAAGAATAAACTTTCATGTTGTGGCTATTGTTATAGCCACAACAAAAAAAGAATAAAAAAGAGATAATAAATAATAAACAAAAAAAGTAGGTGATTGATAAAAGCACCTAAAATTTAACGGATCTAAACAATATACCGAAACCTTGTCCATATATAGAGATAAAATATTTGTATGATAGAAAGAGGTTGGGTTATAATTAGCTAATCTTTTTAATTTTTAATTAAAAGGGTGCCCATGGAAACCACAATCACCGTTCTAAAGGAAGGTGAATCTGATAGAAATATTAGTTTAATCGCGAATTGGTAAAAGCTATATATTTAATGTGAGTATTGTAAATAACCGGTTCTATTGTATGATTAATTATTATTATATATGGGGTAGCGGAACATTGGGCATAACTCAGATTATTTCTTTTTAAGAATTAAAATTAAGTAACCCAAGTGATAATGCTGACATGAGTAACGATAAAGGGAATTATTCCCTCGCCTAAAGCTTATGGTATTTTATTAAAGTAACGGCCTCTAAGTTTATATTTGCTTTTTATCTAATAAGCTTCTATTTGGTAATAAACTAAAACAGATGATGCAAATTTAAGTTATTTTTTATAGAAAGCAAAGTCCTAAAGGATTAAACGATGAGAAAAGCTAGTAGAGTTTATTGTTAAATAACCTTTGGGTATAGAGAATCTAATAGCTATGAACAGATTGACTGCCGTTTGGCTGTATAAAAGTAGTTTAGGGTTTTTTATGCTAAAGTGACAAAGTGTTCTGGAACAACTTTAAATTCAGCATGGTTGTAAACTATGTTATTGAACCGTACCTAGATACTACCCCCAGTAAGTTAGTAGAGAATACGAAGGCGTTTGAGTGAACAATCATTAAGGAACTCGGCAAATTGGCTCACGAAACTTCGGGATAAGGAGCGCCATTACTCTTGATTAATATCAAGTAAATAAGAGGAGGCACAGAATGGTGTTGTACGACTGTTTAATTAAAACAAAGCACTTTGCTAAGACAAAAAATCAATGTATAGAGTGTGAGCTCTGCCCTCTATCGGCAGGATATAGTATTTTGCTTAGTTCACTAAAGCTAGGATTTGATAGAATCCCCGATCAATGGCGGCCTTACCCTGAGGGTCCTAAGGTAGCGGAATACCCTGGCCGTTAAATGCGGTCTTGCATGAATGACTTAACGATACAACAGCTGTCTCAATGATTGGCTCAGTGAAATTGGAATAACTGTGCAGATACAGTTTACCTCTAGTTAGACGAGAAGACCCTATGCAGCTTTACTGTTACTAGTTATTGGGTATGATATAGTGAGTTGTAGTGTATAAGGTAGTTGGTAAGATAGAATTGAAACACCTTTACTTCATTTATCATATTGGACTAGAACATTAATAAGGGGTGATCTGCTTATTAATGTCTCGGTCTATAACTGCTTGCAAAAGTAGAACAGTTGCTAGGTGGCGGTTTATGCGGGGCACAGATCCCATAAAGAGTACCTGGGAATATCCAAAATTAACATGGTAAAGCTTCATTTTATTAAAAAATAAGCACTTAAATTTGTTAAGGTTTACCTTACAAGTTTTTTCATATTTAGTTTGCTATTAGTTATATATATTAATGTACAATTGATCCAGTTATATATCTATTGAGTTAGAATTATTATTTAATCTAAGTAAGATTTTATCTATTAAAACGTAGATGTAATTAAAACATTAATTAATAATCATGTTATTTGTAATGTTATTAACTTTTTACTGGTATATATATTTAAATATTAGTAAAAAGATTTTTATCTTTACTTAAAAGTTTAATGGCTTAATCTTGCTTTACTGTATGACTTACAAGTCTTTCAGTCGCGTAAGCGGGGCATATGATCACAAGATGCATAAAGGAAAGGTCTTGGATTTTTGAAAAAGCTACGCTAGGGATTAAATGTTAGTCCTCCTTTATTTAAAACAAATTATTGGTAAAAAACTGGGCAAATTTCAAAAAACATTTGTTTTTTTGGCTTTTAAAAGCCAGATGATAAGTTTATTTGAAGCGAAGCTTTCTTAAGCATTAAATTTTTTAATATAGAAATTTTAACTAAGTTAGAACGTTCAACGACTAAAAGGTGAGTATTGCTAACAATAATCCTTTTATAAAAGCTCAGCATTTTTTTTCTATATAAATAATGTTGAAGATATTTTTATTGTATTGACCTTAATTTATTAATTTATATGTAAAAGGTCACAAACGTAATATTAAAATATCTTTGTATAATAATTAGTATTTTAAAAGCAATACTATTGAAAATGACTCAATAAACTATTAAATATTGAGCTTACCTTTGTCCACATGGACAAGGACAAAGATGATATGCAATATAATATAATAAAAGCAAATAGTCCTTTAATTCTAAATAAATATGTTAAATATATTCAAATTAAACCTAAAAGATAAAAAACAATCAACTATTAAGATTAATAATGGTAATCTTGTAAACCAAACTAGACACTACCCTCCTGATAGTAAAGAATGGTTTAATAGTATATATGCCTTTAATAAAAATACTACTAAATTGTTACCTACAGCTGATACAGCTATAATTAAGTTAATTAGAAGTTATTTTAATTTATATAGTGCTAAATTAGATAAAAAAATAAAATCACCACTTTTACGAACTAGAATGAGAAGGTTATCAACAAATAGAATATTAGTGAGTAAAGCAGAAGTAAGACATACTAGTGACAAAGTATTAATTACTGTATATCTTTATAATAGACAAAAAAAATATTACCTCGGCAAAATAAAAAAAATCTCTTTTTTAGGCTTAAAAATAGTAAATTTAAAATTTTTAGTTGAAAAAATAAAAATAAATATGATAAGATTAATAAATTTGAAAAAGAAAATAAGTTTTTTAGGTTATAAATACTTAAGAAAATTAAGAAAATTAAAAAAAAAAAATTTAAAAATTTTTAGATATCTAAAAAACTTAAATAAAAAAAGAATGACTTTTTTAGGTATTAGAAAAAAAATATATTATAGTATGAGGATTATAAGCTCTACAGCTTTAAACACAATACCTGAAGCTAAAAAAGATATAGTTTTTGCTTTTAAAACAGAAACAGCAACAGAAACAGATACATTAATTAATAATAACCTTAAACACTATAAAAAAATTTTTAATCAAAATTTTATTTTAAAACTTTTAGAAAAATGATTATTATATATGTATTATAAACAAATATTATTTTTAAATAAATCTAAATTTAATTATAATTATATTTTACCTTTAAAAAATGTAATAAAAAAGATTTACAATAAAAAAGTAGAATTTAACTTAGTTACCTTAAAATATTTTCACCTAAATAGTGATATATTTACACAAATTCTAGCTATAAAACTACGAAATAGAAAAAACAGGATATTAAGAGTTTTAAAAACTTCTTTAAGAGCAATTAATTTGCCATCTCTAAATAAATTTCTAATATTAGAGGAAGTTTATAATAGAAAAAAGAAAGTACAAACCTTAATTGTGAAAGATTTATTATTTGACCCCATGTTTGTAAAAAAAAACCATAATAGTGATAGACTGAGTAATATATTGGAAAAATCTTTATCTGTAAACTTAAACATTGAATTTATAAAATATTTAAACAGAATTGTTTTAAATAAATTTTTACCTTTTAAGCTTAAAATAGAATTTAAAAAATTCTTGAAAGATCCTAGATTTAATGCCTCTTTATCACCTTTAATTAAAAAAGAATATGACAAATTTTTTAAAAATACAGTATTAAGTTCTCTTAAACATAAAGTAGTAAATGGTATAAGAATAGAAGCTTCTGGTAGATTAACTAGACGTATTACTGCTGCACGATCTGTCTTTAAATTAAGATATAAAGGTAATTTAAAAAATACAGATTCTTCTTTTAAAGGGTTTTCTTCTGTAATTTTAAGAGGTCATTTTAAATCAAATTTACAATATACAAATTTAAGTTCAAAAACACGTATAGGATCTTTTGGTTTAAAAAGTTGAATTAATAGTAATTAACTATTTTAAAAATTATAAAATTGTTTTTATATATTTTTCATTTTTCGCTTTGCATACATTTAATATAGAAATAAAAAAAAAATGAAGACATAGTCTGAACCACCTTGTGAAAGGTGGAGATAAAGGATAAAAAACCTTTATGATAACAAACTTTGAACAGGCTAATTGCGCAAGAGAGTTCAAATTGAGTGCGCAGTTTGGCACCTCGATGTCGGCTTAGCTTATCCACATGAATGTAGGAGTCATGAAGGGTGGGACTGTTCGTCCATTAAAAAGCTACACGAGCTGGGTTAAATACGTCGTAAGACAGTATGGTTTCTATCTTCTAGAGGAAATTAGAGTAAAATAAGGATAGCCCCTTCGTACGAAAGGAGTTGGGTATGTTAACCTATGGTTTACCTGTTGTTTGTGCACCCAATATTAATGTCAAAGTTTACTCTTTGGTATATCAAATATAATTTAAATTATAGTTTAGTTATTTATGATAGGGTTATTATTTTGTACTAGAGTAATATTTACCACAGGCACGGCAGGAACGCTAAGTTAGCTAAAGATAAGTGCTGAATGCATATAGGTATGAAACTTACCTTAAGATACTCTTAAATATGCGTAGTTTAACACTACGATTTTAAATTAAGGTTTTCTTACTTAAAAATAAGAAAAATATTAATCTTAATTAATAGGCTTTAGTTGAAAGATTTTTAATTTTTTTAGGCATAAAGTACTAATTATATATTATACTGAATGATACACATATCGAAATATTATATTTTAGCCTGGTTAGCATAAAAGTAATGCAACCGTTTTGTAATCGGTAGAAGTAAGTGCGATACTTGCACTGGGTTTTATTGTATTTTAGTATAAGAAGAAGAGGAATAAGATTAAAAAGAAAAATAAAAGAATAAAAAGGCCCAGTCGTCAAATGGTTAAGACATAACTCTTTCACTGTTGTAATACGGGTTCGATTCCCGTCTGGGCTAACACGGGCTATTGATAAAGCCATAAGCTATTGCTTATATAAACTATAAATAAACCAAGTGAATATTTATATGTTTAAAGACTTTAAATCAAGTGAATGCTTATTTATAAAACATATGCGGGTTAATGTAGTAGTAACATAACTGGCTCATGACCAGGAAACAGAGGTGCAACCCCTTTATCCGCATTTTAAATACATAATATTATAATTTTATTAAAGGCTATAGCTTAATTGGTAAAGCAAGCTGCTCATAATAGCTCAGACGAGTGTTCAAATCATTCTGGCCTTAAACCTGGTTATATAATATAAACTTAATTATAAACTACTATATTTTATAGTTTATTAGTCCGAGTGCTGGAATTGGTAGACAGTGCGAGTTTAAGCTTCGCTGACTTATAGTCATGAACGTTCAAGTCGTTTCTCGGATAAATAGTTTTATAAATATTATTTTATATATTAGTAGTGATTTTTCTTGTCATATTTGTTGCTAATAACAATGGTTGTCAGACAAAATAAATACTAACTCAGCTATTGTATTCTATGGCTGTGGATAAGTCTAAGCCAGATAAAATCATAAGATGAGTGGAAGAATTTGCTATATTTATTATAAGGTGAAATATCCCTTTATAATACTAGAAAAAGCCCTAATTTAATGGTGATAATGGGAGAGCGTACCTATTAAATATAACCGATCCTTTTAAGAAACGCAACCCTTAATTATAAAAACATGAAAAACACAAATTACAAATTTAATACTAAGATAAACACAAATAAAAATTATTACTTTCTCCCTTTTATTTCTTCTTTAAATGCTGATGTTATAAAAAATAGATATATTAAGAAATAATAGGAAAAAACAGGTATCTATATATGGACTAATTTGATGTCTGGAAAAAGCTATTTAGGTTCTGCTATAGATTTATCTAATAGGTTAAAAATTACTATAATATATCTTTTTATAGTATAAAAAAAAACAGAAATTAAGAAAAATAATAGTATGATATATAGAGCATTACTAAAATACGGTTATTCAAGTTTCAAATTAGATATTCTAGAATATTGCGACCTCTCCGTTTTAATAAGCATATAGCAATACTACCTCAATTTAAATAAAACCTAAATATAATATTTTAAATTTCGCAGGGTCTCTTAAAGGATTTATACACAGTGAAGCTTCTATTGAATTAATACCTGCAGCTAATTTAGGTCGTAAGCATAGCCAAGAGTCTATATTAAAAATGATGACTTATAATATTAAAGCACAGCCTGTAATTGTTACAAATAATAAAACGGGTGAAATTAAAGAGTTTACATCTGCTAGAAAGGCCGCTGAATATATTGGATTACATCATTCTTATATTGCTAACTGTCTGCTTAATCAGGCTATATTGAGAGGAAAAATATATAATATAGAGAAAAAAAAAGAATATAATTTTTTTTTTATAAAGTATCTTTTGCTATACTTTCAAATTTTTCATATATACATACATAAAATATAATATTTTTTGTGTATAAAAATAAAATACTAAATTAGGGGATATAGTTTAACTGGTAAAACTGTGATTTTGCATATCATTATTCCAGGATCGAGTCCTGGTCTCTCCATTATATTTGTAATCAGTTTATAAACTGATTACAATTACAAAAACAAATAAAAGACAAAAAAGCTCAATACATTAAAAAACTAAACTAAATACAATACATTAAAAAACTAAATTAAATACAATACATTAAAAACCTAAACTAAACATAACATAATATAATTTAATTTATGCCAGGCCACCTGACGCATAGTACTACCTGCGAATCTTAATAAACCATTTGTATAATAAGGTAACTTTTCAATTTATATATTTTTTTGATATAATAAAATTAACTATATATTGATATGTATATGTGTAATTGTAATAGAAAAGTTGAGAGTAAGACAAAATGTCCAGAGGTAAAACCACTAAGGAGTTGGCTTTCCATTAAACGCGTATCCACTGGGCGAAAACATCATAAGGTTTATACACCTTGCGGGGATAGTAGTAATCGAAAAAGTAGGGGCATTGTAAACTCCAATGAAATATAGAATTAATAAATAAAAAAAAAAGATAAATAACTTTATTTTGTATAACAATTCAATTATTTCCTTAGTGGCTTTATGTGTTGTCTTTCTATTTATCTTAGAAGATTTTAAGTTTTCATATAGTAATATTACTTATAGGGTGCTACAAAGAGGGTTATCTTTGTTAATTATATACTTTATTTATATAATATATACTGGCATAACCATCTTAGACCATAGTATATTATGTATAAAAGCCGATCTTCCTTCAACCGAAGGAACAGTTAATGTCCAAAACCCTACCGTATCTGTTAGTACTGATGGGGCAAAAGCTATAGCTAAGAGCTATAGTACTATAGGATCTAGTATAGGTTTAAGTACTACCATAGCAGGTATTACAGGAGGTGTGGCTAAAGTTATAGCCAAATCTTCATTACCTTTTTTACAAAAAGCTGGTGTAGTGATAGGTGGTGCTGTAGCAGGTGGAGCCATACATAGTGGATTTAGTGCTATTAATATAAGTCTTAGTGCTAATCAATGTGATTCTAATGGATCAAGCTCAGGTAATATACCTAAAAGTGTTAATAATTTTTGAGATAACGGTGATGCTAGCAGTCCTTTAACAGATTTACTTTCTTCTATAGAAACACTAAGTCTTGTTAGTTTAAGTTTGTTGGTTATATTTTGTGCAAACATGATATTTAGATATTATTTAAAAGATAATTTTAAATTAAATTTATCTCATATTTTTGGGGCTTCTTTAAATGCTAAGTTCAATGAGTATATTATTAAACTAATACATATAAATAGGAAACTAGTTACTATTATATGATTGTTGCTATTATAATAATATTTATTAGTATTTTATTTTATTTCTATTTCTTACATATTTTAACAGATAATTTAGGTTTATATGTAGAACAGCATATCAATTGAAACAAGTAAATATGTTTAATTTAAGGATTTTAAAATATAAATCCGCGAAAGATATTTTTTTTGGTATATTTAAAAATAAAAGGCCTTTATCTAGCTCTGCTAAAGTAATAGATAATAATAAATACAGTTCTCTTATTCCTTTTGTTCTTTATAGAGATGTTTTCAGGTAAAAACCTTTATCTTAAGTGAAAATAAAGGTAAAATAGGAGTGTACCATTTAACAAATTTAGTTAACTCAAAATCTTATGTAGGATCAGCTAATGATTTAAGAAAAAGATTATGAGTATACTTTAGTATTGCTCGCTTAATTAACACTAATATGCCCATATACAAGGCTATACTTAAGCATAGTTATTCCAATCTTAAATTAGAGATACTTGAGTATTGCAATCCAGATATTCTATTACTTAGAAAGCAATACTATATTGATATTATAAAACCAGAATATAATGTTTTAAATGTAGCAGGTTCTACTTTAGAGTATAAGCATACAAGAGAGACTTTATAAAAGTTTAAAACTCGTAAATTTTAAATGGAAGCTTTGGCTAATTTAAGAAAAGCAGCTAAAAATCGTACTCTACCCGAAGAAACACGAGAAAAAAGGAAAGTTAATATTCAGTAACTAGCCAGAAAAAAACAATAAATAATAAAAATTGTGGCTAAGCCAACAAAATAAATAATAAATATAAAGATAAATTGCTTTTTCTTCAGCAAAGGCCATCCGTAAAAGTGTATACCAATATAAAATCTAAAAAAACAATTATAGAGTACAATAATAATAAATCAAGAATCTATAAATGGATAAATAACCAAGCAGGAAAGTTTTATATTGGTAGCTCTGTATACTTATCCAAAAGACTATTGTATTACTTAAATACTAAATACATAACTAAGTACAAAGGTAAGTCTATTATATATTCTGCTTTACTAAAATACGGATATATAAATTTTACATTTTAAATTATGGAGTATTGTGACATGAAAGATACTATTGCAAGAAAACAATATTTTTTTTAGATACCTTAAGACCTAAGTATAATATATTAAGTTTTGCAGCTTCATTTTTAGGGTTTAAGCACTCAGAAGCAACAAAAGTACAAATGAGTTTAAATAACACCAAATTAAAGCATCCTTTCTTTGGTAAAAAGCATACTGAACAATCAAAAATAAAAATGTCACTTTTTTCTAAAAAAAGCTTTAGCTGTTACATTAGAAGATCACAATATGGGTGCAATTAAGTTATTTAAATCTAATGTTAAATCTGTTAAATATCTAAATGTAAGTGAATGAACAATTCGCAGTTATAAAAAAAGTCCAAAATTTTATAAGGACAGATATAAAATACCAACACCTTATGATTCTGATATTTTAACCTCCAGTTCTTTTCACTACTTTTAAACTAAATAAAAAAAAGCTCAAGAAGCTCAATTGGTGGAGCGGAACTCTGAAGATGTTTAGGTTATAAGTTCGAATCTTATCTTGGGCAAGTATTAATTATATAATATTTATGATAAATAATAGCAGAGCGGTACTCTTAAGATGTTTAGGCTATAAGTTCGAATTTTATATCGAGCACTATATGTGTATCTTTATTTTATTAAGTAATTTTATTAAAAAGGTAATGATGGAACTGGTAGACATGAATAGCTTAGGACTATTTGATTTTTAAATCTTGTCCGTTCAAGTCGGATTTACCTTATCTAAATTTTAGTCTTAATAAAAGTTGTTTTATCTGTTGTAATTAAAAAAAAAAACTCCTAATATTTAATTATACTTGGTATGTTGTAGACTAATCGGCAAGTCATAAATTTTTGATATTTATTATTAAGTGTTCGAATCACTTCAACATAACTTAATAATTCATATAGTGATCAGATTTTTATTATTAAGTTATAAATATAAAATTAGGTGGATATAGTTCAAAAGGTAGAACAACTGTATGTGGAACAGTAAGTTCCCTGTTCAAGTCAGGGTATCCTCCCTTTATAGATAAAGTTAATTTTAAATATAACTAAAAATAACTTAGTTAAACACTAGATAATCAAGTTAATTGTAACTTATAAATAAGCTATCATGTTTAAGTCAGCTTAATAGCCAGGATAGTTCAATTGGTTAGAACATTAATTTCATGCATTAATAATGAGAATTCGATTTTCTCTCCCGGCTTAGTGCACAGTAGTAAGTTTATTCCTTTTTAGGCATTTTAATAAATAATAATTGCTTATTTTTCATTATTAATATTAAAAGGTTTTTTTTATATACACCTTTTAAACATCTAATAACAATCACTAACTACTATATATAATACCTAATAACTACGTATTATAAACACTAAAAATAATGACTATAAGTATTAGTACTTATATATTATAAAAGGGTTAGTAAGTTAATAAATAGCTTTATTACTGATAAAGTCTTTTTTATTAAAATTTTTGTTTGCTGTGGCTATTGGCATAGCCACAGCAAATAGCAAAAGCCACAACATTAAATATATTATTAATATACACAGTTTAAGTATATACTTAAACTGTATATATTGTCCTCTTAATCTATTAAACATACAATATATGTTTATACTAATAAAAGAGGTGAAAACATTGTAATTTCATTGCCTTTAAGTTCGTTTATTATAAAAATAGATACTTTTTTACATAAACGAAAAAAAAAAAATTAAAATCCAACATTTTAACAAATTTGGTATTATCATCTCATGCTGTATTCTGTGTAATTAATATATGATTATCAACTAGATAGAATGAAGAGTAGCTGGTATGAAATAAAAGTAAACATTTTAAGCAAGTGGCTGTGCCATCTGCCTTGTGCCATTTGCCATCTGCCTTGTGCCATCTGGCATCTGCCTTATGCCATCTGCCATCTGCCATCGCTCTTTTTTTTCCCAGTAAAAATAAAAAACATTATAAGTGTTTTGCACTTCACTTATAAAAATAAACAAATAAGAAGAGGATTATGAAGTAAATCGTGCATGATTTACCCGATCAGCCTAATAACTACTGTACAAAGGATATTAAATATGAGAAAGAAAGCTTATATATTGCTCGATCTTCTATAAGCCTTTGAAGAGAAAGATGATTTTTATCCTCTAATGCAAAAGATATAGGAACACTCTATCTGATTTTTGCACTATTTGCTGGTTTAGTAGGAACAGCATTTTCAGTATTAATAAGATTAGAACTTTCAGCTCCTGGTGTACAGTTTATAGCAGATAATCAATTATATAACAGTATAATAACTGCTCATGCTATAGTTATGATTTTCTTTATGGTCAAATTCAATGCAAATATGTTAAATGAAAAATCAAAATTATCACAGGTTTTTGTAAAAAATATAACAACTAACTTTAATGATAATGATGTAATAATCGGTAATGATAATAACAGTAAAGAGAATAATAAGAGAATAATAAATTTAGTAATAAATATGTTAAAGTTTTAGTAAAATATCCTTATAACAACAGGGATATAATATTTAAGCTAACTAAGAAACAAAAAGGTGTTTATGTTTGAGAAACTTTAGACGGTAAAAATACGTATGTTGGTCATTCTATTAATTTATACAATCGTATAAGTTCTTATTTTATGCCTTCAATACTTAACAGTAAAGCACTAGAGTTTTGAGATATTAAAATAAATACGATTTTGGATATATAAAGTTGACTGTATATATATCCTGGATTCTTATGCTAGTTTAGAACAAATATTAGAATTACAACAACACTTTAGATAGTGTGAAGCCAAATCTTAACGTAGATTTAGTAGCTCTGGATATCATAAACCTATGTATATTGAAATACGAGAGTGCGACTAGCTAAGTGCTTAATAACAATGTGGTGTAAACCCACCTGATAACCCATTATCTGAGCTCAAATGGTACGCATTAAAAGTAATTTTTTTGTGTAAAGCCCATTTAATTAGTTAAATCTACCCTGCCTATTTATTTTAATTATTTAAATAGGTAGGTGAGCTATATTGCTAAGGATAAATTTATGTTTAATCCACGTTTGAAGCGTAAAATAGATAATTTATTTAGTAAAATAATTCTTTTTTTTTTAGAAAAAATACATAAATAAATTAGTTTTTGATAGTATAAAAAGTTTTTCGTCTTTTTATTAATGGGTCTAATGTCAGAATACGTATAGTGGGGCCCTAAGGTAATTTTTAAGGTGTTATTAAGTAAACTAGGTAAGCCCAATAATGTCCTAAGTATTAATTTTTAGGGAGTTTAATCGTAATATTAAATATGCATTAGTGGGTAAAAGATGTTCTAAAAAGCGAATGTATTATTTTAATGATAATAATAGGTTTATAACTAATTCGAAAGAATGCAGACTCAGAACGGGCGTTTAATTTTTATACAAAAACACACATGGTATTTATTAGTTGTAGAATAAATAACCATTAAAATATAAATAAGCTAAGTTACAACTTTATTTAATACATTAGTAAGTACCCGTACACTTTACAAAGTAACCTTTTTACAGAGAGGTCGTGGACAAATGAAGGCTAGCCCCTGACCATTTGTAACCCTGAAACTTATTATTTAAAAACTTAGCAAGAAAAAAAATAATTAAAGCTAATAACAAATTAAACTCTGTAAATTTTTCTAACCGTTATCACCCTAAGCCTAAAAGAAATAAAAATAATAGATTTAATATTATAAATTTATTAGGACAAATATCCATAATTATATTTATAATATTATGTTTAATTGCTTACATTTTTACATTAGGAGAAAAAATGGAAAACAATGAAATTGATGGTACAGAATTACTAGATAATTTAAAAAAATTTTTTGATTATAAATTTTTAAAAGAAATATTTTCTAAAGAAAAATTATTAATAAGTGGTAATTCTAATACTGACAAATCTTATAATATGACTACTAATATAATAATGTGTATGAATAGAGACCCCGAGTCAGACCCTAACTCGGACGGAGTCCCTATCAGGGAATCAATCCCGCTGCCGGACCCGGGCACGGACATCCATACAGACAGAATAGATGGACAATTGCCTTACGAGCATAGCCACACAACTGAACAAGCTAGTGATGCTGAAGGAAGTAGCATAGATGATGCTGTTCACCCTTCTCCTCCTTCTGAAGGAGAAGTTCCTACTATGCAAACTCACGGAACTAGTACAGAACTCTCGGAAAACCTTCGAAGTAAAGGATTAAACAGTGCGGACTTAACCTATGAAAAATTAAAAGAAGAAAGAGAAGCTGTCCGAAGAGAAAGACGAGATAGACAAGCAGAAAAATATATAAAAGATATTATAAAAGAAAACAAAAGGGTTGTTAAGGAATATGCTGCCGAGAATAATATTACCCCACGACAAGCTTGATACGGTTTGATGGTCGAGGGAGAGATTAACACAGAGGGTCAGAAAACTGACCCCAAAACTACAAGGGAAAAATGATGTGAGTTAACTAAAGCTGACCCCGAACCTTGTACACATACTTCAGCTATATCTGGTTGTGCACATTGGGAATACAACACAAACAAGGACATACCTGCATCTTGTTCACATAGTACTTTTGATCCTGAAAGTTTATACTGTCAAAGTACTGAGTTTGGTAGTTCTTCTGAGGACGAACTTACTAGACCTCCTAGATATCCTGAGTCTGGCAGTAGTTCTCCTTTCGACGAGAATCCACCTTCTGATGACTAATATGATTTATAATAAGGGCTATTCTTATTATAATGATAATAACTGTTTTATAAAACAGTTATTATTGTATTAGTTAAATATTTCGTATACTAAATTAGTAATCTAATAGAGTTACTAATTTTTATTTATTCTAATCTATAAGAAAATTTTGTATAATAATTAAATGTTTGAGCCGTATGCGATGAAAGTCGCATGTACGGTTCTTAAAGGGGGAAATCTTAGTAATAAGACGACCTATCTTTATAAAACTACGTAGACAAATAGGTAGTGCAATATATATCTGGCTAATAATTTTACTTTACTATACATATTTGAGTCTGAACAGCATATGTATAACTCAATAAATATTCATCCTAAAACTTTAAGCGGTGGCTTAAATTCAGGTAACATGTATTTAAATTTTTTCTTTTTATCCTTAGATGTAATTGAAGAAACTGATAACACTAATCTACTAACCCCTGATTAAATAATAAATCTAGTTATAAATAAACGGGATGTATATAAAACTAAACATCCTGCCGCTAAAGTTATTTTAGCAGAGTTTAAAGACGACGCAAGTAAAACCCTTCAATTTGATTCTTTAAATAGCTTGACTAAACATCTCAAGGGTGATGGTCAAATAATTAGAGAGTATATAAAAGGAACTAAACATGGTTATTATTATGGTAAATTAAAATTTACTTACTAAAACAACAACATATAAAAAAAATTATAGAAATTTCTATAAAAGGCATGGCCGGGTAGAGTAGAAATATTTTACTTTATTTTCACCATATGCTGGGATCCCTTTAGAGCTCTTAGTACTAGCAATACAAGCTTTCTCTTTTGAAAAGCAGTATAATACAGTAACATACTAAGAGATTAGGCTATCAGCAGGAAACCAAGCATGTGGGGGCTTTTTAAGCATTAAACACTTACATGGAGTAGGTTCCTCAGAGACTACATGTGAAATACCTTATTAAATAACTTATTTAAAGGTAAAGATATAGTCCGGCCCTTAATGAAAGTTAAGGGGAAAGCGCATGCCTGCAATGATAGGGGGGTTTGGTAAAATTAACTACTTAATATATAATGTTAAATATTCTTTTTTACTCGTGTTTTGTAAGAAGTCTAATGCTCAACCTAAGGAAGAATTAGATTTTAAACAACTAAATAATGTTGACACTATTGTTACATATAAATTAGAACAAAGCTCTAATTATTCTTTATTTGGTCCCTATTTAGCAGGTCTAATAGAGGCAGACGGTTCTATTGCAATTCATGATGAAAAAAGTAAAGCTAAAAGATATCGCCCTATGATAATAATTGTATTTAGTTTATCTGACAAACCTTTGGCAGATAAATTATCTTCTATTACTGAGGTAGGTAAAGTATACCATAAAAAAGATGCTGGTTATGTATTATGACAAATTCAAAAAAAAAAGATGTTTTAAAGATAATTAATATTATTAATGGTTATATGCGTACACCTAAAATAGAAGCATTACACAGAGCTATTATTTGATTTAACAAATTTGATAATAGTAGTCTAGAATGTTTAACTTTAGATAATTCACCTCTTGACAGCAATAGTTGATTAGCTGGGTTTAGTGATGGTGATGCTAATTTTTCTATAACTTTAACTGACCGTAAGAAAAAGGGTAAAGTTACAAGTAAAAGGGTACAAACTTTTTTTCGTATAGAATTAAGGCAAAATTATCATAGGGGTGAAGCTGGAGCTAGTAGTTACTTTACAATATTGAGTCTAATAGCTGAATATTTAAATGTAAATCTATACTCCAGAATTAGACAACAAGGGGATAAGCTATTTTATGCCTTTATCGTTATAGCTCACAGTTCAAGAAGTCATGCAAAAGTAAAGGCTTACTTTGATCGTTTTCCTTTATATTGTTCTAAATATTTAGCATATAAAGATTGAATACGTATTCAAGATATTCGTATATCTGGTAATGTTTTTACCAAAGAACAAATCACAGAGGTGCAATTTATTAAGTCACAGTTTAATAGTAAGCGCAAGCTTTACGACTTTAGTCATCTAGACTCTTTAACATTATAATTAAGTATAAAAGAAATTGCCGTGGGTGGCAGTAATGTCGCTCTTATTACATAACTATATGCGGGAAACTCCTAAAGTCTTTTTGTAGGATACTGTGAAAACTTAATTTAGCAAAAGCGTACACAAACCTTAAACATCCAAAATAATAGAGCTTATTTATTATGGCAAGCTTGGCAAATGTCTTTTGGACAAAGCATGAAAAATAAGTAAAAAGGGACAATCCGCAGGAAACCAAGGGAATAATATTTATTGTTCATTCATTAGGGATCCTCAGAGACTATACGTTATGCCCCCATACTTTGGGTGAAGATATAGTCCAAATTATAATTGAAAGATTATATTAAATTGAATTTCTTACTACCCTTGTTAGTAGGAGGCCCTGATATGGCAAAACAAAAAGGCCGCCTGATTAGAAAATATACATGTAATTCAAAAATTAAATTTTAATAAAAAAGATATTATTCAACAATTCATACAAGCAAATCTTATAATATAAATAGTACAGGTAAAGAAAAATCTTACCCTGCAAACTTGTCATACATTATTATGAGTTTATGTTTAATTATACTAACTTATATTTTTATACCTTCAGATTTAATGACTCTAACATTACAAAATTTTCAATCTTTGATAAATTATTTTTCATTTTTATTTACATTAAGTCTAGGTTTATTCTATTTAGACGGTTTTAAATTATCAGGCGTAAGATTACTTAAATTTATACAAATACTTTCTTTTATTGCTGCACCTTTTATAGTATTTACTATCGTTTATAGTCACACTTTATCGCTTGATATAATAAATTCTGTTAAAGATAATGATATAGATCTACATGCTCATGGACACATATCTGTAGATAAGGAAGCAGGGAAAGCTTTTGCTCAAGGTTTAAATACGATAGGTAGTCAATGAGGATTAGGTGCTACTATCGTGGGTGTAAGTACCGCGGTTGGGAAAGCGGTAGCCAAAAGTGGTATCCCCCTTTACAAAAAGCTGGTATTATAGTAGGCAGTGGATTAGTTACTGGAGTGGGACATTCATGAATAAGTAGTATTAATAGAAATGCAATAACAGCAGAAAAGACAACTACAATAACTTCTAATTCAAGCACGGATATTAGTTCACATGTAAATAAACTTCTAGACAATTCTAATATAAGCCCTTTACAAGAATTTTTATTTAATGGAGAAATGATGGGTTATATTTGTTTAGGTACAATATATATACTTCTAGTGGAACTAGTAGTATTTAAACTATACTTTAAAGATAA
>JAABUL010004734.1_pt1 | contig 17795 bp, 21 predicted proteins | sample 5559151 | NCBI WGS metagenome assembly JAABUL01 (sample SAMN10711876, study PRJNA513368) | rock metagenome | isolation source: Antarctica rocks | place: Antarctica: Victoria Land, Pudding Butte sud | reverse complement strand
CGACACACAAGCTGCATCTGCAGCTCTCAAATCCTTGGAATCCAGATACATATGTACTCCGCATCACAGGTAAATCTCTCGGGCTTACCCCCAGCGACTTACTGGCTCCCATACCACCTACCGTAGATATATGCTAATATAAATATATTCCCCCTACTAACTTTTCCTGTCCAAGTACTATCCGTTTTTCCAATATCCTACCTTCCGTAGCGAGAGAGAGGTCGTACATAGATACAAAGCTTTCCCAGCCTCCGAATCCTCAAGAACCAGGTTTCCCCCCCCCCCCCGGGAAATTCCTTGGGCTCATCTCAGAGGGTCTCGTTCCCAAATACAGTAACTTATTTCCCCCTGTTCCACCTTCATTGCCTTCATCCCCCATGAAAATCATAAAACCGGTCGCTATCAAGACCTGATTGGCCCCCCAAGTTTCAACCACCACCACCACCACCACCACCACCACCAACTCCAAGCCCGCGTTATCCCATTCCTCCACGACTGCAGAACCGTCACTCCTTCGTCACGCTCACTAGCACCAACCGGGGCACTGCGTTCCTTCATGCTTATTATCGTGATGCATGAAGTACATTCATTATTATCTGTCGCAAACAACCCTCCATCTTTGTTGACAACAGAAGATACTCTAGTCGAAGAGGGCTGTCACCACACACCCTCCCATTAACAACCTACAGTACTGTACTTCCCCCCTTCTGCACGCCATAATGCCATAATCTCACACCACCACCACCACCACCCACCACAGTAGTATCATAAACCACCCCGACCCGCTCCGCCCCATCTTCTATGTAGGCCCTGTTCTAGCCCCCGCGCCTAGCCCTCGCACAAGCTCGGTTATGCACCTTTGGCAGCATGCATATCATCCAGGCGTTGAAACCATGTACTCCGTACCCATGTCGGTATCTACGCAGGGAATGGCTTTTTATCTTTCAAGTCCGAAAATATGCGGCATTGTGGCTTTCTTGGGAAGGTAAAGGAGGCGATTGTCAAATCTCTGAGGGCTTGCGTGCGAGGACGAGAGGCCCTCGCTCCTCCGGCTTGGATGGGAAGGTACAGACAGACGCATCTCGACCAGACGGAGCGGAACGCTTTTGCGCTGATTGCGGAATTGATGCGGATGGTTTATCAACGGATATGTACCCGGGTGGTTTGTATTCTGTACAAGAACGGACGCATACAACCGTGTTCGTAGAGCTAGCCCGGAGATGAGAATTCTCAGACGGAGCTCCCTACCTGCCTTAAGCAGAAGTCGATAAACAACAAGCGCTCAACCGCAATGCTAAGATTTCAGCCGCAGACCAATTCATCTCCTTGCGGCCTCTTCCAATCCAACAACCACCGCTCTAGTGATCTTAGATATCATCGTAAATCGCCTGATCGACATGGCCTAGGCTACCGCCCCTGGCGAGTGTCTCCTGAACCCTTCCTCGCTTCCTTCGGCACCCCTCTCAGACTTCTCGCCTGTATCACGGGCTCTCGCGTCCCGAGACGGGCCGAAAGTAGACCACAGAACCACACTCATCCATACCACCCACACAAGCCCCGCAAGGACACCGTAGGCGATTTCGTTTGAGCGGCCGGCGTCAGATAGCTTCATACCCAAACCACCGTTTATGATCCCCAGGGTAATGACCACACGACCGACCCACACGTGCGACGCAGTCCAAAAGGTTCTGCGGTCGTATTGCTTGAACGTGTAGTGATGAATGAGGCCGAGGATGGGTTGGAACGCAAGGAGGCTGATAACAATTAGGCCAGTTACTGGATGATATGTATTTATCTGTTGGCGAATTGTGTGGTTAGCATTGCGTTGGAATTTGGAAAAAAGGAAAGAACGTACAATATAGTCGGGTTTAGTAGCGATCCAGACACCCAACCCCATGCCCGCCAGTGCCAATGTGTACGCGAAAATCTGAGTCGCGGCATGAAACCAGATCAAACCTCGGAATGAAAGAACTCGCACCGCAATGGCACCGAGAGGGAAAAGGGCGACGAAGGCAACACCCATTAGGGCTCCGTGCGCCAGCAGTGCTTGATGCCGTCCTGGGGGATCTTGTCCGCCACCACCGGATGATCCTCCCGAGCTATCCCCAGACGCACCACCGGAACTATCACCGGAACTGCTGTTGCTACTACCCGAGGGGCTTTGAGCAGCCGCAGCGGCTGTTGGTGATGAACCACCTGCAGCGGTAGCAGTGACAGCCGTGTTAACAAAAGGATCAGCGGAGTTTCCTCCTTGGGCTTTAGTGAGGTCGAGGGTGAAAGATCCTTGGTTGGTATGTTGGTGGAGGGTTGTTGACAAATCATTGGAGGAGATGGCAGGGCCGTCTTTGACGGCCCATATCCATGAGCTATTGCTCGAGGAAAGGTCCATAGTGCCGCCAGCCCACGATGAGCAATTGGAACCTGCAAGGACAACCATGAGCGGCTTGGTCTCACTGAAGGATTGATACCGAAAACTTACATCGCACGTTTGCGGTCATTGTGCCGTTGGCAATGCCCGACCCGGCGAGCAAAGTGATCTGAGTACCACTAGGATACTGAGGCTTGACATTGCCCACACCCTTCCGGGGGGAGACTGTGACGTTTTTACCATCGGCATCAGCATAGACCATGAAGATGTTGGCGCCAGCCATTTGATTTCCTTGGCCCAGGCCTATCCATTGTTCTGTTGATGGACCTTGAATCTGGAAATAAAGATCGCCACTGCTGCCGCTGGGCACGTTGACGCTGTAGCAAACGCCGCTTGCTTCAGACGGGCAGTATTTGGCAGTTTGGGCGTATGCCGATGCCGCTATAGTATGATTAGCTGGAGTCCTGAGAGTAGGTATTGCTGAGAGCTTACCTAGCCCGATAGCTGCGCCCAGTCTGAATCCCTTCATCATTGTATAAATGTAGAATGCCGGAAAGGATGATGAGTGCCAAGAAGCGGCAGAAGCCACATCTAATATAGACGACTCTTAAACCACAAGACGGAGAGATGCAATCGGCGATGGGGAACGGTCACCAGAATGTTTCTGATAGAGAGCGCGGACGGACGGCAGGCAGGGACAGTGCGAAACTTGAGTATTAATTTGGCGAGCAAGCGACGGGGACGGGGGGGGGGGCAACGGAGGAACAAGAAACATAAAGGTTTAGCATTGTGAGATTGTATAACGCCCTTAGTTCTGATTGAGTAGGTGGCAGGGCTGTTTCTCTCTTTGGTCGGCACCCTATCACCCTATCCTCCTGTCCTATCTCCATGCTTTCGGTGACGCCTTCCTTGGGGGTTCCACACCCGAGTTCCGGGGGAGAGCTGCTGGATCACTGGTGGAAGGTTCATTAGGGGGGTGGTCCTTCCGTCCCTTGCTTCAGGTAGATGGCGAAACAATTACGGAATGGTGACCACAACAACAACACAGTCAGTCCTTACCACATGCAGTAGTCGTGTCGTCGTACGTCTATGCATTCGTCCGACATCCTTGAAACGTATTAGTTGTCCTGACTCCAGCAGCAGGTTGCGACTAGGGCACGGGCTGCTTCGTCTAATAGGTATACTCCATTGGTCGCATTCGGTTAGATCTCGAGGAGGATGATGAGTGACAGAGTGACAAGAGATCCCGGCGCGAGTCGACGCCTCAAGCGCAAGGTAATCTATTGAGCTACTGTATTGATGTCATCCTGGCCAGATTCGAAAGTAAGGCACCTACTTTAATTTACTCGACTTTACCGTGGCCGTACAGTAACTTGCATGAGTACTCTGATGCACCGTCGATCCGTCGCTAAACACATTCCTGCAGTTAATGAGATCTGGCATTTCTTAACCGTAACTTGAGAAGGTAATAATTATCATGAACACGATTTGTTTCTTAAGGTAGGCACGGGAGGGAGGCAGCCCACTGGCTGCTAGGGGAGCCCCGATCTCGACTAGTGCCAGATCCTTAGTCATGTCGACACTAGAGTACGAAGAGCTAGAACAACGCCCTGGTTCCGCCCCTTCCCCCCTTATCGAGCAGGTGCCATTTCAAATTCCCATGTGCATATGCATAATGCAAGTCGCATGCTGTTCCTGCTGCGTGCGCTCTCTTTGTACAACCATTTGTCCTTACCGAATACCTTGTCCTCTACTGTCAGCACGCTGCTCACTCGAGTTTGACAGCTTGAAGGAAGAAATGACATTCCCTTAGAGAATGATGAAAGCGCAACGTGCGCTCCTTGGCCGTGAGGGAGTAACCTCGGGTTTCGCCTCTGCAAAGCTTCCAAGCTTAGTACCATCGTCGATTTGACTCGGGTCACTGCTGCCCTGGAAAAAAAACAACTCATGGATCCCCTACAGACTCGTCATGCGCTGTGTTCGGACGAGAGGGGAGCTTTGAGGAGCTTGCGGAAGGCCAAAGAAAATACAAGGACGTGTTGTGGACACCGCACAGCAAGGCATTATCGAAGACGATCAAGGACCTTGTTACGGCGAAAGAGAGTCAGCCTTGCTTGCTCTCACTGGTCGCATAGTATCGGAATCTTGGAATATTTACATTAGGTCTAAAAGATTATAGCCTGGCCAGGGTCGACCGATGGATAGGTCGAGGCTGTAACGCTCCGTCGTCGGGCAGGACATCTCGATGATATGCGCTACTTTATGGATAGAGCTTCTGTATGGGTTCGTTGGCCGCTCTGAAAAGCGCTGTCAACCGTGGGTATGACCATGTGAGGCGCTGCTATAAAGGTATGTCACCATCACACCGCTTGGCCGATTAGATTATGGAACGTAAAGATCCAAGGATCCATTATTATCCGATTGCCAAAGCGCACCAGACGAGATTGACGCGCCAGTTTTGAAGACGGTAGGTTGTAACCGAACGTTACAACCATCCGAGCATCATGTGCGAGGCGCAAGACAAAAGACACTGCAGTTGAGATATCGAGGTATAGAAATAGTGTCGAAACTTCGTATCGTCATATCCCTTATACTGATCTACGACTCGTGGCGATTTAGTGTACTACAATCTATCATCCTCATCCTCTTCGCCAGCATCCTCGTTGATACAACTATCTACGTGATTCTGTTCATAGCTCCGCAATTGAATGCGAGTCCTTACATCGGCATCATCATTAACACCGTTGATGTGCTTTAAAGCCTTCCCCGGTATTCTCACCGTAGGTATCGCCATCCAACCCTCAAGCACTGACATCCTCCTCTCCGCCATTTTTCTCACCATGCTCTATCGTCAATATGACAGATATGCCTTGCCTCGCTCCCTTCGTCTTTATGCTTTGTTCCGGGCTCAGCTTTTGTCGGTCTTCAAGGTTCTGTACACTGCAGTGAAGCGTTGTTGCTCACGAGATTAGATAAAATAACAAAGAACACGAAGGGAAGTAAACGGTCTGTGCAATGACATGAAAACTCTTCTCTACAGGAAAAAAAAGAATGCATTGTAACCAACGTTTGCAATTCTATAACTTTTGTTCAACATTATTATCACATTCTTATTCATACAATAGTTTATTATACTATCAAAGCAGTTCGTTCATCAATATAACATGCTTATCATGAACTTTTCTAGTTTAAAGATCGAAAATAAGTTTTGATAACAAAACCGTTTTGCACCAAGGTCGTTACTGTGATATTTCTCTGAAGTTTAGGTTTTGTGATTAATCGTTTACGCAGAGTTAAATAGTAAAAATGCATAGTCTCATGTTTTAAACTCCATGTCGACAAGAACTAACACTTAGACAAGTTTTTGATCAAGCAATAGTCACACATGGCAATTCGGCTCAGGCGTTGGTTTGTATCCAATCTGAACAATGGCCCTGAGTCTGAAGCATACTTTGACATCGGACGAGCGCAGCCATAGAGTAAAATCCTCTCGCCACATCCAGCTCTCTCGCCACCTATTTGCCGCCTGTTCGTCGATACTGCTAACAGCTAGAACATTGGATCTGTTATTACAAAGACTACAAAATGCTTTAAAACTTTGCTTGTACTTCCACATCTCGCGAATGCTGACTGAGAGCTTAGATTTCTTCTCGATAAGACTGCAAATGAACTTTCCGGCTACGACACGGACACCAAGAGCAGTTTAAGAAGCTTTACTAAACTTGCCAACTGAGATTCGAAATACATGTGATCAAGCCATACAGTATATCGAAGCCACCAATGATGGTGATCGAAGGATTGTTATGGATGTTCTACGGTGGATTGCCTTCTCCACAAGACTTCACAGCGTTGCAAAAGTCGGGGCATGCGTCTTCAGTAACTGCTAGTGCGACTGGTATCGATCCTGACGAGGTTCTCGGCGCCAGTGATATGGCTTCCACGTGTGCTGGACTTAACATCATCGATGCGAGCGAAATAATATACCTCGGCGATTTCTCAGCGCAGAATCGCTTCAAAGAGAGTCGTGAGAACTGGTTCTCCTATGGTGACTTGATTCTTGCTCGAGATTGCCTGACCTACCTCTACTTCAAAGCGTTTGAAACTGGTTACTGCTCGGGGCCTACCGAAAGCATAAACTGTAAGCAAAGAAGTATGCAATACCCTTTGCTGGAACACAGCTGCTCCTATTTGGGTCTTCACGTTTCCCTGGCTCAGCAGCAGAACGACCTGGCTGATCAAGCCCTTGGCTTCTTGAACAGCAGACCAGATCTTGATTCTGCTACTCAAGCCCTGTGGTACTCTATTAATCCAGATGTTGCAGGGTGTGATGTTGAGAGCGGCGTGCATCCCCTCTGCCTGGCTGCATCTTTTTCAACATACCCGACCGCCTACAACCCCACCCCTTACACTGGACCGCTCTCTACAACAACTACGTAGTCGCGGGTCTCTGCTCGATGCCGGCGCCGACACGAATATCAAAAATCCAAAGGGACGATACAATTGGCGCTATCTGCGGCCGCACAGTGTTGCAGCGATGATGTTATAAAGAGGATTGTGGCGGGCAAGGCGGATCCCCAGAAGAGTGACCAAAATGGCGCAGCCCTTATTATCATGCAGATTACACAGAGAATTAGGAGACGTGAGAGATAATTTTTCAGCTTAGTGAGGAGTGCGAGCGGGAGAGGCAGGAGGATGCGCAGGGTGATCGACAAGCTGCCTAGCAATATGGTCATGATGACAATCTTGCCTACGATCATAACCAACTTTGGTGCAGGCCACGGGGTTTTTCCTTCAAAGGAGATGGACATGCTCAAATATAGCAATCAGACATACCATCTTAAGACCTAGGTGAGTATGCTTTGTTTGTACGGTATTGTTTAACCTTATGTAAATCTAATGACCTGCTTAATTCGAATTGAATATCATACTTCTCCTATAACATTTATCAAACACCTGTCGTTCCAACATGGAGGACATGGTCTTCTCTGTCTGTCATTGTTACCGTCTCGTTACAGAGCATTAAATACCTTACTAACCGTTAGATCAGCCCTGTATGACTTTAAGGTTACCTTAGCCTCGTCATACTCGCACAAGGCAGCTTGGACCCTGAAAACAAGAAATACGCGAAGCGAGCGCGCCCCAAGCGCCCGTTTACTTTTGTGATACACGGATAGTTTCTACACATGAAGGTCCTATGTTTACATACTGTTAATTGCTAGCAACTGCTTTCTCTGACTGGGAAGGTAACATGGCTTCTACAGTGACGATCGACAAGGTCTACTTTGAGACATTGCTTCGCCGGTGTGTTTGACTACCGTTCTCTTCCATAATGAACCTCCTGAGCTTATGCTGACCACTTTCTCAGAGCTGAATTTGTTAGTCGCCTTTACCGGGCACACCCCAATACTTTCACGTTTGCAATGCTTACGTCGCTCGTAGGATGTATCTGGAACCGATCTGACTACTCCAATGGACCTGCCCACGGTCAGCATTCCCAAGGTGGATCATGATTATCTGGTGAGTTATCCCCTAGAGGGAAATCGCCCATCGTTGACGTCTCATCTCTAGTTACGTATAGCACAAGAATACAGTAGGTGCCATCTGCCATCCTGAGCATGCATCTACCCGGAAGAACTCGCATCCTTCGTATAACCAATACATTTTCTCCATCTGACTTCCACTCCAAGCGAGCCTTAGGGATGCTCTGTATCGCGGTGGTATAGCGCCTGAAGCGTTGGAGGTAATTCGAGGGTGGACCCCTAACGATTCAGTATACGGCTTATGTAGTCTCAGGTCCTGATTCGTGGGGATCCAGTCCCACAATCTCAGGGCCATACCTTCTCCGAAGAAGGGACCACAAACGCGGACGCAAGCTCCTTCAGTCATCAGAACAATCCGATGAGGGTATCTCGGTCACCGAATCCTGGGTACGAAAATCCTATAGACTCAGGGTGGCCATCGAAAAACCATCTTGAAGCTGGTCACTTGAAGGACAGAACAGGATTCTACAATCGGCAATATGGCTTTGGCCAGGACGATAGCTCATTTCTCTCAGAACCTGATAAGGAGGACCAATGTCTCCCGAGACTAAGAAGGGAAAAGCAGCAGTACGCCAGGGCTGAGCAGCGAACCATTCTTCTCAAGAACCTTTCCGACCGCACAACACACAAGGACATTGTCGATATCGTCCGTGGTGGTGCTGTTCTGGATATTTTTCTGCGCTCGAACGAGCGAAGTGCCAGCGTCTCGTTCATTGAAGGGCCAGCTGCGCAGGAATTCATGAATTATGTAAGGCGGAATGACATTTACATCCACGGCAAACGGGTATGTAATGTAAGCCGACAGCTTAAATGGCATCTTGCTGACACAAGGGCTTAGCTCGAGTTTGCATGGAATGATCGCCAGTTCATCCTGCCCGGCCATGTTGCAAACAAGATCGGTATTGGCGCTACCAGAAACTTGATAATACGTGGCGTCCATCCAAATATCACCGAAGAACGCCTTCGTGAGGATCTCGATCACATCCATAACCTGATTGTAATCAGCATCTTATTTAAGAACGGTGACGCTTTTCTATCCTTGAATTCCATCCACAACTCTTTGTTTGCGCGCACCTGCATGATGTCACGAGCTACCTACAAGGGTATGAGAATCGAGTGGTATCCAGACGAATGTGCTCAGCCTCTTCCAAAGATGCAATTGGCGCCTAAGAAAGAAAACGCACAGCAACCGCCTAAAAACCCTCAGCCCATGGTCAATCGTTTCCAGATGCTTAACATAGACGGCACTGAGGATGGCTCAGAAGAGGACGGGGGAGACGATACTGCGGTTCTTGGAGGGTTCACAGCATTGACAATAAACGCTCGCTCCCCCTGGAATGCTAGTACGGTCGCAGCCTAATCGTCTTGCTACCTGCGGTATGTTCGCTTTTGTGATTACTACGCGCATGGATTTAGCATCAGCACATGCCCGGGCTCATACTACAGGGGTCTTACTATGATTATGAAAAGTGGAGTCGGACTTTTTTCCTGAGCATGAGCAAGAAAGTATCCAGGAGTTGTTGGGCGTCGAGCATGCTCTTGTACATTTCCTTCATAATCTTTGCGTTGATCATGCCTTTTCTCCAGCAGTGTTTGTATGCATATACCCCCTTCCCCGTACTTGGCTTGTATGTTAAACGGGTCTCACGAGGAAACGGTAGGAATTGTCAAATTACTCAGTTTACTACTAAGTCTGGGGAGTTTTCTACATACTTCAGTCTGTAATGACGAGTTATCGGATAAGAAATGGTGAGATATATTGATGCATAATTCCGTCTTTGCCATTAATATTGGATTTTCCGTTATTTCTCCAAGCCGTACAAATAAGGGCAACAATACCTGACCCGGAGCTTGATGTGTGAAACGCTTATGTGTTCCAATCACTGATACAATCTAGTGGTCAATCAACCAACCTTTGGCCAAGCAACAACGCCAGTAATGCATAAACCAGTCACATAGTTCACCGTTCTGCCACACACTCTACAATTTCGCCCCTCGGTCTGGTCTTCCATGCCGGTATTCATAATGCCAGTCTTCCCCCGCCATATCCTCCCTCACCTTGTACTGCCGCTCCGCCTCCTCCACTAGCTGCATGTCTAATTGTACAATACTCATCGCTTCCTCGTGAGTATCCTTTGTTTCGTCGCCCAGTGCACCTAAAAAGGGAACCGTGACCCGACTAAGACCTGCGTAAGGCGAGTCCTTCGAACCCTGTGATCCACCCGCATTTACGAATACAACAGCGCAGGTGTTCTCAAACGCACGGGCGGTGAGGGCGGTTTCCAAAAAGAGCGCTTCAGATCTGGGGTTTAGGGAGAGGCCGTACGGGGAGCAGTCAGCCAAAGTCCAGAATGTGGGGATTATGATGATCTTCGCGCCACCGGCAATGAGCTCGCGGAATGCTTCTGGGAAGGCGAGATCCCAGCAGATGAGCATGCCGATGGGACCGAGGGGGGTAGAGATGGTCATGTGGGGGGCGTGGGTGCTGGAAGTGAGATGCGGGCGTTCAGGGTGCCTTTTTGATGAAAAGTATCTATCTTTCAGCGATAGAAACGGAGCGAGCATGAAGAACGTGGAAGAGGAAGGTACTGTATATACCAGAGGTTTTTCTTCTGATACCGCCCCAAAATCTCCCCATCATTCCCAATAAAATACGCTACATTGATCAACGTATCCTCTTCCGTCTTCGCATCCTGATGTCTCTCTACAATAGTCCCCGGCACAATACATATCTTAAGCTCCTTCGCCAACGCCCTATACTTCTCGAGGTAAAACTCCCATTGATCGCAGATGTTACCGAATTCAGGGTCGTCGGGAACCCAATTTGTGAGGTGGTACTCGGGGAGTACAGCAAGATGGGCGCCACGAGTGGCAGCATCGGCGATAAACTGGGCGGCGCGAGCGTAATTGGAGGCCGGTTGCATGGGCTGGAGAGGAGTGAGTGGAGGGAAGGGTGGAGAGGAGAGGGGGAGTGGGGACCTTGGGGTGGAGCTGGATGATGGCTATCGTATATACAGGTGCCATGGCTGCGGGATGATGTCTACATGGACTTTACAACGCTTCTCTCCATTTGTCAAGCAAAGCCCAAAAGCATTGCGGGGCGGAGCGGGGCCCCGGGGGGCGTTGTAGCCCTATGTCGATCACGGTTAGGGCTGACTTAAGCGACGATCCAAAAGTTCAACATCAGAATTTCTTCGATTGTGGGCAAAGGCTGTCCATCGCAATTATGGCACTCTACCAACGAGCGCCGTACCAGACGGCTGACGCCCAGCGAATCAACCAGGAAGAATCGGACCAAGAGGAGGATGCATTGGTGAACGACTACAAAGAGCAGGTCCATTTCGACGATGGTTTGAATGAACTTGACCGGGTCCCTTCGCTGGGAGGAGGTGGAGGGCAGCTACAGGACATGCAAGCTCAGCTCGTAGCTGCTGCGACCCCTTTGGAATATCAAGCAACGTTAGAGACGAAATTTGCTAGCTACGATTTTTACTGCAATCTTTTTCACCATATCCTAAATTCTGATGGGCCAGTGGACTTGGAGGTGCCTTCGGTGAGCTTGTATCCCTATAGAGATCACTAGTCCTAGTCAACTAACGATTTCCAAGTACTACTGGGCGTGGGACGTCATTGACGAATTCATCTACCAGTTCGAATCCTTCTGCCGCTACCGAAACCGCGTCGCCCGCACGTCCTCCAACGAAGAAGAAGCTCAGCTTCTCCGTGATAATCCCAATACCTGGGGCTGCTATTCCGTCCTCAACGTCCTATACTCCCTCATCCAACGTTCCCAAATTAACGAACAACTTGAAGCCATGAAACGGAACGAAGACCCCATGGCCGTCGCCGGCGAATACGGCACCAGACCCCTCTACCGCATGCTGGGCTACTTCTCGATTATTGGCCTTCTAAGAGTTCACTGCCTCCTCGGCGACTTTAGCCTTGCCCTCAAAACCCTCGACGACATCGAACTCAATAAGAAAGCCATGTTTGCCAGAGTCATGGCCGCTCACTTCACCACTTACTACTATGTCGGCTTCAGCTACATGATGATGCGCCGCTACGCCGATGCCATCCGCATGTTTTCCCATATCCTCGTATATGTCTCGCGAACGAAGAACTTCCAAAAGAGTGGAGGCCAGTACGACAGCATAACGAAGAAGAATGACCAAATGTACGCTCTCATCGCCATCTGCGTCGCCTTCAACCCGACGAAACTAGACGATACCATTCATACTGCGCTGCGAGAGAAGTACGGCGACCAGCTCACTCGCTTGCAACGAGGAGGGCCCGACTCCCTCCCCCTCTTCGAAGAACTCTTCCGCTCCGCCTGCCCCAAGTTCATCTCCCCCACGCCCCCCGATTTCGACAACCCAGCCCTAAACGTCGACCCCGTCGACCACCACTGCGCCATCTTCATGGACGAAGTCCGCAACACGATGAATTCCCCCACCGTCCGCTCCTATCTCAAACTCTACACGACCATGGACCTGAACAAGCTGGCCGGCTTCCTCGACATCGAGCCCGAGAAGCTGCGCGGTTGGTTGCTGGTAAATAAGCAGCGCAGCAGGCAGGTGCGGTGGAGCGAGAGAGGGTTACTGGATGGCGAGATTGTGAATGGGAGCGATTTAGACTATGCGCTGCAGGGGGATTTGATACATGTTAGCGAGGCGAAGGTGGGGCGGAGGTTGGTTGATTGGTATTTGAGGAATCTGGCGAGGACGTATTGAGGTGGGTTGAGTGAGGGATACCTAGGATGAGGGGCTGCTGAAGTGGAGGAAGAACTCCCGGCCAGTTGAGAAAAGTGCGTAATGAGGGGAACTTACTGCTGTTAGATTTGAGGCCGGAAGTTCATCACATCTCATGCATGGTCTATCCTATACGGATAAGCGTGTCCCCCATTATATTCCTGTTATCATACTTGCCTAACAAACTTCTCATGATCGCTGTAGATGGCTTACTACTAAAGCGCTGCCTCTTACATTGTTCATTTCCCTAGCATAAAAGCAAGAGATGGCATTGCGAGAAGTAGTTAAGTGGTCGATGCCAGTATAATTTTTGCAGGATGGCTAGAAAGAGCATATGGAATGTTTGATCTTATAATCTCTGAACCAAACGTTTGAGGAGGCTTTGTCTCTCTCGTTCTGTGAACACATGTCTTAGTTTCTTCTCCGTTAGAAAATGCGATCGGGCAAATCTCCCTAATGCAGAATATCAAACTCCCTCATCCCCGTTCAACCCGAAAAACCCTCCTCATCGAACATTGTACAACGCCCCATCTTACAGCCCTAGAGAAGAATAAACATGGCGGGGGGTAGGATCGCGCAGGAGCCAAGGATGTAGGAATTCGTATTGAAGAATGACATGGGCCAAACTTGGACATGCTACACGCGTAGCGCGTCAAATTCACGGTGCCGCGCTTGAAGTGGTATTATTTTTATATTCAGCTGTTAAGTCAACAATATTGACCCAGAGTAATATTACATCAACTATAGCTTCGTGACAAGGCCACAATGGCATCCCTCCCAGATGACATTCTGTACATGATTTGCTCTCAACTATGGGAGCGACGAGATTTCGATACACTCTATCAATGTGTCTGCGCTGGGAAGCAGCTAGCCGTCCCTGCATTGACCAATCTTTACCGGTATGGAAGCGCTCTTTCGTTATTGAAATCGGCTCAAGAACTTTTGGCTAATCTTTTCAGCATGCATGATGTAGCCCCTGTCACCAGCGGTGGCAGCGATGAGGTTGAGACTTCCAAGAAAGAGCAATTGACCATGCAATGGGCTGGTCTATGGAGAACCATTATCCTCTCAAGTCTTGGAAAAACTTTGTTTCCGTATTCTCGCTATGTGCGAAGACTAAATTTGCAAGATCTGGAAGAGCTGCTTCAAGATAGGAGTTTCAGAGATACCATTAGCAAGTGGGTTTTCTTAACCCTTTGTGGTACCATTCATGAGGATGTACTAACAGTATCCAGGGTGTTTTTCAAGAATGAGCTCGCGGTGTTTATAGTACGAGATGAAAAGCAGACACCTCAGAAATCCAAAGGCGTTCGCTATACTATACTTGCTACGCTTAATAGCATTGGAGAAGGTATAATCGGTAGCATCTTGTATATATATCGGTTCGTTGTTTGACATGCACTAGCTGTTACAGAGCAAACTCCCATGCTGGAGGAGCTGGCAGGATACAGTAAGGTTTTCTTTCTGCCATGAAAACTACAAGTCACTAAATCAACCTTTAGTTGCACCCGAAAAGCTTTCCAGGTGGCTTCCAAGACTGTCACGACTTACTCATCTGAGTCTGTGGAAAGGTAACGCTTTGGCTGGCACGGGTGATTTGTTTCGCGTTCATTGTCCACAATTTAAGACACTGAAGTTCTGGGATTGGTATGAACTGAAACTCTCTACTATGAATACAGAAGACTGATCAATTCAGGGCTGGAATCGATACAGACCGTCAGTTTGCAACATTCCTTGAGAAAATACGGCCTCAGTCGCTTGAGTCACTGGAGATATTTAGCTATTCCGATGTCGGAGCGGAGAGCTTTCTAGCTTTGAATGGCCATGCGAGGTCCCTAACTGAGCTTAAGCTCAACAGCATCAAACCAGAGGCGATGCCCATGCTCTCAAAACTAAATGACTGTACTAACATCACAACACTGTTGTTGACGGAAAGCCTCAATGCCGTCACAGACCTGGAGAACCTGCATAATGACATCTTCCTCGAGATAGTGTCGTGGTTGACAAATTGCAAAAATCTTCGAAATATTACCTTTACCAGCTTCTTAAGCGCCCCTGCTCTATTAAAGCCTGTTCTGGTGGATAACAACATATACCTCACCCACTTGAAGCTCGAAGGATATGCCATGCGGGGAAATCAAGAGTTTCACAAAGCGCTAGCACATCAGACAAGCCTACAGAGCCTATCGCTGAAAGGTGAAGCGGAAGATTTTGGATTAGGAGGTGGGTTCATAATTTTGGTGGATTCAATAAGCCAGCTTGTGAATCTTGTAGATCTAGACTTGAAAGAGATTTCAGATTACTTCAGGAACGAACACATCTGCCAGTTGGCGAGACATTTACCAAAGCTAGAGGTTTGGTGGACCAGCGGATATGGCATCACGGACGTTGTTTGGGACGATATTGCGTCCCTCAAATCGCTTCGAAGGCTGGAACTCAGTGCCCAAACCAGCTTCACAGCGGAAGGCATACTCGATTTCGTCCAGAAACTTGGACCGGGCAATAAAGGATTCCTGCTTGCTGTAACGATGGCAGATATGGATAGTGATCTTAGCGAGGAAGAGCAATCTCTGATTCGAGAGACGATGACGGAAAAGGTTGAAGGAAGATTTGACTTCACACTGATGAGAGGTATGACCTGACAGCTTCGCCTTCCTGTCTTGCAGAAGCTGATATTTATGCAAGATCCAGAGGAGACGGATTTTTCGGGCGAGTCGGACTGATTGCACAACAAAATGCGGTTCGACCGCTTCTCTTCAGATGCAGTAAATCTACTGGACCGATTTCTCTCATGCATTGTGCATTCCTGCACTGCACTGTATTGCACCAATATTTCAGATGACGTATTCCTCGCACTCTAGCGCGATAAAACGGTTCTTCCCGTCGCAGTCAAACTCCTGTTCTTGTTCGACGAAAAAAGCCCGTTAAATAATGTACTCCTAACGCGATGGATAAAAGGCGAATATTGGTCATTGCTGGTTCGGACAGCTCAGGTGGAGCGTCAGTCTTTGCATACCGTCGGATACTTTCTTCCTCACTGATGTTAATCGTAGTGGACTGGAGGCCGACCAGAAGGTGATTGCTGCACACCAATGTTATGCTATGACAGCCACCACAGCCTTGACGGCCCAAAACACTCAAGGCGTTACTGCCATCCACCATACTCCTCCCGATTTTGTCGTGAAACAGATTGATGCATGTATCGATGATATTGGAGTAGATGTCGTCAAGATTGGTATGCTCCTACCGCCGTGAATCTCCTTTATTGACTATTTCAATTCCATGGACTAGTCTGATTAGTTAAAGGAATGTTGGCTTCAGCAGAGACTGTAGATGCGGTAGCAAAGGCTTTGAAGAGGCATGGAAGACCAATATCCATAGTCGATCCTGTACTACATTTTTCATTTATTCAAGATTCATAATCTAAGTCTTCCAGGTCATGGTCGCCACAAGCGGCGCCCAGCTACTGCCAAACGAAGCCATCACCAACCTGCGCGAACACATCCTACCCCTAACCACAGTCTTAACCCCCAACATCCCCGAAGCTCGACTTCTCCTGCAGAATGCCGGCCTACCGGCCCCAGACATTGAGTCGCTTCCCGACATTGTGACAATGGCCAAGCTTGTGCAGAGCCTGGGTCCAAAATACGTCCTGGTAAAGGGCGGCCATTCGCCACTGACCAAAGATGACAAGATCTCAGCGCAGAACGCAGACAGGACCACGGTCGTCGATGTCCTGCACGACGGAAACACATGCACGATAATGAAAACCGACTACTCCCCGTCCAAAAACACCCATGGCACCGGCTGCTCGCTTGCTTGTATGTTCCCCCCAACCCATTTTGCCTTCGTCTTCGTAAATCCTCCTGTCCTAACCCTCGGAATCTACTTCCAGCGGCCATCGCCTCGAACCTCGCCCTCGGCGAAGATATTCCAAAAGCCGTCTCGCGAGCAGTCCAGTATGTTGAAATCGCTATCAGAACGAGCCAGGATCTCGGTCATGGCAGCGGGCCTATTAACCATTTCCATTCTGTCTCTGTGTTGTCGGCACCGCCGGGTTCTACGTCGCTTCGTCAGACGGTCTTGCATCAAGGAGAGAATAGATAGCATTGGAGGGGGCTATGGGGTTGATGGTATATGGGTCGAACTAAGTCCGTAGGGTTCGCAGCGGATGGCTAATGCTGTTGCCGCAGCAGTGTCGAGAGCGTACACAATTTACCCAGCGTATCTCTACACCCCAGCATGAATCGTTCCATCAGCATCCTCGCGTCTTATAGAAACATTTACGTCCCTTATCTTTCGCAGCGAGACCCCTCCTCAGCCTTCTATATCTCTCGCCACCGTATCCTCCCTCTCAACAGTCTCCTTGAATCTCTGAACCCAACACCACCCGCCAGCCTCGCAAACCGGCCTATTCGAACAATGCCTTACTTCTCCAATACCTCCTACCTTTCACTTCCCCCCCCCCCCCACCTCCAATATCCCCAACACCCCCCCTTCACAACCTCTATCCTCACACATCGCCCTCTCGAGCATCGTTGGTGGCGCGTTTGTTTCGCTTTTCCAAAGAGTATAGTAGAGATGGTATGGGCAGTGGGGTCGGAAGTGGAAGGTAGGAGGGTTGCGTGATTGGATGTTTGCGTTGAAGTTTTGCTGGACTTTATCTCTTTTTGAGCAATATCGTAGCTTGCTATCCCGAAATACTCCCCCTGAATCCCCAAACCCTTCCCAGTACCCTGAAGCCATCCCTGATCTCCGGACCATACCACGTACTTATCAGCATACCTTCCCCCCTCCCCCACACACCCCCCTCAACCTCCTCACAAACTCCCTCACCCCCCTCAATCTCACACAATAAAACACAACCACCTTCCATTCACTATCCCCCTTCCCCCTTCTCCGTTTCCCCTGCATCATCCCACACCCAAACCTCTCCGCAAGCCCCTCAGCATCCATTTCTAGTCCGATACGACCAGCATTCCTGACGGATCTAGAGGGCGGTTTCTTGTAAGTTGGAGGCGACGGGGCCGGAAGGGGGGGGTTAGGAGGGTGAATGGGATTGTGGAAGGGGGGTGTGGGGACGAGATCGAGGAAGGAAAAGCAAAATGCTGTGAAAAGAAAAGAAAAGAAAAGAAAAGA
>JAABUL010004733.1_pt1 | contig 17800 bp, 22 predicted proteins | sample 5559151 | NCBI WGS metagenome assembly JAABUL01 (sample SAMN10711876, study PRJNA513368) | rock metagenome | isolation source: Antarctica rocks | place: Antarctica: Victoria Land, Pudding Butte sud | reverse complement strand
GCTCTGCTTGCGCACCTGCGTGGTGTGGGTGAAAAGGTCCTGTCTGCATATTCACACTCTGCCTGCCTCTGTTTGTGTGAGTGTGTGGGTGTGTACGATTGCATGTGTGTGTGTGTGTGTGTGTGTGTGTATCTGATTATCTGGTGTACATAATGCTCGACTGCATGTTACTTGCCATGCAGCACAACTGCCGCTGTGCCTTGGGCATCAATGCAACGCAGCTACAAATAAAGCTACGCTTGCTTCCTAGTAGTACCACTTGTGTGTGTGCTGCAGCGGCGGATAGGGGCCGTTATGGTGGAGCACGCAACAAGATACTGCACGTCATCAATGCTGCTCTGGCCAAGGCCAATGTGAAGTACACTCTGCCTGCCTTCCCTAGTCAGCCCATGGACCGGCGTATGCTGCAACTCCTGGGAAACCTGCCTCCTGAGGCAATCCCTGATGTACAACCCATACCTACAAGCTAGGTCTTGGAACTGGGGGAGGTTGTAAAGGATGGCAAGGCTGATAGTGGGAACGCTTGGCGACAGATGACGTCACCTGTTGTCATGCTGCTGATAGGATGTATCACGAAGGGTGGTTGTTGGAAAGGTTGAACACAGAAGAGGGTGTTTTCAAGTGACAAATTGTATTGTTAGCGTTCTTGTCAAATGCTGTGTCAGCATGATCAGTGTGCATACAGCATGCTGAATGACTGCTGCATGCACGCTTGTTGTTCAGATGTGTCAGACTTATAGATACAGTACGGATCCCTGCTGCTTTCTGACTCAGCATACAGTAACCCTCACAAGGGCAAGTCAGCTTGCTTGGTATGGTAGTCAGGGTACCGGTAGATTATCACATAATTGATAGTCAGTTCAGGGTCAGGATGGAAGATGATGCGCTGCAGGCAAGAACGTGTTGGTGGAGTGCGTCATACTTGTGGCCCTTTCATGTGTCACATTTTATAATGTTGTTGATGCTTGCTCATGATTTGTAATTCTGATCCCAGCATACATACAACTTCATGTCATCTGCAGGGGAAGTCAACTGAGTCATACAGCAGTAGTAGTCCACAAGCAAGACTGCACAGCTGAAACTTGCTGCATTTATGCATGGCAGGAACCAGCTGCAATGTACAGTATATGCAGTGTCTACGCAACTCACTTTCCACAGTTTACAGTGCTGTGAGTTGACAACAGGTTGCTTTCATGCTATACAGCCATGGCAAAATGCAGGGATCAGGGTCTGGCATAGAATGTTTTACATACACATACCACCTCTTCACAAAACGACGCACTTGCAGCGTCGACTATGCCTATACTGCTGACATGATGGCTAAAGACAGGCAAAGCGCCAAGCACATTCAGTTCAGGATATATGCATCACAGCAATCAAGAAACTCTAGCATTCAATGTACGCCAAAATCATCTTGTCACATTCAATCTCACAGGCTGAAGGCCACCAGACAAGTGGCTCCCATCAAGGCTGAGATGCTCATGGCAGCAAAGGTGGTGGCGCCACTGGTGGGGGCAGGTGTTGGTGTTGGTGATGAGTCAGACTCCACCTCTGCACGCCAAAGCACAGAGCTCAGCCTCTGACATGCCAGCCACAACCATAATCCACATTGCAACATCTTCAGCTTGCTACTGACAGAAGCGATAGCTTTTTATAATTGGACAAGTTCCAGAAGAAGGCTAGGGTAGCATTAGGCTAGGAGACCCGGATTTGGTATCAGAATTTGCCATGACATGCTGCGTATTGTCATTCATTCTTGCAATGCTGAGTAAGGGTTTGTGACCTCACCAGCAGGGTTTGTTGAGTTGGAGCTGGTCACATCACTGGTGGTGATGTTGCCATATGTGGCTGAGGGAAATATGGAAGAAGGGGAGATAGCCATGGCTTGTGCATTGGAGTTGGCAGCTGATGAGTCACCGTCCAGGAAAGTGGTAGTTTCGTTGACTACCACTGAACCAGACATGATGTTGTTGATTGTGACTGAGACATTGTTGCCGGGGTAGGCGGCCTCAATTGCACTGATAAACTGCAAGCATCGACCAAGCACTGATCAGTGGCCCATTTGAGATGTCAGTGTTGTGATGTTGACAGTGATGGCTCCTCAGAGCTGATCCCACCCAGTCCAAACCGGACTCAAATTGGCAATTACTCTGTATGTACTGACTAAGACTTGAACTGACGGATGGACTCAAACACCACAGGACCAACAACAGAACAGCACCCTCATATATGTAACAGCTATATACTTATTGCTTATGCATCACACATCATCAGGCAGCATAGCAGTGTGTTGTGCCTTTGGGCCATGAATGACGCATCAAGGTCACATCAAGCAAGCAGGAAGCATAGAAATGTATGCTGCAGACATGAGTTTACCTGTGCTTGAGCAGCTGTGTCAAATGACTGCAGAGTAAAGGAAGGGAGCATGACTGAAGCCGACACTGATGGTACAGTTGCTGCACTACTGATCTTGACTGCAGGCGCAGGTCCAGGTGCCAGGCCAGATGAAAACAGAACGCCCTGCAAGAGTTTCATTGCCCTAGGTCAGTACGTAATACATGCAGTGATGCTGACTTTAATCCCATTTGTGACTTGACACAGTGCAGGCTGGACATTTTCTGGGTCAGCAAGCCATACATAAACGATGCTGCTTCAATGCAGGACGTGATGGGGGTCTAAGTGCACGTCAACTGCAAGTCTTGCTGGTAGCTTACTGGGGCAGGCGTGCTCAAAGGGGCTGTAGAGGGTGCAGCAGACCCTGGAGGGGCATTGAATCCAGATGTGGGGGACTTGGAAGCGGCTCCGGAGGGTGCACTTGCTGATGATGTTGATGGCCAGTACTGGATGGGAGGAGGTGGGGGCGGGGGAGATGGGAAGGTTTCTGGAGATGGAGGAGGTGGTGGTGGGGGGGGAGGTGGGGGTCCGGGAGCTCCTGGAGGGGTCTGGCTGCCTCTTGGTGATGGACTGGACTCGGCTGGAGCAGGCGCAAGGAATTGCTTGAGGTCTCGTCTGTTCCCTGCGTGCGTGGAAGAACGAATGTTGAAGTGAGATGCGGCGCGGTGGGGCAGCTGAGCCGAGTGCTGGATCGGGCAGGCAGAGCAGTGCTGCCGAAGGACTTTGGAGATTGCATTGACGCCGTCGTTGCGTTACCTTGTACGGTCGCCAATGAGAGAACGCAAACCTGCAACAGATCATGGCCTGTCAGCTTCAGCTTGTGATCACTTGTGCATGCAGACAGACAACAACTGCGCCGATGTCACACTATGCTTCAGCAGGTCAGCTGCGCTTGCTACCATGTCCAGAGCCAACACTTGCTGATGTGAAGCGGGCTTACCAGCAACAAGCACCAGCAACTCAGGCCAGTCCTCATCTTACTGCAGTACCCTGGCTAGCGCCGACTTGTGTCTGCTGAACTATTCAACAGTTCTATGTTGCAGGGCTGCAGCACTACGACACGTCCTGGTCAACTTGACGAGCAAGCAGACACAGTGTCGCAAATGAATGGGAGTGGAGGCGTGCAAGGCGAGTGCTGCGTTTACTGTGGCGCAGACTGCAATGCTGTCTCGCTTTTGAACCCGGCATCAAGGAATCTGGCTGGGAAGGATGACTCATTGCCATATCACAGCTGATTCGAATTGGTCGGCAGCGAAAAATGGAGGAGTTGAGGGGTTCCTGGCACAGCCGCTTGGTGAACAAGCTGACTGCATCATGTGCCGGCATACGATACACCTTGCGCCGCGCTTGTCTGACCGTACAAACACTCGGGGTACTAAAGCGTACTCCAACATAGCCAAAGTCACTGTGATGCGATATTGCACTTTGGCGCAGTGCCTTGGACCTTGCAGACTAGCATCGCATTGCAGATTGTCTTTGTGCGTTGAGTGAATGACGTGTTTAGCGTCTTCGGTGCTTGGAAAAAGACACTGAAAGATCTTGTCTGACTTCACCACGTGTGATGGTTGTCATCAATAACCCAGTCAGACACGCGAAGCCCTGACACTCTGACTTTGTTCTGCTGCTCGTCTCCTTGACTCTCATCCGCCGGTAGATACCTACAACACTCGATGAAGATGTGGTTGCCCTCAGCAAACCCTAGAAGTCACTCGACTTCTTTCTGAAATTGCTTGCCTTGCCTATCAAGTAATTAGTGCGTTGTACATCTTGTAAATATATATTTGCATGGCTTCAAGCGATTTGAAACCAGACTTAGCTGTAAGAATGGTGGTGACCCATAACGGAATGTGAACACATACTTTATTGAGTGCACAGAATGCTGCTACAAATGATCATCAGCAATTGCAGCAGCCTATCAGCCAAACGTGCATGTATGGAAGCAAATGGTTTGATGGCCTTTTGTGGCGGATACCGCCTGCATGCTGGTGTCCTACACGCAGTCCTGCATGTGCTAGGCGCCAATCAAATTCGTACAAAACATCAGAAGAATCAACACAGAACATGACATGGCTGAGTTCAGAGTCTACTAGTGCACTAAACATGTACGTACGTAAATACACTTTATCAAGCGCAAACGTAGAAAGGGTAGAGTATGGCTTGAATGCATTCACACTGGCTTCCAAAACAATGTGTACAGCCACAACAAACACATACCACAAAAACTGCTTGCCCAAATTGAGACGCACTCATACCTTCCTCAGAAAAACTACAAGCATGCCAAAACAGTACCACTGGCATGATTACATCAAGGTTGACCGTAACTTGAAGCAGCAACGGCAAAAGGCTACCTTCCTTGTCATCACTGTCTCATCAAGGTTCTATCGCTGGTGATGGCAAATCTGTCTCTAACAGTGGAAGGCTGACAGCTGGACTTGCAGCAATTCCTGACCTAGTAAAATTGTCAAGATCACTGCTTCGCCGTCTGTCATGTGTTCGAGGTTTGAAAGACTTGGGTCGTGGGAAGTTCACTTTGGGAACCACCACATCGTTGGCAGCGCCCGTACCTGTTGAGTCTGAGGTGCTCAAGGATGCATTGCGCATACTGAAGCTGACTTGCTGCATTCTCTCCCTTGCCACAGCAGCCAAAGTGACAGGACCTGCCGCCATGTCATGCGTGCGCTGACATTCCTCAAGCTGAGCATACACACACATAGTAACGAAATCAAGTACTTGAGGGTTAATCATTGATGTCAAGACCAGCAACACAGCTACATGTTGTGCTACTGTGACTCAGAAGCAACTTTTATCATCTGCTGCTCTAAGGCCACTGCAATGGCGTGTAGGGGACAAATGACTAATGATGGACTGACACAATTAAACATACAAACAATGCTGAGGTAAGAAGGTAGATACAAGCAAAATATGGCAAGTACAGGATGTTAGCTTGATGCTGCCAGGCACCAAACCAGAGAGCAACATTAGCTTCACTTAGAGACCGCATCAACTCCATTGGTGCAGCACCCCCGGCGTCAGGGGCAAGCGCCCTCCCACCAAGGTCAACGGTGCCGCACCAGTGGAGTTGATGAGCCTCACTCAGAGAGCTAAATTAGCACTCCGGTCTGGTGCCTTGCAGCATCAAGCCATTATCCTGTAACTTGCTGTATCTTGCTTGTAGCTACCGTCTGCCTATGCTTGTAGCTAAAGTGCCAAAGTCATGCTGCACTACAGCTGGCCTATGCTCACTACCACACACATTGACATTCAAATGCTGGATGGTGACAAGTTTCACCTCTGCAATCAATGCTTCTGCTTCTTGGCTCTTCTGCAGCTGCTTGACGACGCCTGCAATGCTCCTAGCAGAACTGCCCCGTTTTGCAGCCCCGGCTGGCTCAGCAAAGGCATCATCACTGCTGGTGTCCATAGCTTGCAATGCGTAATCAACCAGGCGATCTTGCAACTCACGCTTCTCCTTCTGTATGCTAGCAAACCTGCAACAGCACGTGAAAGTTTTTGGCCTACAGCCATCCGCTTGTGCAGAGCATGTATGTGATGTCTGTAGGGCAGTGTGGAACTGTGATGAGCTCTGCATGACCAACTGCTCTTGCAGCATGACGCAGGGAAGCATCAGGTTGGTGATGGCCATGAGGACCTTTTACTAAAGAAACCTATGTAATTGCATGTTTGCAGCAGAGTGTGACTGCAGCAGCAACAGAGTAACATGCCAGGAAGTTGTGCCATGTGCAAACGTCACCACCCCAAACACGCTCAACAGGCTGACAGCCCTGCCCTTTGCTTTGATCTCACAGCAAATACATGCAGCATTACACGGGAAGCACATGCAATGCTGCTTATGGCAGTGCCTTATCAACGAAGTGCAGTCTGACAAAGTTATGCGCTGTCCATGCCAAGGAGCAGGCACTTGCATTGTGAACCACCTCCCAAAGATGGGGCACACATATTGCATGAGCAAAGCACATCGAAAAACTGGACTCCTGCAACTTTGAAAGTATGCATGATTCAGAAGCAAGGGGCAAGTGCAGCGTGGTCACAGAAGCCGACCTCTCACGGGCAAGCTTGCTTTCTCGGATCAAGCGGCTGTTCTCATCAGTCAAGCCTTTCACACTGCATACACAGAACAAGTCACCAGGCTGCAGCAGAAGCTCTGTACTGCTGAAGATCTGTGCTGACAGTGTTTTGGTAAGGAACATAGACCAGGATAGGAGCCCGATGCAGCCTTGGGGCACAGCGCAATGTGACAACATGAAACAAGGTACAAGATACTTTTAAAAAGCTCAGCTGAGATGTTCAGGTCCTGTGCATGTGGGGACGATTGACTCACAAGTACGAGGCATTGCATAACGTTGGGCTTGCTAGGTGTGAAGGTCCAACAACAAACAGTATGCCGTTTGAAGCGCCTTCTGAATGAGCCAAAGGCACTGCTTTCTGCTGTTTGACATCAGTAACACCCATGTACAAGTACTGACAGCGCTGTGTGTTTGTCAAGGATGAAGAATGACGACCACAGGCCACAAGCAGAGACTAACCTGCTTTTCAGATCCGCCATTTCCTCCTTCAAGGTCACATTCTGGTCGCCCAGCTGCGAGAGCTGCTTCTCTTGAGCCTGCAAACCAGACAATTGTAGAGTTGGAGCCACCACAAGCATCGGAAACTGTGTCACTTAGGAAATATGGCATGAGAGGTCACAAAACCTTATCAGGTCGGTAGTCCCTTGAGCTCAATGTATCTCCTGTATCACATGAAGCTAGTGCAGCATACAGGCCGACAGGAAGAGACCACTGCAAGATGACCACTGTTAGCTTAGGCCAGAGTCTGCCTGAAGCTGTGCAATTTGGGACAGGCAGTGGGATCAGGATAAGGGGGAAGAAGACCGGACCCTGATGGTTTTTGCAGTCTTGCTGGCTCGCTGCTCAGACTGCTTCAGCTTCTGCTCAGCCTCGCTGAGCTTCTCATCAGCTTCAACAAGCCCAACCTCAGCATCAAACAGCTTCCCCTCTATGATCTTGCTGCCTTCCTGAGCCTCTTGAAGATCAGCTTCGAGCTGCTGCCTCTGCTCTAGCAACGCTTTGAGCTCGGCTGCATGCTTGCTGGCTGCATCCTTGCTGACATTCTGAGCTTCCCTCAAGTCAACTTCAAGCTTTTCAGCTTGCTGGGTCAGCTGATCTACCAGAATGGTGTGCTTGCTGTTGAGCTCAGCTATGTGATGCTCCTTGCCTGACGTCAGCATGCTGAGCTCATTCTGGTGTCCATGCTTCAGCGCTTCTTCACCAGCCTCAAGCTCTTGTACACGCTCCTTCAGCTGATCTGTCAAGGCGTCATGCTGAGCCTTGAGGTCAAGCATTTGCTGACTCTCCTGTGACTTGAGGGCACTCAACTTCTCTTTATACTCTTGCTCCAGCTCTGCCTCACGAGTTCCAGGCTGCACTGAGTGTTGAGCTGTGAGCTGAGAGACAGTTTCTTGCAAGCCATGCACCTTCTGCTGCAACTCAGCATTCTCGCGCTCAGCGCTGGATCCTGAGCTTTGGTACACCTGCTGAGATAGCTGCTCAAGCTGAGCTTTCAGTCCTGCATTCAAACACACACCTCTGTTGCGTATTTTACAGCATCTTGCCTCAGTGCATGTGTGTTGCGCTTCCTTAGATGAGTACGCAGGCAGCCTTCAAACAGGAACACAAAAATTCATTCCTCATTCACAATCATGGCTGACAGTTCGAGGTGATAAGGCACACAAGGCTGACAAATCCAGAGGGGTGCTGCTTGCCTGCATTCTGTATTGTGAGCTGATGCATCTGAGCAGTGTTGTCAGCTGCCTGGTAACCTCCGGGATATCCCTGCAGCATGTCAACATGTACACATTACATAGTCTCATGTTATACCTTTGCTGATTTGTATATGGAGGTACACCCTCAATGCACTTCTTTTGCCAATTTGTGTGGTCAGATGATATCCCAATGGCTTCTTGGGACTGGACTCAAGATGTGCATTTATGTCCCTATGTCAATCTGAATCAGCCTGTGCCAATGTTTGCACCAACTTGCCTGAGTCACTATTTTGAGATGCGTAGCGTGAGTCTGGTGCCTGTGTGCCACACTGCTCAATGCTGAGCTTTGGCAGCTGAACATGATGCTGAAGACAGCTCAGCTTACCTGCAGCATGTGCAGCGTCTGATTGAGCTGCTCTTCCAGGTCATGATTGTGAGCCTGAACTTGGCGTCGATGATTGTCAGTGGCATCCACTTCATGCTGCAGCTCAGCAATGCGTAGCTTCTTCTTCGCCAGCTCTGCTCTGAGGTGGTTGACTTGATCAGGCGCTCCTGGGGGGTTTGCATATTGCATACTGGGCTGATTGTTGTGGTACTGCTGCCAGGCCAGAGACTGCTGGTCAGTGGAGTCTGCTTGGGAGCTGTTGTCTGGGCTGGTGTCATACGGGCTTGGGTGCAAAGCGAAAGATGCATCACTTGGTGATTGTTGTGCGGCAGGGTTTTGGCTGTGCGCTGAGCTGAAGTGTTGAAGAACTCTGAACGAGGGTGCATATGCTGTATGGCTGGAGTGCTCTGAGCCTGAAGCAGATGCTGCCTCTGCGAGAGGAACCTACAGCAAATGGGTAGGGTTTGATGCAATGCATGCTGACCTGATTATGCACTTAGGCGGGTATTGTCCTACCCAGTACTGCAAAGCAAGTCAATGTATGTTGTCTGGCCATGCTTGCAAGCATTGATTCAGGAAGGATCGATCGCTCCACAAACGCGCATGCCATAAATTTGCTTGTGAACAGCGCATATGTAAGATAGGAGAACCATGTATGGGTCTTGCACTGATTGCTATAGCAGCTCATGCTGAAAGAAGGTTTGACACACCTGTGGCTCATGTTGCTGCCAGATGTTGCCAGCGAGAGCAGGACTAATCTGAGGTGCAGTTGACACAACATATGCCCCCTGCAGCACAAGAGCTGTACATCATGTAATTCGATTTCACGTCAAAATCTACATGTGTGATGATCACATGCAAGAGGAAGCTGTGACTTGATCAGGCATTTTACCATAGCGTAAGGGTGTTCTGATTCTGCTCTGAGTGCTGAAGACCCAGTGTTGCCTGCAAGCATAACCAACTTGGCATCCAGCAGCAAGAATTGCAATTTGTGTCCAAATCGAGGCTTCTCTGCAGCCAGTATGCCCAGAGACTGACGTGCAGCATAACAGGGAGTCCTGAAGTTGCACCGCTTCACTTACCACGGGTGCCTGACATAGCAGGAAAAGAACTTGTGTACATCACGCGCTGACGCTTCCAACCGGCCGAACACCACACTTCTGCAGATTTTGAATCGAGTAGCAATCACCGGTTTCAGGGCGCGGCTAGGACGACTGCGCTTTTGCCCGATCGTTGCACTCAGTTTGGGGTTCTGTTGTACTCACGTTAGAATCTGCTTCGTCACCTACTGGTTCAACAACATGATACACACGACCATTCGCGCGAATCTCGGTGACGCGCGCATGAATAGCTACCTTGTCCTGCCTCTACCTTTTGGGCTAGACGGGGAATAGCTACACAGCGGTGACACTGCACGGAGACGCGAAGCGTGCAGTGGAGCGGGCTACATGGGTGCAGGCAAAACGGTTGCCGCAACAACGCTTCTTCAAAAATCCGTGTCTGACCGCCCTTCTGTAAAGCCTTCCGTCAACAGCTTGGTTGGCGTCCCGTTGAGCAAATCTTTTGTAGTGACGACCACCTTAGAATTCAGTCTGTACACCGTCCACTTTCTGCCTTGGCAAAGTCGTGACAGCTTGTTCCGTCCCCCACTTTTTGCCAGCGGTCGTTGATTTGTCAGCAAGGGCTGCGCACAGTGTGGAATTACACGTCGTGAAAACGTTCACCGAAGCAAGCAAGAGTACGCAACACCATAATCCTGCTGCATTTACCCACAACTTACAGAATGAGAGCTGGAGTGGACACGTATGTATGCAGACAATTATCAGTCTAGATGGCTTCACAGCAACTGAAAAGTTTCCTCAGTAGTGTCAATTTTGGATACTTGGACTATGCAGATGCCATCTATGAAGGTGAATTCACTTGTCAGGCAGAGCTCGGAGCTGCTGACCATACAGACCTTCAGGCTTTGGGCATTCCCAAGGGTGCGGCTGAACTGATCATTGCAGCAGCTAGAGGCGCAGGTGACTCCTTCGTTGCCTTGCTCTTCCACTACCAGCCTTTAGTTGTATGCACTGCATGTCAACACTGTGATCTTGGCTTGTCGTGAGGCCATGACAGCAAACATTATGCTGTGAATGCTTCAAGCTTACACCGTCTTTGCATAAGGTCTGAAGCCAATGTAGTTTGGGAATGGCTCGCACAGCTTGTCTGCAATCCTGCATGGTATCTGAGCAGTCTCAATGCAGACTGTCAGCCTCTTGTGTGACTCTGAGGGGATCTCTGCTGACTGCTGTGCATACCCAGCTTGCCTGCATCTTGGCCTTGCTTCTGAAAAAAGTCAATGCAGCTTCTCAGCCTTCTCTGTGGCTTGAGGGTTTGTTGTTGATCTCACAGCATATCTAGAAGGCATTGTCATGTAGTCGTAGAGCAGGATCAACACAGCCTCTAAGCTTTGTCTGTGGCTTGCGGCATACCCAGCTTGCCTGCATCTTCACAACAATATTGAAGATGTTCAATGCATGTTCTCAGCCTTTTTTGTGGCTTGAGGTGTAGCTAATGAATTGGTGCAATTATCTACCTCCCAGAGGCTTTTGACAATTTGGTGTGAGAGTGCACCAGCAGTAACCTCTTGAGGCACTGTCTTTTCCGCAATGGTTTTAGTTGACCAAGTCAAGTTAGTCTAGCCTGCCAATGGCATCAGACAACTGTGGACAGTCATCTGATTGATTTGCTTACACACTTGCATTTGCATGCAAAGCCTTTCATGGCTGGCAGCTTGCCTTGCCAATGCCCTGTTTGGCCCGTCAAGTAGCAATTGTAAGTGCAGTGGAGGCATGCATATCAGTACTGTCTGACTCTCCCTTTGCAAAATGACTGATCTGCAAGTACCATCAGTACAAGCATCCTCTGTTAGCATCCCATTTCACTTGTAGTTTTGCTTGGCTGGTGGGATGTAGCAATTGTTTGATGACAACCTGCTGGTAAGCCAAACTGGTATTCTGTCTGGTGTTATTGCCATTACATGCATGTGAACTCATCGACGAGCATGCCACTTACTGTGCAGCATGTAGGGTTTTGGCATGTAGGTTCTCCTGGACTGTATGTACATACATTCTCTAAGGGTGTATGCACCATAGTGTCTCTCGGGGTCTTACGTTCAAAAGCTTTTTGTAACATTTGAGGGCCACTACCAACATTGTGACTGAGCAGTTGCACATGGCACAGGAGTGGAGCAGCCAATGACAAAGGTCATTCAAGAACTTCGTGATGAGATGCGGCTGCTAAGGTCCGGTAGGTGCAACATGGGATACAGTTCTGTCATGCTCATATGCCTGCAATCCCATCAACTGTTTGACACTTCATTCCGCAACGTTTGATGCAGAATTTGCTGCATCAAATGCAGATGCGAAGAGTATTGCCTTCTCATCAGTTTCAGGGGCCACGGCAAATAAATTACTAGGAGACTTGTATCTGACAGAGATAGACGGCTTTGCGGAAGCTCCTTTTGAAACACCAGCAGGTCAGAGACCATATAGTGAGGAGAAAGGCACTCAGACTTTGCTTGCAACAACATTTGCATTGTATGCTATTGAGCACTGTCTGTGACATTGCAGGTGTGAGTGATATAGATCCATTTGACTTCTCTCAGTTTGTGGATGAGGACGCAGGAATGCCTAGCTTTGTTGAGTACCACCAGAAACAGCTGCAATCATGTGGCGTGCATATGGGCCGAAGTGGGTACCAAGTCCTTAATCTGCATGAAACCCCAATGTACCACATGCAGATAGGCAGCAAAAGGTATAGCGGTGGTGTGGATGGAGGCGTGGTACCCTATGCTGTACGAGCAGCATCAGCTGCAAAGCTACTACGGATAGGATTTGTGCATAAGCAGTCCACTGCAGATAAGGCTACCTTTCGGATGAACAACCCAGATATGTTGCAGGTGAGGAAATGAGCTCAGTTCTTAGCTGTGCTGGTGCCTAACAATGATGAGCTTATATTTGTGCATTGATATGCATCTTGACTCCCATGTGCAGGCTGAAGTGGCTACACCTAGGCAGTACTCATTCGAGGAAGGTCGAGGCCAGGTTGTATGCTGCCTGCTGGCTGCGCATGCAATGTGCCAGCTTCCACTAGATCTGGATCTGACAGATGGCAAGCAGCACCATTTGTTGCGGCTTAGGGGTGATATGCTGCTTGTATATGAAGGATGCACGCCTAAACAGGTGCGCCAGATTTATGTATCCTCCTTGACAAGCTCTCTGCAAACTATCAAGACCAAGCATCACTTGAGTTTCATTTCAGTGCACATATGCTTGGCGTTCAAGCAATATACTTGATGCGCAGCTAATCTTTATGCTATTGCTCACTGCTGTGCTATGTATAATTTGAAAACAGAATCAGACTGAGACCCGCAAATGGGGTATGGTGCATTGGACACTCAGAGTGGACTATCCATTCCCACACAAGAGTGGTGAGACCGTCTCTCCCTTGCAACCTTAGGATCCCTTGCAGCCTTAGGATCCCTTGCAACCTTAGGAAGACAGTGCTGGGTCCAGGTCTAGCTTTATCCAACATATGTTAAAAATACGCTTTGTTGAACATGCATGTTGTGCTGCAGGCATACCATGAAATGGCAGACTTTCTTGATAAGCAAGGCACCATGCTCACAAGCAAGCATATCATATCAGAGCCTCCAGAAGAGTTGGAGGAGGAACTTCGTAGACCCATCAAGAAGCTCAAAGGACTTGTTCAAAATGCAGCAATGACCGAACAAGTCCAATCATTAATATCATCTTGTTCTTCCATGGAAGACCAAGTTTGTACAGCATATGAGATAGCACGACACTGGGCGCCTCCCGTTCCAGCATGTGTGTCAGTCCTGCTTGAGAAATAACCTGGGCAAATAATGCAGACTGACTGTGTACAGAGTGCCTAACACCATTCCTCTTGAGGTGACGAGCTGCCTGTTGCTGCAGGGTACTCAGTTGTGTAGCTTGGGTGGTTGTCATGGACAATTATCCCATGTTTACAGCCCTTTATATTCCCTACAGCACGCACTGCTTGTATCCAAGCCGTATGCCTCTGTTTATAGGCATACTTACTTCTGAAACTTCGCAATGCTGGCTTAACGTAATATACCCTTCACATGGGTATACCCTTCACATGCATTACCCTTCACATGCATTACTCTTCACATGCGCATGCACTACCTTGCACGTCACTCTGAGTTTCGGAGCTGGCTCCATTAAAACCACCATCGGAACCAAGAGCCTTTGTGCCGGTGCAGCTTCAAAGTGTATTTTATTAGATGGAAAGCATCAAGACAATTGTATCCAGATGTTACAGCAATTGACAGCAACTTCTGCGCAATCCGTATCCGCAGCGCCGCGTTCCGTACAAGCGGCGGTGCTACCTGATGACTAAAAACCTCAATGCGGCTACAATAGATTTCGTCCAATTTGCAAGGTGGCTGGTTAGGGATTTATGAGGGAATTTCGCATGCCAAATCACCCGATCACACGCTGCCCGCATGGGTAGAACAGCTGGAGGATTGGTTCAAAAAAAATACCTGCAATGCACAGTGGCTGTCATGGAAAGGACTGCCCTTGCAGCCTTTGCATGGGCTGACTCAGAGCCCGTGCAAGTCTTGTCAACACTGCTTGCATTCTATCCACTTGTCAGTCTGCAAACCCTAGTTACCTTACTTAGGTTTGCACCATAGCAGTGAAAATTGGGCTGCATCAACAGAAGACGCGGCAAGCTGTGCACCAGCCACTGGAAGCCTGCATTTGCCAAGCTCACTCAAGCGAAACTCGAGTCCTTTATCGCTAATATTGCAGTTGCCATGTGTGCAATCGCTTTGTGCAGCTAGCTTGTTAGGTCAAAGTGTTAGTCAACACTTCGTCCATGCGAGTATGGCAAGCGCAAAACAGAGCTCCCGTCGCAGCTGCTAAATTTGTTTCTGCCAGTGCCTTGACAGTGGCAACAATCAAGAAGCAGAATCACGCATAGATGGCAGCAAGGAATACAGGACCCGTAACTCAGCTTAGCTGTGCATAAAGAGCAGAGACTTTCACGTTCCTGGCCGGTTGTGACCAGTTGTGACCAGTCGTGGCCATTGGGCATGTCGGAGAGAGAAGTGATGCTATCGGGGCGACCATACAAGCCCTGGAGCAAAGAGTTGCAAGACGATCGGGACAAAGCTCGCACTCTGATCGAGCGCTACAACGCGAGCATGTCTAGCGACAAACAGCTCAGATCTGGCCTTATCGCTGCATTGTTTGGCAAAATTGACAAAGAGCACCCACCGCATCTCACGGCGCCCTTCTACTGCGATTATGTGAGCCTGCTCTTTGCAACTCAAAAAACTGTCACGCTGCAATACTGCTTTTTATCATGTATTCAACTCAGTGTAGCATCGTCAGGCTACCAGGCTTTCTGTGCGTAAGTAGTATGGTATGCAGGGTTACAACATTTCTGTCGGCAAGGACTTCTATTGGTGAGCTTTGAGCCTGTTCCAAGTTGAGCCACACCCACTGTCGTTAACTATCGTGAGCAACATCAATGACGCCTGACTATGGTGCTTGCTTGCAGCAACTTTCAGTGCGCACTGATAGACGGTAACAGAATTGACATAGGGGACCGTGTGCTGTTTGGTCCCAATGTGCACCTCTACTGCCCTAGCCATCCCTTAGATCCCAGGGAGAGGAATGGCCTTGAGGGACCTGAGATGACTAAACCTATCAAAATAGGCAATGACGTGTGGGTTGGCGGTGGCGCCATCATTCTCCCTGGTGTGACTGTAGGGGATGGTAGCACAGTTGGGGCAGGCAGTATTGTCACACGCGATGTTGAGCCGTACACCGTAGTGGCGGGCAACCCTGCTCGCATAATACGGCGACTGCCAAACACAGGCCCAGCACAGCCTTCAGCTGATTCATCTAAGGAGGGCACATCACCGCAATGACTAATGCACACCCTGTATGACCACCAATATCAATGTGAACAAGGTGACAATCTTGTGTGACAAGCACCAGTGCATTGAGCAGGATTGGGTGGCTCATGACATTCTGTTGTCACACATTGGTGTTGAAAATAGTCAGCTAATTTGACCTGCACTCGAGCAAGTAGTGTCAACAGGCATCGAATATGCTCACTATTTGCTGCATGCCTGCATGCGTATGCCTGAGATCTTCTTATGTCTGTCAGAATGTACAGTGCCGTTATGAGGCGGTCAATTTCAGATTCTTGTGGCACTTCTGTCAAGCTGTGAAGGAGTTGTGAAGCCAGCTTTCGAGATCGGTATGTTTCCTAAATTGTGGTTGCAGCTCGTTGGCTCATGGTTTTGCCTCAGCAATGATGTTGTGTGTCAAGCATGCATGTGCATATGCTGTTCGAGCAGATGTTGCTAATCTGTGCACACATATCTTAGCACATTTTGCCATGGTCTTTTGTTGAGACGATTGCATTAGAATGACAGTGTGTCAAGTATGCGATTATATACTATATTTTCCAGAATAAATGTATGCTATACACCAATAGTATCTAGGCGTGACCTCAGTGCAGCAAGCCAGGCACACACTCTGGGCAATTGAGGGCTGATGCTGACATGATATGCTTAACGCTGACCAATATATATACCTTGTATCTGTAGTACTTCTGGCCTTCGATGCACACAAACGCTAGCAAACACTAAAACCATGATGTTTGTTGATTTGGTGCAAGCTTGAAACTTGAGTCTCATGTGCTGTAACCACAAACTGCACTCGTTGCATCACTAGAAAGGCACAGTGCTGCTAATCTAGCCATACTGCCTCATACACTACAAGCGGTAGGAAAAAGTCAGTACACTGTCAGCAAAGTTGTTGTAGGGTTTCCTACTTCGGTCACAGACCACATGGATCCTTCCGCCGGGACAACTCGATGATCAGAGCCATTCGTCATTCTGTCACAATGTCGTTCTGCATACATTATGTATGATATGCATGGGCAACAACAATAAGAGCCCGTCTGTACTTGCAATGATTGGTTGCACAAGCACCTATCCTCAAGCCCCCTGAGCGGACTTCTCAACACATGTTAATTAAGGCCCTGTAGCATCAACATACTGATTCTTTACACTCCGTTGGTCCCAACAGCAGAGAGCAAAGCAGCGGTGGCATGTCCTCCAAAGGCAAGGCTCTCAGCATGCTGAAGCTTGACATAGCAGCAAAACCTGTCCAGCAGGGCTGATCAACATGCTTGGCTGTTACCGTACTCAGCACAGACATGTGCGTTTTTGGACTGCTTGCAGCAATGTTGTGCACGCCACAATCACTGCAGCAAGAAACAGCAGAGGAAGCAGAGCATCAGCCACAGTGTGCAGGCAATGCCCCAGATAAGACATGAAGGGTCGGCTCACCATCTTCTAAGTCTTTATCTCGGGCGCTTTTCCTCATCTTCCTGGACCTAGCATTGGGGCTGGGTCCAGGGCTTTGACCCACCTCACACCTTGGGGTCTTGGGCCTACGACTACTGAGGCTTCCTTGCCTGCCGTCTACTGTCTCAGTACCATCAAAGTCGTCTGCAGCCTGTTGTGCCTCAGCCTGTGCCTGAATGCATGCCATCAGCAGCCTAACACAAGGCTTCGTGCTGTCACTGCCTGCCTTGATGCAGGGCAGGGCAGGGCAGGGCAGTGACTATGCATGTTGCCTTCTTGTACTTGAGGGGCTACAGAGGTTGTCAACAGTCTGGTGCATATACAGCTTGAGAGGACAATGGAGCACACAAGACAATGACAGCTAGCCGAACCATGGTGATGGACACATTGGCAGATGACGGTGACAATGATGGTGAGCAGGTAGGCAGTGCATCACGGGGCTGTTTGGTTTTTCTTTTTCCTTTTTTCTGGGCTGTGCATGTTTCCTTGATTGCATTTGTAGCCCATGAAGTTTAGCTAGCAAAGCAATGACATTCATGCATGTTGCACCTGTCAATCAACATGACCATGGGAGAGCAGCTGCTTTCTGGTATGATCCACAATCAACTTTTTTTTAATGTTTTGGTTTGATTTTATTTTTTTATCAATGGCAGCGTTTTACACAGAGTCAAACACAGCACTACAGCAGACAGGCTTGCTTAACCTTCCCAGACGCTCAAGATCAACAGCAGGCAAGGGAGTCCAAGTCTCACCATGTCTTCGCCAACAGTCTGCACACTGGCCTGCTCACTGCTGTCGGCATCAGCAGTGTTGCTGAACA
>JAABUL010004732.1_pt1 | contig 17800 bp, 14 predicted proteins | sample 5559151 | NCBI WGS metagenome assembly JAABUL01 (sample SAMN10711876, study PRJNA513368) | rock metagenome | isolation source: Antarctica rocks | place: Antarctica: Victoria Land, Pudding Butte sud | reverse complement strand
ATATACTTAGAAGCAACGGAAACCGTGGCCCATCCCTGAAGAAGATTCTGACAGACGAAGTGACATTTTGGCTGTTTCTTCGGCTCCTGCAGAGAATTTTGCCGTTCATCATGGCTACACCTCTGTATGACCAGAAGCAACGAAGACAGTGACATATTCGTGACGAAGATTCTGACAGACAGGGGTAGCATCTTTGCTGTTTCCGTCGGCTTCTGCAGAGGAATTCGCCGTTCATTATGACTACACCTCTATGTGGCCAGAAGCAATGGAGACTGGCATATTTGTGACGAATACTCTGACAGACAGGGGTCGCATCTTTGCTGTTTCCTTGGCTCCTGCAAGGGAACATGCCGTTCGTTATGGCTATACCTTACAGCTAAGGTTGTCAGGAACTCAGAACGGAACCGCGCTATTGCGATGATGCGGTGTTAGAAGATCAAGTGTCGAGGCGCTAGCTAAGCGAGCCCTAAGTTATATTGGGAAAATGTTGAAGGTTTGGTCTGATACTCTATGAATGGTTGTAAGTTCTTCTCATATCCTTCTTTCTGGTGTTGAACCTCCAATCTTCATTATTCAAACACATCCACTTTGTGACATGGACATCGACTAATCTGAATTTAGATAGGAACCATGGAAACGGGAAAGCCGCCAACGACCTTTAACATCTCAATATTCACTATGCTGGAAGTTATGTTGGCTGAAATTTTGGCTGAAATGTTGGCAAGACTTTATGATGAAGTATCCTTGGGGAGTTTATAACCTCTCACAATGTCATCAACGACCGTTCATCGTTCAACCTCGACAGCAAATACACAAGGGCAACAGATATCTTCCACCACGGTGTTCACTATCAGCACCGGGTTTATAACTCTTTAAAATCCTCCCAGCTTCTTGTTCAGCGGACCAAGTCCACGAAAGATCTCTTGTCTGCGGTCAGACGTATCGTTCGGTCCATCATTATTACAGCTACACCAGGAGAATGCGTCCACAGAGGATACATCCAATGGCTCCACCAGGAAGACCTCCTCGTGTACACACATCGACTCAAAATTTTGCGAGGTCCAATGGTCAAGACTATACACCTGGATGGCTGCTGGTTCAACCAGTGACGATCCAGAACCAGCGAATTAATCCGCTGGTACGTACTCCAGAGATACCAGAGCAACGGCGAGCTATTCAGGACTATCCGCACGACCAGCAACAGACTAGGCCATATACACCTACCCCTACGATAAGAAATCAGAGTTCCCAGTCTGACGCATTGAATGTTCAGGAGCGATTATACAATTTTGATTCTGCTCCAAGTCTTCCATCACAAGCCCAGCGTGATCTCACAGCTTTACCAGCCAATGGCCTTGACCGTTCATTCGCTGATGCAGAGCCAGCTGCGGGCCTGCAGCATGACCTGTATGCTGTGCACGAATCTCGGGCACAAGGCGGATTTCAAACTTTCCCAGATGAAGAAATAACTCATCCAAGATATCAAGCTTTAAGCCGGCAACAACGAGAGACACTGGAGATAATTGAGCCCGATCATGGACGAATACGTGATACCACAAGGGCTGAACAAAACAGATGTCATGAAGCTTTGAAGAGGCCATCGTACTCCACGACTTTTGGCCATCAGCATAAGCACATACGAGCTGAGACAAACAGAACTCGCGAAAATCCAAGGAGGTCATTATACGCTTCAAACTTGGGCCATCGACAAGTAAATCAACCCAACTTTCCAGACGATGGGCGTAGAACACGAGACAATACTGTGCCGGGACGTCAGAAACCACAGATTCTTCCTCATTCGATCCAGAACAGTACCGAGGGATTAGACACTGAAAGCACAAGTCTCAATGAGGACAGCACCAAACCGATATCAAAGCGAGCAAGCAAGGCTACCAAGGTTCTTGAAGAGCACGGACAAGATACACAGCTCGGTGCGGATAATCAACCGAAGGGACTGGTACAATTCACTCGGTTTCACAATTCACAATTGCAGTGGCGGAACAGTGACAGGGAGCACTGGAGGCCTGCAGTATACCATTACCAATTGAGGCAAAAATACGTCGTCCAGCAAGATCCACTGATCAGATTCGACGTAGCTCGAGCGATGGGAAATGAGCAATACGACGTTACCACATACCTCGGGTTGTGGAAGCACTGGCGCCCTAGCCGGAACGACGGATGGCAAGGCGTCCAAGCAGAAGTTCTATATCGGTTCGAGAGGGACGGATACCCAATACCAAATTATACGCCGGAATATTTAATGGACGAGGGTCGCATAGTCCTCGACCTTGATAATCACCCGGTGAAGAACTGGCGAGAACTCCCTCTCTGTCTCTCGAGTGCATTAGAAGGCTCAGACATTGAGACTGTCCGGCGTATTAATCCAGGGATAACGTTACTCGATGTCAGAGCGCGGATGCCGAAACACACATTGACTGGGCCGAGGAAAGACAAGGTCACACCTCTCTTTGGTCTTACGGCACTGGGAAATCGGACGGTCCGCTTCCGTGAAAAGAATGTATGTCCATCCTGGTTGGAAAGAACCGGCAGTGATCGCCTGAGAGATTATGTCTGGAGCCTTATGTCGCAACAGCAACGAAATGCAAAGTCAACCCAAGGACTTGGAATGTTGACGGAACTGCAACTGGCTGAATTCAAAGAGCAGACTAAGGGAAAGTTCCTGGAACGAGCTGGCAGCCGTGCTTTGCCAGATGAGGAGCGAAAAAGGCGATACGCTGTTGACGCGGACAAACTTTCGCGACTTCGCCAAAACGCTGGATCTCAACAAGAGAGATCTAGCAACCAGCGTAAGCGAAATTTCAGCGTATCTTTGGACACCGACGACGAAGATGAGGTGCAATTCCTCGGTAGCAAGCGACGGAAGACTCTTCATAAAAATCCTTCTATTGAGCAAAAAGTCGATGATGAGCTGCAGGCTTTGTACCCGGCGCGTGAGGCAGAGGCTCACCTGAATGTCGTATACCCACCGTACCCACTACAGAATCATTCTTTACCTGGCAGTTCCAGGAAATCAGATAGGCGGAATCGGTCACGCTATGTTGAAGATAACTCGGAGGACGATTCATTCCTGCAAGAGTTGAACAGCAATCGCCATCAGCAGTCCTCATACGCATTTGAAGACCCTTCTACAGGCTCTGCGTTTGGGACTTCCACTCATCGTCCCCCAATACCATACTCTGCTGGGAGAGGCTTCCAACCAGGCCCTGCCACCAACTCGTGGAGAGCTACTCCAGGCTTTGGTAGTAGATCCCCGAGAACTCTTAGCAACGCGTCGCATAATCCCCTAGCCTCGTTCTCTGTGGGTTACAACCCCATACCAGATGATATTGAAGGCTCAAGCAACCGCAAACGACGCTATAGTAATACTCGTGTCTTAGATGACGAGCAATCAGATCCAGAGCCAAAGCGGCGCGGTTCCATCCAGCGGTCGCGCCTCCCTGATAATTCGTTTGCCAGTCAAGAAGTTGGAGTCTCGAGCCGTCGGTCACCCTTCCCAAATAGAGGATCACGCCGATACAACTCTGCTGCTCGAACTCAGCGCCCAACTCTGCAGGGTCTTATCGAACCTTATTCCGCTTCTTACGCAACGCACCGCCAGCAGCACTCTGTTCGTGAGATTGCGTACACAAGGAACAACGAGGACCGTATAATATCGGACAATGCGGACTTCTCGAACAACGTATCCAGTATCGCCAGTGTCGCACGGGACAATGGCCGCTCACTGAAGGAACAACTGGTATCGGACGCATTGTTTTATGGTGATGGACTATTCTTTAACGATGGAAATCTTGACTCTGCTGATGCCGCACCTGAAACACCAGAGAATAGAACAAGATTACGCACCTTAAGTCCCTCGCCAGAGATGGAGAATACATCTGCTACGGTCTTGCGGGAGACGAACCATCAACAGCAACGAAATTCAGAGGAAGATATTCCGCAACGCAACTTCCATGTCGGAACTCGTTTCGAGATAAGAGAAGACACGTCTGAAACTCGTCAGGAAGGGGATGTTTCTCATGGACAAATTGGATTCGAGGATAGGGTGGAGGATGCTGCAGCTGACAGCGATAAGGAGAACCAGATCCCTACTCCACATGCTTCTCAAGTCCAGGAATCCATGACGCCAGCGGCTGAGACCACACAAACTAGAGTGGTCTCACTAGACGGTGTACAGCTCGACAACGTCGTGTCTGGAAGTGACTTGGAAGCGGCACTTATACGCAACTTCTTTGACCTCGAAGCGGCGGCAAGTGAAGAGCCACTAAGCCTAGACTACCGATTCGTCGAGCCACACAGCGCGATCGATGAGCGACTCATCAACGATGCACTGTGGTATACGTTGGCGGAAGTGAGTTGGTGGACTGGAGCCACAGTGACCACCACACAACGCAACAGCTACCAGTCTCAGTACGAAGAGATAGAAGCTGCGTTCGCAAGCCTGTGGTTGCTTGAGACTCCAGCTCCGCAGCTAGTTCGTCTAGGACCGTGGTATAGGAGCTTTGAGCACCACCCAATTCCTAATATGACCATTGAGCACTTCAACGAACTCCTGTTGGCGCTTCCAGAAAACGCTCCACCGTGGCAGCATCCGGGTGATATCTGAAGCGGCTGCTTCAAGATTTTATCGGTGAATATTTTGGGTTGATATCTTAGTACTAGTGATTTAGGCCTCGCTTCGTTTTGGTTTAGTCGTCAGGCTTACACATATGGAATGGTAAGAGGGGAGTACTCACAAGCATAGTCATGGAAGTGGAAGGTCTCGGCTATCAGAGAGGAAAGGGTGTTCCTTCCCCATACCTATGTCAAACCACCTATAATAACTTATTGAATAACACGACTTCACCATTGATCCCCGCTTTCTACGGCTCTTGATCCATAGATTTTTGGTATGTCTTGATGCCAATTCTCTAAACCAGTAGATGCCAATTTGGTCAGTAAGCCCATTCCTGGCTGTCGATTGAAGCTTGGCTACTCGCAGACTAATTTTCTATTGTCATCTCTAATGTTGAATTACATGCTTTGTCGTGTATGCCGTGGCCCAGGCAAGAATATTTTCATGTAATCTTCCAGGTGAAACCAGCCCATAAGTCTCATCAGACCGACCATTACCTACCTAAATTATCTTCCCCCAGCTGCTGTGAGGCGAAAAGCCTTCCATCGTATCACCCGAATCATTTATGGGCTGATGGTTTCCTCGATAGCTTAGTTTAGGAACACTTCATATGCAAAAACCGAGCTGAGTAAGTCCACTAAGTTTTTCTACGTTAGATCAATTGAAGACTTGGTTGACTGAATTTTCTTATCGGAATTGGAGTTCAGACAGCTCGTTGAGGAGGTTGACTGAAGTTACGTTATCGAGGCCTTGTTCTGCTCGGAGTCCTCTTCATTGCCCGTATCGCCCGAGGCTGATCGATTTTGATGTTTTCTTCTCATTAGAAGCCGTTTCGTAGATCCACTCGAAGAAAACTCCTACCACTGAAGTACGAAATCTAGTCGCTGAAAAACCTGGGTCTACGAGCCACACGGCGGGGAGCATCGCGTCGAGCACAGTATTGACAGCCGACATCGAAGGCCATCGTGTATTCTCGCTGTTCCCAACCAATGAACAAAGAAACTGTTGAATGTCATTGTCCACCCTTCTAGCTAGGACACAAGAATTTCGCTAATTAAGCGAGCCCTAATTCTGCTGGGCAGCAAAGAGTTCGATGTTTTTCAGCAGCCCTTTCAACACTCCGTATGGGACATTCCATACGATGAATAAATTTCTAGAATTTCAATTAGTGTTGACACTCTAGCATCTTCACGCTCAACACTTATCGTTCTTGTAAGCCTTCATATGTCCTGGAGAAACACTGTGTTTATACCCAATTGTCCCAAGCCCAACACTGACTAAGATTGATTGTCGTAGCTCGTAACACCTTGCCTCGATTTGGATCTGTAAGATATATTGCAGCATATTTTCCCCTCTCGCCTTCCTCCTCCTCTTCCTTATCATACAACCGACCCCACCAAATTATCGACTCCCTCCATCACGACACACAAAGACTCGATACACTACACATCCCCCAGGAACACTGCAAATTATCCGGAACACAGTAGCAGGTCTAGGCATGGAGGCTCAAGACGTTGAGAATCCGTATGATGAGGATGCTTTTCTGGTTTGTCCTGCGACCCAATACTTCGAAGATGCATACAATGCTATGATTTTCAGCAGCTCTAATGACATGCAGGGCAATGAAATCAACGATGACGGTGTTCCTCTACCCGCCGAACCGTTGAGCGTAGACAATCCAGTCAACGAAGTGGGCTCACCAGGGATGAATTATCGCGAAGTCGATCGTCAGAATGAAGCCGTCGAGCAGCAACGGGCCGATGCGGGACTGTCTCAGGCTCCTTTATCCCAGTCAGCAGAAGACGCGGCAGCTGGTCAGAGCCCCATCTTCATATCAAAGTCGAGCTGTATGCCTAGAAAACTCGCTGACATTCCTGAGTATCGAGAAGACCCTACGGCACAAGTTCCGTCGATGCCAAGTACGAAACGCTGGTTTTCGGACTGCAAGAAAAAGGGCGAGGTGCGATTCCTACCCATTGGAATGGATTACCGAGAGAATGCTGGGGAGAAGTGGGTACCTGCTGTGTATCACTACCAACTGAGGGAACAGTACATCTTGTCGTCGATTCCAAGCGGCGAGGGGTACGACTTCCCAGACCCACGAGGGCGGGATACTCTCGATATTACAAGCTACCATTCCGATTACAAGGACTGGGGTCCAAATTGGCCAAACCGTCCTCGAATCTTACAACGGTTCGCTCGGGACGGCTATTCTGTTCCATACTACGACCCTGGAGTTTTGACAGACCGCGGGCGTGTGGTGATAGACCAGGAGAATCACCCAGTCAAAGCCTTTCGAGAACTTCCACTTTGTATTTCTTCTAAAGTTCCTGGATACAAAATGGAAGCATGGCGGAGGCTTAATCCGAATATTACCATCCCTGACTGCATGGCTCGGATGCCCAAGACGGACAGACCACACCTTACCGATAGGAACAAGTTGTCCATGCGAATGACGCGGTTTCGTCTTAGAGCAGCTTGTATTTCCTGGATCGAACGAGAAGGATGTCTAGCTATCAAGGAATACATGAGCAAGCTCATTGGCCCCGCCTGCGTTGCCGCAAATTCAACAGCGGGTTTCGGAAGAGACCTCACAGACGCAGAGGTCGCGGAAGTCGTGGTAGTCAATAAAGGGCAACATCCAGAACGTCGTCGTTGGAGAACCAAGCTTGAGGATATAGGGCAACAGACTGGATCAAAACAACACCCAGTGGTCCTAGGATCAGATGACGACGGCGAAGAAGAAGTCAGTATGCATGAGGAGGATGAGTACACCCAGGCACCAGTAAAACAAGAGGCGGCCATGACGGCCCCATCTGCACATTCAGGTGTTCACTTGACTGAAGCCTCCCAAATGAACGGAAGTTTGTCTGAGGCCATGCCTCAGCACCAGCGACTACACGACCCTAGCCGACGGATGAGCGCAACGCCACAGAGCTCTGCTCGCCCTATTGCTCGTAGCTTCGTCGGACCACCAACCAACGAAATCCCTCAAGTATCACGGCTATGCGAATACCGAAGATACGGTGCCGCGGCGGCAAACGTTTTTCGAAACGATCCTCGCTACGTGGCGCCTCGCAACGAGGCCGAAGCCGCGAGTATACAGCAAGCTTTGCGATTCACTCGAGATGACTTCATATTGCATTACTTTGAGGAGGCACCTCTCACAGATAACCGTCAGTGCTATGCATCGCAATGGCAAGACCTTCGAATCGCCTTCTGGAATCGTTGGTGTTTCCCTGGCGAACCACCACTGCTATTTAGCATAAGTAATTGGGGCGACACTGTCATGGAATGGCGCCCTCCTGTGCGAAATGGGGGCCAGCAAAACCCCTTTCACTGAGGTGGGTGATATCTCCGAAGGGTTACGTCTGACGCATTCATACGCTTGAACACACAATTTTCGCTCGCTTCCGATCTGGTTCCGTAGGGATGAAGATTGGATTGGATGGCGGATAGAAGCGCACTATTTCATGATTGAAAATTTGGCATGCTCTGGGACCATAGAGTCGTTCCAGGCGTTAGAGTCTGGCTCTAGATTAGAGAATTAATACATTCATTTCCACTCCATGCCTAGTACAAACAGAAGCCTTCATAACACTAATACCAATTTTCTTTACACTCTTAGCAGTTGTCTTTGGATAATTAGAACATGTAGAAACTCCCATATAAGGCATTATTAATTGAATGCAAACTGACTGTGGCTTGCGTACATTTTCTAATTCTTCTTCTCGGCGTTTCGTAGAGCTTCTTGATAATTTCATTTTTCCATTTGAGGTCTTAGCACAGTAGACCATACTTCTAAGTGAGAAAGAAATCCCACTTGCTTGGATCAATATGATGGACCTGTTAGTTTTGTTCGATCCTCTTGAATCCTGACCGGTCTTTGCTTATTCCAGGTACTACAATTTCAGGTTCAATGAAGTAGCTCTTCCCCTTGTGGAATGAAAGATGCCTGACTTGGTAAGCAGCGACAACGGCGTTATTTCGAGAACTGCCCTTGACTTTGACTCTCGCATTCCCAGAATATCAGCATCACTGTAAGATATTCAGCATTGCTTTTGTTCAGCATCGAGATATTCCGAGACTGTTTACACCAGGATCCAGCACATGCCGGATACAATGCTATTGTCTCTGCAATTCATCCCGTGTTTCGTCCCACCTGGGCAACACATCTGTGGTTGTTCTGACAGAACAACCTTTGTAACACACCTCGATAGCCGGATGGACCTAACCTCTGTAACACTCTCCATCTTGAAAATTAGTCCAGCCCTACGACACAACGGTCTACCAAACCTAACAATGGCTCTAACACCTCAGCTTTCATGCTGGGTATAATTCCCTCAGAACCATTCCTCATTTTCCATCTCCGTTTGATCTTTACAACCCAATATCACGATAACATCCTGTATCAAGTTCATCATTCTCAGCACTCCCTCAGCGGTCGTATCGAGGGATTCCTTGACGGTGTCGTGTTACTTGGACTTGTTCGAATCGTTCATCAAAGCTCAACATCAACAAACAGCTACCTTTTGGCCCCGTTCCCCTGGATCGAGCCCGAGATTTACGTATCCGGGTATAGCTGGCAGTTCCTGCCATAGCTTTATGATATAGATCGATGTCATCCTCACAAACCATGGGAACGCCAGCAGCTGGCAAAGTAAGTTGAGCTTGCGAGGTGAAGAAGACATAGGTAGCGAAGAAACTGACCGTATGTATATAGAAATCTAAGAACCATGTGCCCCATCATTCAACCAGCAGTAAGCCACATAAGGAGAACCATACGGAGTCCCAGCGTACGCCTCCCTCCGGATATCAGCCTGCTGCTCCCATGAACCAGAGTGGGTACATACCAGTTGCGCCAGTCGAAGACATTACGGATGAGAGTAAGTCAAAACACCCACTACATCCCGAAGTTGTACTGACAGCATCCAGTGGGTAATGTGATTAGCGACGACCAATTCGTATCCCTACTTAGAAATTTTCAACGTGATTGTATGTACTCACAACTCTGGCGCCCGAGAGATACTGACGACTCATAGCTGGTTGTTCTTCCAATCTATGCTCTTATAATGCGCCTTTGGATTCCATCTCCCATCGATCGAGTCCTACACCTTTCGCACCATCTGGGTTAGTGCCTGGGTCTTCACACCCTCAAGATCATAGAGGGATTTCCCAAGCAGGCCAAGATGAAGCTAAGAACGATGAAATAATGTGCGCACCGATTATTGTGGACACGTATCCTTTAGATGTTGTGTATGATGACACATATAACATACCAACTCAGGAACGACATGGAGACAATGAAGTCGGTGCGCCTTACCGAGGAGTAGCAACGCGAGGACTCGCATCTGAAGCCTTGCCGGAGTTGCAGGAACCGCTTTACCAACCTCTCCCACAGTCTTTGTACGGAACTTCTCCAAGCTCTCAGCTACAGAGTCAAACACCACGCGGAAGGAACGATGGCAAATTTCAGAATTGTGGAACTCATCAACAACAACCGATCGTGCGTCAAAGTCAACCAGAAAATACAAATTATCCGCATTCAGATTGGGAGAACACTCGGGCGTACAATGCTTCACCTGGAGTAAGACGAGAACACGAAATTGGGACGACCCAATATCCAGGAGCGCTTGATCAGAGATACGTGCAACAAAGTGCGCAATATCTGCCATTGCAGAGTATCGAGTCAGACTCCGAGGACAGCTATGATGAGGCGGAATCAACGCCAGCATCACGTGAGGGCCAACAACCCTTACGGTCCATTCGGAAAACCCCTGGCGCAGCGGCCAAACGACAATCTGAGAATGCGCCAAGAGGCGATACACGTGAGGTTGATGGCGAATTGCAGTGCAATTACGAAGGCCAGTGGAGTAAGCTTCTAATTAGCTTTGTGATAACTAAGAGTTCTGACTAATGGTTTCTCAGAGTATGCTGTTCGTCTGGAAGAAATACGAAGTCGGATTAATGCGGAAGAGAAACGTAGAGGAACTTACGGTGAGCGTGTTCTTCTCGTAGTCCAAAGCTTGAGACTAACAAGAAAAAGATTATCCATGGGCGAAAGGCAAAGCAAAGAACGACGAGACCTCTTACCACCCTGCGTATAAGTCTTGGGGCTGGGAGAGGGATCAACGACCAGAGATCTTATTTCAGTTCGAGCGGAACAACCATCGAGCGCCAGCCTACTCTCCCAAGACGTGGATAGATAGAGGCCGAATTGTTCTAGACCCGGACGACAACCCGATCATGCTCTGGCGAGAGATCCCTTTGTTATGCAGCTCGAACATGAGTGGTGCAGAGCTGGAGGCTATCTCTAGGACTAACCCTGATATACCTCTCAGCGCCCTGCGAGCTCGAATGCCTGCACAGATCGTCAAGGGGCTGAAGTTTCGCCCCTTGTATGACCTGAATACACTGCGTATGAGGATGGGCCGCTTCCGAATGAAAGCTGGTTGCATTGCTTGGAACGAACGAGAGGGAAGTAAGCAGATTAAGTACGAGCTTGCTATGATTCTCGGACCTAGATGCATTGGCGAGAATTCCACCCGGTCTTTTGGAAGAGATCTCTCGACGTTAGAAGTAGATAGCCTTAAGGCTGTGAACAAGGGAACTGTTCCACAACGTTCGCGGAAGAAGCAGCCTGCTGGCACAGATGACGAGTCATCTTTTGAACCGACACCGAAGCGTCAAAGCACTATGCCAAGTCCATTCTCTCAGGAGCATCCAGCGAGCCCGGCTCAAGCAGTAAGGATCGGAGCAGCTTTTGCAGGACAAGGACGCGCTCGGCAGCTCAACAGCCTTGTACCATATCCTCATGAACAGAAACGTAGGCGGGAACGAGCAGATACGGAACAGTCGGAAGATGCTCGCGGCTCGCCACAAACCAGGAGACCAAGCACTGGACCTCATGGTAATTACGGATATCCTTACCAGCAGCAAAGCTACGGAAGCGTGGGATATCCTCCATATGGTCATCCTTCGGGCAACTTATCAAGCCGTAAGCGCGGACGGCAGTTGGATTCAGGCACCTCCGATAATGAAGCTGATCAAGAAGATTCAAGCCAACCCCTGAAGCGTCGTAGGCTAGATATAGTTCCTGCACGGCCAAAACGGGCAATGAGGTCTGCTGCAGTAGAGTCGAGGCGTCCGTCTCAGATGAGATATAATTTTGTCGCGTCCGTGGACCATGATTTAGGTGACGGAATCTACCACTTACCTGACGATACTTTTTACGAAGGAATGGCGCCCTTTGCGAATAGTGAGCGTCTCCAGGCTTTTTCAAGGCAAACACCTCAGACAGATGGGTTATCTGTAAGAGCAACTCTGAGCGGATTGGCCCAGCCACCAAGGAGCCATCAGACTATGGTTGAAGATCCAATGCCAGCCTTTAGAACAGGAACCAACCTCTCCAGAGGACCTTTGGGCAGCGATGTTTCACTTCTTCCGCCCTTGCAGAGGGATCCATATCTGTTCGACGAGGCCCTAGCCGATCATGTTACCCCATCTGCAGCTCAGCTACCTGCAAACATTTTCGCAAGACAAGCTCTTGACCCAGCCGGAAATCGTCAGGCGCAGAACTGGAAGGATTCAAACCTTGACTTCCGTTATGTGAACCCAAAATATGCCGCGGAAGAAGAGAGCATCCAGGAGGCCCTTTTGTTTACTCGCGATAGCTTCGAATTTCACTCTGGTGGAGACGCTCCGAATACTCCAAGAAACCAGTCATATGCAACCCAGCTTGGGTTGTTGCAGCGAGCTCTCACAGATATGTGGGACGTGGATGATCCACAGCCAGACCTCTTCTTCTTTGATTCCCCTTGGCAGTCCTTCCCCGATTGGGACGCCTTAAACTCCCAAATAAGTAGCCGAGGCTGTGTGTGAGTCAATCGTTGCACCAATGGAATAGTCAAGTATGGCTAGGTCTCTCATCTTGTATGAGAAGGATCTTGATTGTGGAAGCGAGTAGATTTGGCGAGAATCGGCGAGCGGGACAATGTCTGGTACTAGATGATCTTGAAGTGCTGAAATTTAGTTTGAGAAGCTTGTTCTAGTTACCTTTGTATTCAGCGTCGTGCCAAGCAATGTCTTTCTTCTTATAGATTCAGGTTCTGGCTTTGGTAGATTAGGCGCCAAGTGCAGATCTGGTCACCATTACCGGTAACGTGCTGGGTTCATTTTCGCTTGTTAGCTGAGAAATCTACAGAAAACTTTAGCTGAATTTTGAACACTTACCTTCAACTTTTATGACTCTCTGTGATACCTGTCATATATACTGATTTAGGCGTGCTTTGACCTTCGTGCCGGCACAAGGCCAAGCAAGCTGACAAATAACAACTTCATCCGAGGATAATGCGCTCCCCATGGTCCTTCTTCCCATCCATTGGATAGCACAAAGCTCGAAGCAAACATTCGAAGGAAGGATTGCGCAATTCACAATACGAGAACACCGATAGCTTACTTGGACGAACCAGCCTGGCGTAGTCTCATAGATGAATTCGATCTTTGAGAATCGACTCCTTGCGTAAGCGAAACTGGATATGATCCACCCAGCTAAACTAACTTGAATGCTCTTCTTGCTTTCCAGATAACGAAGTCGTCAACACATATCCTTTTTCAGACTGGGTCTGTATTCCGTTGCCAGCGCCGTTGACAGACCTTGCGTGGACCGTTCTTCTCAAACCTGAAGCAGGCCTTGAAGATTACTAGCAAAGACAATTCCAATCTACCATTGTTAGTTTATACTGACCAATTAATCCTGCCGTTTTCCTAGGGCCGTGCGGAATCGGGGGACATGTCTTTCAAGAGGACAGAACTTCCAAACACGTCTTGAAGTGAGACCACATCCTCCTGACTGTAGTACAAATGTAGGCTTAAAGGAATGCAAATAACAAAGAAGCTCTGCTGAGAGGTTTATAGTATCACGGTTTCATATAGCATGTTTCGCAATGATTCTGGGTAGAGAAAGCGTTCTTGTACCCTTTTCAAGACCGAGAAACACTGTGGTACCTGGCGGACTCACTCCTTGGCTGTGTAACGGGATCCAATTTCAACACAACTACAGCACAATATTAGTTGCATTTCAGACCGTAACACGCTCAAATACACCTGGGTCCTTGCCATTATTGAGAAAAGCAAGCAATCGAGTTACCAATTATCGAACGTTGCGATTTGGCCAGGATAAGCTTCCAGCAAGCGTGAGTCGTTACTATTCAACAGCCAGCTACTCATGGATTCAGTAAAGCCCAGGAATCATGCAGAGGCACTACCAAGAAAAAGCCGACATGTGGAGACTGGTGAATCTATATGCGAGTTCCAAAAAGATCAACCAGAAGGCTGTGGGTCACATCAAGGCAGAAACGATGGCCTAAATGGCATCCATCCACACTCTTGGGGTAGGTCTCCTGAAGTAGTTGCCAAAGGTTGCCCATCCGTTGTTCGCATGAGCAGTCTGAAATTTGGTAGCGATAGTACTAGTAAGCATCACCATACCTCTTGAAACGTATTTACTGATGAATGACGGCAATATATAGGCTGCAATTCGAAGATCAACACCCAGAATAGGGCAAGATGTGAGCCGAGCCGAAAGTGATTGATTTGCAAGACTGACTCAAAGCCTGTAGCTATATCAGTGGATGATGGAACCATGGCACAAGGACAAATCACGCCTGGGGTTGGCATTTCACCCGGTTCCAGTGCCAACAATGCCTTAAATTCGGACAGTACCATCCATGCCAAACTGAGACATGATGTCCAAGGAATAATGTGCATTCGAGGGATCAACATAGACTATATGGCTTCGAATCTCCCACAAGAGTGCAAGAATCCGAACGGGACCAAGCTCTCGAGTGCTCTCAGTTGCTACGAGATCGCGGCCGTGAAGTCAAAGGGTATGGGGAAATACTCTGAACATACCAGGATGAAACAAAAGCTGTTGAGAGATGTCCCAGTATTTCCTCAGCAAGTTTTTCAGAACGGAGTCGCTAAGATGGAGGCCGACATTACTCTCGACCAACGGATAAATAAAGATGGCAGTCAGGTAGAAATGAAAAAGAAACGCCAGAGAACTGTACAAGACAATGTTGGCGAAAAGATGAAGCACTACAAAGACAGCTTAAGCACTGAAATGTCTGAGAGTTGGTGGAAGAGAGCCAAGACTCACCAGACAGCTTTAGAGTACGCACAGAGCAGCGACGCTGGATTCACTGTATCTGAAGTAGGTATCAGAGGCGGTGGTAGGGAAGACCCTGCATTAGACGACGACATTAGCCCTAACGCAGACGAGGTACGAATACATCTTCAACTTTAAGCGAACATGCTGACTCGATAATATTAGGACAGCGAGATTTGGCGTGAGGTTTCCATTCTCCCTCCGCAAGATCACCCGAAGAGAAATCAAGAAGAACCGCCCTCGGTAGATGCTGCAGAGCTTGACAAGATCGGTTACATTGCGAGTTGTGATAAACGAGATCCAGAAGTAGTTCGCACCTTTCACAACTCCATGATGCAGAGCATTCCAGTTTCACTAGGTTGTACCGGCGATAACGCTCATAAAAGCATAGCCAACACTACGGTAGATGGCCGCATAGTGAAGCCTTCTAATTTGGATGAAGTTCGCTCCCTTCAAGAAGCTCTAGAACCATCGCGAGAGAACTTCAGCCAACTGGTTGGGCAAGCAGCATCTTCTTCAGGGCTTTGGGATAGCTATCTTGCTCAGTGGGCCCACCTACAGAGAATATTGACTGAAGTATGGGTGGCTACTGGGCGCCAAGGCTATCCTCCAAATTTGACGAAGCTGGAGCGCTGGGACGGGCAGATCCGGACTTGGCATATAAATCCAGTGTGGACCCCACAAATTTTAGAGCCACCGTACACACGTCCGTGGACAGGAAGCGGTTTCGAGCTGGCAAACCAGCAAATGCAGCTTGCACACGAGTTCCATGAAAACGCCACACGGGAACTTCGCGAGGCAAAAGAAGCAGAACATCGGAGGTCTGAAAATACCAGAGCAGCGGGTCCTTTGCAAGATAGTAAAGCCGTCGAGCCTGTTAGAGAAATTCTGGCGAGGATTGTTGCCAAAGACCCAGATGAGTTTGTATCGTGGCTCGCCACAAAGGGAAGAGAGCACTATATTCGGTCGTCGCAAACACATATTACTGTGTCCTGGCGGGATTATTGCGATTGGTACGCTCCATCTCGGTTTGAACTCGAGTCACATCCTCAGAACCTGCTAGAGCCTGGGTGTGTCACTAGGACGAACACGTTCCATGAGAGCTCCATAATTGAATCTAGTCAGGCAGCACTTCAAGCAGCGATCATAAAATTGAATGCAATCAAGAATCAAGATGTCTTCATGGGAGCAGACGACGGACGAATCCAGGAAGCCGATGCAGTCAAACAGCGTGTCCGAGGAAGAGCGCTTGATGGAAGAGTTGCGGCTTATCTAGCACTTTGGGACAGCATTGACCGGACAGAGGCATTCTAAATGGCTATTTCGAAAAGGCCGGGTCATAGGATAGATGAATCGAAAGCCCTGCTAGCCTTTCTCGAGCGCCTCACCGCGGAATCTCTCAACCTCGGGCTCCGAGAATATTCACAGAGCCAAGACAACCGGCCCCGTGTAGGACACTACAAGCAGGCTTGCAAGCCGGCTATAATTCTTCAACTATCTTTCATACTTGCGAATGTATCTTCATGTTGTCCGGGAAGGCTTTAGATTTCACTGCTCTCAATACTTTGAAAGCATAGCTACAACATAGCTGTTGCGGATGATGTACCATAAGCATAGCTACCATTCTTCAATGAATTTTCGTGTCACTTCTAGTGCTTGCAGTGACTCTAATATTGACGATCTTGGGATGAAGGTACCTAGAGAGACGTGAAAGCAGGCGTCGAAGAGACCCGCGTTAGGCGCGCGTCAATTTTCCTAGAGCCCTGGAACTCGGAAATCGTTAAAGCTAGTAGGAATTGCAGGTGGAATCAATATACTTGAGGCATGGAAGTCAAATTGTCCTCAAATCTCTTCCCCACCTCGACTTCATCTCTCCTGTTTCCAATTGAGTCGCATAACTTCTCCAGGACCCTCACTTCTCTAAAACGCTCTAACCTCTCTGTCACCAACCGCCTTGCTTCCATACATCATGACTCCATCATCGTGCAGCAAGTCGCGGAAAATTTTGACTTACCTCTCATCGCAAACGAACGCTGTGGAAGCTGGTATATACCGCCAGAGCTTAAGGCGGGCAGTGCGTATTTTAAGAGCACAGACGGTCACCAAGGGCAATGGAGCTTCAGCACTAGAAGGTTGAATCTGCACATACTGGGACTTATAGGGGAACATAACGGGTGCGCTTGGCATATCCATGCGGCCAATATCCGTGGCTACGGCATGCTGATTGGTATTGTCGACAGATTAGATGCATCATAGTCGATTCTACACGAAGGGGAAAGAGCATGCCTGATGCATTAACGAAGACCATTCCTATCTGGTGTGTTGTCATAAACAGGCTTCTTTTTGAGAATACGCCTACAGCTCATCAACTCTTTACACCTAAGAGTGTCGTTGGGCCATCAGAACATGCGCAAATTGAGGCAAGACTTGAAACACTTATTGAGGATGCGAAGGTGATTACGAATTTCGATATTTATCGCAATATCTTTTTAGCTAACTTATTAGTCTCTGCTTCTTAATACAGTTTCCCTACGTTCAATCCTAAAGAAACCCATTCGCCCGTTTTGGGTCACCCCAGAGACTTTATCATCGAAATCCCCCATCATATCCGCCAATTTCTATCCAATAATCTGCTGTACCGCATCTAGACGCGTGGAGGGCGGGGAAGCATCTGAAAATGGCTATATACAAGGCGCTGGTGACGATAATGAGGCTTGGTCTTGCGGACTTACGGCACAATTATTCTGGCAATACCGACAACGGCTGCTATCTGCAACGGAAGAGGGACTCCCCGAGCTCATTCGAAGCGTATTGAGTGTTGAAGGAGCTGAACCCAAGACCAATACAGCTGCGCTGGTGGTGCCTATAACACCCATTTATATCGGCAGACTGGACGTGGGGCCATCAGAAGGATTTGACGGTACCATCATCTGTAATGACCAAGATATTAGACCAAATTGCGAAGTTTTCGAAAAACCAGGGCGTGTGCTTCATCTACG
>JAABUL010004730.1_pt1 | contig 17808 bp, 6 predicted proteins | sample 5559151 | NCBI WGS metagenome assembly JAABUL01 (sample SAMN10711876, study PRJNA513368) | rock metagenome | isolation source: Antarctica rocks | place: Antarctica: Victoria Land, Pudding Butte sud | reverse complement strand
AACAAAAACTTAACTTAACAAGCTTAATAACAATTAAGTTGCTTAATAGTTATAAAATGCTTTAAATTGCAATAATTAATAATAATTTTAATAGATTGCTTAATAAATATATTAATATACTTTAAATATTACTTTTTAAAAGTGCGAACAATAATTAACAATTTTTTATTGTAGATTTCGTAATTGCACTTTATAAACAATATAATTTTAAATATATAAATTATTAAATAAAGCAATTTATTTAAATTTATTTACAAGAATATAATAATAATTACAAAGTTAAAGATATCGCTTTCGATTTAAATTTTTAAATTAAAATTAAAATAATATAAGATAAATTAATCGATAAAGATTTGCTTAAAAGCTTTAAACGCAAAATTTTTAAAATTGTTAAATTATTATAAAAAATTAAGATTCTTGTTTTTAAATTTACTAAACGCTAACAAAGATTTAACTAAATTCAAATAATTATAAATAAATTGTTAATAAAAATTAACAAAGTTTAAAAAGATTTGTACGTTGTATACGCAAATAAAAGCTTTTTACTTAAAAATGCATTTAATCTTCTTAGAGTTTATTCGAATTTTCTTAATAATAATAATTAAATCTAGATATTTAATTTGCTTAATAAAGAAGATATATTTATTAATATTTAAATAAAGATTTGCGTTATAAAGTTTAGCGAGAACTTTATTTATATAATTTTTATATTTTGTCTTAATATTATTGTAGATTAAAATATTATTTATATAAATAATGCAAAAATTGTTTAGATAAAAATTAAAAGTTTTATTAATAAAAAATTAGAACGTAATTAAAGTATTATACAACTTAAAAGATATTACGACATACTTAAACAAATTGTAACAAATAATAAAAACTATTTTGTATTTGTTATTAAAATATATTTGAATCTTGTTAAAAACAACAATAATATTAAATTTATTATAATACTTAATTTTGCATAATTGTTGCAAAATCTCTTAAATTAACAATAAAATATTGCGATTCTTAATTGTTAAAGCGTTAAAATCTTTATAGTTTACGCAAATGCGCAAATCTTTATTAAGCTTCTTAATTATAAGAGTAAAAGCAATATATTATAAGATATTATTGCAAATTTGATTTTTGCTTTTTATATTATTCAAGTAGACTTTAATAATTTTTTCTTTTTAATAAGAGATATTATAGATTTTCTTAATCGAAGAAGTTGCTTTTAGAATAAAATTAATAGCATAATTAATACTTTTATTTAATAACAACTTATTAGCTTCTTGTAAATTAAAAAACTTAACTTAATATTTAAATTTCAAATAAATTTGCTTCTTTAATTGCTTTAAATTTGTTACAATTATCGTATTTTCCTTCTAGACAGGATATTCTTTTCTTGCTTGGCAGGGTATTCCTTTCGTGCTTGGCAAGATATTTCTTGACACAATAGTATTTAGATCTAAAGGACTTTCCTCTTTCTAGCTAGCAATACAATTATAATTTCTATTATTAGTGTCCTCTTTTTAGTGCGTTTTCGCATTATTTGGTAGCTTTAAAGAACTAGTAGTTAATTTTCGTATTAATTGCAATTAGAGGAATTTCTTTATCTAAAAGAAAATTTCTTATTAGAAAGAAATATAAATATCTTGTCAATATTTTGAATAAGATTTGTCTTATATCTTTTATTATTTAGTCTTTTCTCTACAAAAGATATTTTTTGTACAATAAAAGATCTTTTATTAGATAGCAATTCTAGCATTATTATTAAAATTTACAAATAAAGTTATCGAACTTGTTTAAAAACTCAACAAATTTCTAGTAAAAATTAGCAAATTATTGTCGAAACAATCGAAGAAGTTCTTGTTTATTTTGTAGAGTATCTTGAACAACACTTTTAAGTTAGTAGCTTTTTATACAATAATTAAAACTAGTAAGCGTTTAAAGTTTGTTAAGTTGTTCTATTATTTATTAGATTAAATTGTAGATCGATCAATTTTTATAAAAGCAATAAAGACTTTTGTAATAAACATAGAAGTCTATTAACAAACTTCGATTTACTTCAATTTTTCTTCTTCTTTATAGACAAGAAAGTTAGAGAATTTATTTAAGAAAAAAAGCATTTTGCAAAGCTTAAAATCTTTAGCTTTATATATTGCAACACAATTTTAAGAAGTCGACAATACTTTTATATTAAAAAAAAATTAACGCTTGTTTGATTTTTTTATATTTATTTTATCGATCTTTTTTATTTTATTTATATAGAAGACTTTTTTTAATTTTTGAAACAAGTCTATATTTTCTTTTACGCAAACAACTTCTTAATTAAGTTTTTTCAAAGTTCGTATTATCGATGTTTTAAAAAAGAAAAGACAAGAAACAAGCAAAACGTTTAAGAACAATTAAGAAAAAGATATTTTATTTCTTCGAATAAATATATTACAAGCGATAACGTCAATAATAGCAAAAAACGAAGATCTATTAAACAATCTCGCTATATAAGAGCTTATTAATTAAGCGATAACTAAAATATTGGCAAACTACAATATTTAATTGAGCAAATTGTTTTTGTTTGTTGATCTTTTAAGTTTAATTGATTCTACTAATTAGCAAGACCTTTTAAAATAGTAAAGTTCTTCAAAATTATTCGAACTAGTTAATAATAATATCTTAGAAGACAACGTTATGTTTTAGATCTTTAATTTAAACTATTTTTATTTAGATCTTAAAAAATTCTATAACAAGAACAATATTGTTACTATCGAAAAGAAAATTATTTATTGAGAAATATATACTTTTTGTCGCAAAATAGGCAACTATATTACTATTGTTAAGAAAAAGAAGATTAGAAATTATATATCTATATACTTTTAAAATAATGTATTGTACTAGTAATTAAAGAATCTTACTTAAAATAAAAAAAATACAATAACAATTTTGTTTAATAGATTAGATTGTATTTTTTGTTATTTAAAGAAGCAATTTAAAATCTTTATGTTAACAATTTAAAATAAATTAAATTAAGAAATCTTTTTTGTAAAGAATTCGCAAAACAAAAAAGAGTTATACGCGTATATATAAAATATAAAATTGTACGCTATATAAGCAAATCTAAGTAAAAATCTAATCAAAATAACTTAAGTTTAAAATTACTTATTTTTAGAGTTTTAAATAATTATATTGTTGCTAATAGCGAATATTTTAATTTAGAAATTCGACAAACTAATAACGAATTAAAAAAAAATATAATAGCAAATCGTTTTATTCTAAAAAAAGAATAAGAAACAAAGTAAAAAAGAAAGTCGATCTTTAAATAGATCGAAGAATAGATTAAAAAATTATAAAGAATCTTATTATAATTGTTTGCAAATACAAACAAATAAAAGAACTTTTATAGATTGTTTTTTCTTCAATTGCTATTTAAAACAAAAACAAGAAAATTTTTGTTCAAATTATTAAAGATTTTACTTTTTTTTGTATTAGCAAAATTTCTTATTTTATTAATTAAGTTTTTTTTTGTTGCAACAAAACTTTCTCTATTAAGAAAAAAACTAGAATTTTTCTTCTATTAATAGCAAGATAGAAGCTTATACAAATTAGCAAAACACAAATATATTTAAATCGAATTTAGTTTAAACTTATCTAAATTAATTAAATGCTCAAAATATTTAAGATTAAAAGTTTGTCTTATCTTTAACAAAACAATTGCTAATAATTATTGTTAATAATATTAATTTCTACTAGAATAGATTATACAATCTAAATAGAGTTTCTATTGTAAAAAGAGAATACAATAGATTCTCGCTCTATTATAAAACAAATAGCGCAAATTTCTCTTTCTAGATCTTAGATTCGCAAATAATATATTAACAAATTTAATTATACTTCAATAATTAAAACAACAATTAGAATTAGCAAGTTAAAGAAAAAGCAAAAACATATTACAATTACGCATTAGCAAATAGCGAAATAGCGTATTTTTAAAATTGTAAAACTAATCTTTGTAACAAGATTTCCAATAAAAAGAAAAATAATAACAAAAAGAATAACAAAAATATTAATAGTTTCTTTATTAATATAACATACTATGTCTCTTTACAAAAAAACATTACTAAAAAATTAATTTGTTAACAATATTAAAATACTTTTAATTCTAGAAACAAGCTCTATATTTACGTGCAATTATACAAAAAAAAAATTAACAAAAGCGTTTAAAATTTATTTTTAATAATTTTCGATAATATTAGTTTTCGAAACTTGCTTTGTCAAATATAATTGCGCAAAAAATAATAGTCTTTTTAACAATATCTTTCAAAGAAGACGAAATAATATTTAGAGCGTAGTATTATATTATAGCAATAGTCAAATATAGCATTAGCAATCTATCAAGTCTCTTTTATATAGATTTTAGCTATAGTATGTTTATAATAGATTGCGCTTTTGTTAAAGCAAAGATATTTAATATAAAGATTAGAAAATGCCTTCTAATTTTATTAAGAGACATCAATATTGCAAAATATATTTCGAATAAATAATTCTTAGTAAACATCTATTTGAAGAATAAGAACAAAGACAACAATAAAGTAATTGCTTATATTTGTTACAAAGTTTATTTAATAAATAATCTTAAAACAAATTTTTTTATAGATATAAACATTCTAGAATTGAAACAAATAATTATAGATATATTAAATCGAAAACTAAGATTTGAATCTTATAAAAGAGTTGCAATATCTTGCAAAGTAAAAATTAAAAACAACGTTCGAATTTGTTAAACAATTTGCACAACAAAAAAAATATATTTACGAAATTAACAACAAAGATTGCTATAATACTAAAAGAAAAAAATAAATTTTTTAAATATAATTTTCTTTTCGAGTTTATAATATTAGAAACGTATATTTATTTTATAAATACGAATTTTTAATTTATTAATTTTTGCAACAATAAAGAAGTTTTACTAGAATTAAATAATTGTTGTTGTATAAAATATATCGTGAAATACAAAGATAAAAAATATTATATTGTAAAGAAAAAAAATTACTTTTTTGCGACAATTTTTCTCTTCGAAGATTATTTAATTTTGTCAAAGTTAAATCTTGCTAAAATACGTTTCTCTCAAAAGATTATTTTAAAGAAAATAGAAACTTAGTTAAAAAACAATATTATTATTTATAATTTATACAACAAAATTGCAAAATATATTAAGATTGTTAATCGTTATTTAAGAATTTAGAAAAATATTAACAATACAATAAATTTGTCTTTTAAAAAGTATATAGAGATCTCTATAGTAACTAATTGACAAATTATTGTTAACGCGAAATTAGCGCACAAAGTTTATTTATTAAATTAAGAATTAAAAATCTTAATTGATAAAAAGTTCGACAAAATATATACGTAAAAAAGATTAAAATAGTTTAGAAATTTTACGCTCTTTGAATTTTTTGTCTTTGTAATGTAAAAAATCGTATATATTAACTTAAACAAAAAGTTTATTTAGAAAGACAAAATAGTAATAGATATTTAAGATCTAAACGCTATTAATATTACAAATTTGTATTCTTTGCTATTGCAAAGAAATATAATAATCAAATTAAAAAATTGCTCTTATATTATTGTCGTAAACAACAATAGTTAATTTTATTAATTTCTAGTTAAAAAAAAGTATTAAGATCGTTTTATAATTATTTTTTACAAAAAAAAAGAGCAATCGAACGTTGCTCTTATAGACTTCAAAGAATCAATATTATATATTCAAAATAAAATAGACAAATTTCTTAGACTTTATCGCAATTTCTACAAGTATTATATCGACAATATTGTAATTTTTTTACGTAGTATTAACAAGCATTTAACACATCTTAAAATTATTTTTGCTTTGTTTTTTTAAATAAGAATCTCGTTAAAATCTAAGAAGTTATATATCGAATATTTATTTGTAATATTGCTAGAACAACGTGTCGACAATTTAGATTTTTAAATTTTCGCAAAAAAGCTTGTTGCATTAAAGAAACTTAGTTTCTTTAAAACTTTAAAAAACTTAAAGATTTATCTAAAAATAATATATTAATTTCGACTAAAAATTGTTTACTATACTTAGATAGCAAAAGTTTTGCAAAATCTTAAAACAACTTTGCTAAAGAAATCTTCAATTAAGAATAAAAAAATTTGGACACAATATTGTAAAAATATTAATATTAAGTTTATTAATATCGAACTTTAAAGCTTTGCTATACTTTAACAACAATTTATTAAAAAAAAAAAATTGCATTATTATAATTTTAAGCGATAAATATTTATAGATGTTAACAAATTTAAGAAATACAAATTTAGAATTTATATTTATTATATAAGAGAAAATACTATTATAAATTTCTTTTAGACAATTGATATTTAAACGATTTTATATCTTTTTAAGATACTAAACAACGTCGAAAAGAGATATTGATTAACAAAGCTAGAAGTTGTCGCTCTTGTATAGATATTAAAAAAAATTTGTTATATACTTAACTATATATTGAAAAAATTAATTGTAATTTTTATTAATTACTTTGCTATAATAGATATAGCAAAACAAATTAAATTGTTTTTCTCTTCTTTAAATTGTATAAATTTGCGTTTTATTTGTGTCTTTTAATATATTTTGTAGTTCTCGCTTAATATACGCTAGAAGACAAGAAAAATTAATATTGTCTTAAACATTCTTTTTAGATTGCTTAAAAATAATTATTCTAAAAATAATTTTAAGAGCGAAGAAATTCTTGACAAAATCGTCGCTTATTATATAACTTTAATTGAAATAACTTCAATTTTTAAAAAAGATTTGACAAAGATTTATAAAATTAATAAAAAGTAGTTTAAAATCTACAAAATGCTTCTTAGTTAACGCAAAAAAAATTATAATAATTAACGAAAAATTTAAAGCTATTCTATTAACTTAAGACAAATTTTGAAAAAACAAAAATTTGCTATTATTATTTTGGCAAAAGTTTTAACTTTAACAAAAACTTAAACTATAATTTCGATACTTAATACAAATTTAACAAAGTCGAAAATAATAAAACAACAATTTGTTATTATAATTTTAACAACTTCAACAATATTAAAGAATTTCGAGAAGATTGCTACTTTAAAAAAGCTAATAACATTAAAGAAATCAACTAAGTTAGAAGAAACTAAAATAAAAGACATTTAATTTATGCTAAGAAAAGAACTTATTTACTTTTAAGACAAAAAGAACGAACAATTAAAATTGTATATTTTTAAAATTATAGAAGCGAGAATTTTTAAGCTATTGTATAATGCATAAGCGCACAAAGAATTCTTACGCATCTATAATAAAATTATAGCTAGTTATTATATAAGAAATTTAATCAAGCAATTAAAAAGATATTTAAAATATTGTTTATTATATTAGCTTAACAATACAATTAGATATTGCTTATACAAATAGCTAAAGTCTATTATTATTAAGTTAAAGATATTTTATACTATTATTATCGATTTTATTCTTGCGCTTTTTAAGCTATCAAACAAGTACAATTCTTTTATATCGATAATAGACAAATTCTTTAAACGAATTACGACAATAACTAAGAAAACAACTTTCTTAATTAAGAAATAAACAATTAAGCTTATTGATATTTTCGCGAACTAAAACTTATCTTCAAGTATTATTTTTAATAGAAACAATAAATTCTTGTCTAGTTTATAAAGAGCAATATTCTATTTTTTGAAAATTAATCTACTTTATTCTATCGTCTATTATCTACAATTTAACAATTAATCGAAACAATTTAATCAAATTATAGAAATAGTTTTGCAATATTATTTTATCTTAAATTCTAAAATAAACTAAAAGCGTTTCGCGATTAAGCTTTAAGACATTCTTAACAATTTCAAAAATATCTTGACAAAAAAATTCTTAAACAAACTTATTTATAAGAAAGTTCTTTGTAAAGAATTGTCTATATTCCATTTCTATTAATAGAATATTAATTACGTTGCTAAGTAAGAAAGAAATTAAAACAAAGTCGCGACATTAATAGCTTTTGCAAGCGCAAAAATAAAGTTGCACTATAATAGTTATTATTAATTACTTGCTTTAAGAAAGAGAAATAAGATTTTTCTAAAATTATATTTAAAATACAAGATCTTAAAACTAAAGAATCTTAAATTCTTTAATTAAAGAGCAAAACTATTTAAGATTTTAGAAGTATACAATTATTTTGCTTTTAAATTGAAGTTACTTTTAAACTAAAAAATATATCTAATTGTTTCTATTGTTATATTAAAGTTTGTCTTAAAAGAGAGTAATTTATACGCAAAAAAAATCGATGCAAATGCGTCTTTAGTAAAAAAAAACAAAGATACAAATAATAACTATAAGATTTAATAATTACTAAATAAATATATAACATTACAAGAACGCGATACTTGTAGAAAAAAAATAGTTTAGTATTTTATTAAGTAGAAGAGCTAAAGTTCTATCTACAATATTTAATATAATAAGACAAATTTAATCAAAGCACAAGATTTTATTAACAATTATCTTAATATCTATAGTGCGCAATTTATTAAAAAGTATTAAGTTAAAAGAATCTAAAGAATATATTTAAATTAAAACAATAAATAGATTAGATTAAGTGTGCATTTGTTTGTTTACAAAACTAGCATTAAGAATATTTGATTTATTTCTCTTATTATTGTATTTCCTTTCTATTATAATATTTCTTTTAACAAAATTATTAAGAAAATGTCTTTTGTTGCATTTGATATAGCATTACATTATTTGTTAGAAAAAAAAATACAAGTTCGACAACTTACAAAGTAGATTACAACAATAAAAAAGAAGAAGCAAGCAAATAGACTCAAAAGACGTCTTTATAATTTAATATTGTGCGACAAGTATATTCTAATTTATGTTGAGACAATCTACGCAACAAAGCTTCGAAATCGCACAATTTTAAATTTAAATTTAGAAGACAATTCGCAAGATTTAATAACTATTAAAGCTATTACGTTTGCTACAAAACTAGAAATAGTATTAGAAGTTTTTTAATAATAGAATACTATATTAATAAGAGCTATTATAATCTATTATTTATCTTATTACGACAAAGACTTGCTAAAGAACAAATTACTTAATATAATTTATTAGCAATTCGACAAGATCTAAGAAATCTTTGTTAAAATAATAGAAAAAAAGACTTTACAAGTTCTAGATTTTTCGAATTTGATTTTATACTTAAGAAAGAAATTAATTGTTACTTTGATTCTTAATAAGTATAGATCTAGATTATTGTTATTAATAAAGAGAAAGTTTACTTAACAAAATTGTGCAATTATTAAGAATTGCTACTTGAAGACAATTATAAACAACTATTAATGCGTTTTTGACTTAATAGAACAAGACAAATATTTAAAGAATAGAATCAAAACTTTAAAAGAATTGCTTAAAATATACAAAGATGTTCGAAAAAAATTAATTTCTACATTGTTAATATTGTTTATTTATAATATAGTAACAATCGCAAAACTTCTATTCTTTTTAGTAGTTTACTTAAGAATCGAAATTACTATTTCGAACTTATTAATAATTGATTATCGAAACAAATCTACTAATTTTAAGTATCTTGTTCTTAAGACTTAAAGAAAATATTTAATATATTTTTATTTTTAGAGTTTAAGTTTATCTAAGATTTTTAATTAAAATAACAATCTTAAACATCTTGCTTAGTTGTTATTTTAAATATATTTTAAAAAAATAAAGATAGAATCTCTTAAGTAAGAACTTATTATCTTGCTAGAAATAAATGTAGTTGCGTTATTTAAGAGATACAAAGTTGCTTTAAAAGCTTTAGCAAAACTAGTATTTTAAGATTCTCTATTTTGTCGACTAATTATATATATATATAACACGAAACTAAGAAATTGTAGAATATTAAAAGTAAATAAGAACTTTTATCTATTAATAAAAGAAGTATTTGCAATTAATGTTTTTAAGCAACTTAATAAATACAATAATATTAAATTAGTCGCAATTCTACTTTTTCTTGCGCACTACAATATAGTAGTAACAAGAATTTGTCTATTAAAATTGTTGATAACACGCGCTCTTTTTAGCGCGTCTATCGAAAGCATTTTATTTATCAAACTTATTAGCAACTTAGTATTAATATTTAAAAGAACTTACAATCTTGCGTTTGCAATTTTTAACATTTCTCTATCTTTTCTTTACATTTGCATTATACTATTAGAATTTAATTTTACAATTTTAGATTCTAATCTTAAAAACTTCAATATTGACTTTAATCTCGCAATACTAGATATGTTAACTAACAATAAGTCGCGTTCTTCCTTTTATAATGTATTGATATCGATCAAGCTTAATTCTAATAATTCTTTTATCAAATATTTTTTAAAGAGTTGCGCAATTCTATTCAATTAATAGCTTTACAAGATTTGTAACATTAAAGCAACTACACAAAAACTATACTAGCAAAAAACATTTATTAACAAAGAGATAGTAAAGATTAATATATTAAGTAACAAAAAATTAATTATGCTTATAAACTTGTCAATTTAAAAGAATTATTACGTTGTAGCATACAAGAATATCTAGCTTATTAATAATCTTTAACGCATTAAAGATAAATATAGTATTTTTGTTAAAAAAAGAAATAAAATCGCTATTAATAAATCTACCAAATTAACATTTTTTTTTAAAGATCTTGTCTTAAGACAAGAATCTAATAACAATAAAGATAACATATTTTTTAAAAACAAATTTAACAAAAAAACAACAAAAAAGAAAACAAAAAAAAGAAAATTAAAAGATAACAAAGAATTCAAAAAAGCAACAAAGAATAAAACAAAAAACAATAAGCGCAAGAATCTCGATCTAAAGAAAAAAAACGTCAAGAAAATTAAGAAAATTAAAAAGAAAATTGTCTTAATTAAGTCGAATATTTCGATATTTTCTAAAGAGAATATTTTGACGCTTGCGCTTTTAATTTTAAAAGCGAATCGCATAATTGCAATTCTAGTTGACAACTATGTTAGTATACGCAAGAATTTGCTTCGTATACAATTACTAGCTAAGATAAGCATTATTACTAGATTCTTTAAGAAAGAAACAAGAAATACAAAGAAATTATAAAATGCAATCAAAAACTTTGTAAACGCATCAATATTAGCGCTTATTTATTACTATTTGTCGTTAACTTTTATCAATTTAACAAAGATAAAAAACTTAAATTTTACTATATTTACAAATTGATTGTTGTACGTTACAATTTATTAATACAAGACAAAATATAAGACTTTTCTAATAGTAAAATTATATATTATTGAGAAAGTTGTAAGCGAAGTCTCTTTTTAATCTTAACAAAAAAATATATTATTACGAATCTTTCAATCTTGCTCTAATTGTTTTAGAAATTCTTTTTCTCTTTCTTTAGTTGTTTCAATAATTTTGTAATATTAACACTATAGATAATCTTTTTTCTAAAGAAACGTTTCAAATCTTTTGATATCTTAACAAACTTTAATACTACAAGTAATCTTTTTTAAAATAAATATATTATTACAAATTTGTCAATCTTGCTCTAGTTGTTTTAGCTCTCTTTTTATTTTAATATTATAGAGAGCACTATAATGTTTCGATTATTTTACATTTTTAAAATTCAAGTTATCTTTTTCTTACTTAAACGTATTATTACGAATCTTTTGCCAATATTATAATATAGCAATTGTCAAAATTCTTTTTAATTTATCTTTTTAACAATAGAAATCTTATTCGTTTTACGTTTATTTTTTCATTTGTCGCTATTAAGAACAATAATATAGCAAAAAAATTAGAAAGAAATATTACAATTATTGTATTTTTCTTCTAGACAAGATATTCTTTCCTTGCTTGGCAAAATATTTCTTTCGTACTTAACAAAGTATTTCTTAACACAATAGTATTTAGATCTAGAGAACTTTTCTCTTCCTAGCTAGCAATACAATTATAATTCCCATTATTAGTATCCTCTTTTTAGTGCGTTTTCGCACCAAAATTAGAAAAATCTTGTTTAAACTTTGCGTAAAACTTATTATAATTATTAAAAATAATAACTACAATATTTATTGTAACATTGTTGTCTATAATATAAATTAAATATTTATTGTTTTTCTTTAATTAATTTAGCATAATAAAATGCTTAAATAGCATAACAACTATTTTGTAGTTTTCTTTGTTAACAAACTTTAAAAATGCAAAAATATTTATTTAATAAATATTAATTTTATTATGAAACTTTGAAGACAAACATTTTAATTGCTTACGTTAATTATTAAAAATCTTTAATAATTGTTAATTTAACAAATAATGTTTTATGCAATAATTAAAATTAAATTTAAGAAATTGTGTATTATTTTTAATTTGTACGTTATACTTTTTAATTTAAAATATGCTAAAAATAATTACAAATTGTTCTAATTTAATTATTGAATATTATAAAGTATTAATATATTTATTAAGATTAATAATAACTTAAACAATATAAATAATATTAGAGACAAATTTGTTATTAATTAAGCGCAATTTGATAAAATTTTAAAGCAATATAGTAAAAAGCTTATAAAGTTTAACAAACTTTTTATTTATAAAAACTTTATTAAAGACTTTAATATTAATAAGTAGCATTGTTTTAACATAATATTTATTAAAGAACAAATAAACTTAATTTGAACAAATTTTAATATAAAAATCTAGTTGTTAGTTGTTAAGCAACTTGTTATTAATAACGTTAAAACTAAACTTAATTTTAATAAACAAAATTTTATTTTATAAATTAAATATAACTTTAAGCTTTTTTATTGTTTTTTATATAAGTATTAATTTCTATTTTAGACTATAACTTTTGTTAAGAATATTTAGTTTTTTAATTTATTAAAGTTATTTAAATTGTTATTTAAAATATTAAAGAAAGTATTTTTTCTAAGTATTGCTAATTTGAAGTTGCTAATATTATAAATTTTAAGCTTAACAAAAGCTTTATTTTTAATTTTAATTAATTTGTTTTTGCAAAAAACGTTTTTATAATACAATTTATATTTTAACTTAAAATATTTTTAATAAAAATTAAAAAACTTAATTTTGTTTTTAAGAATTTAAAATTATACTTTTATATTTTGTTTTTAGTTGCAAATAAAAATACGTATATTAAAGTTATTAATATTGCAAGCATTTGTATTAATATATTTAAAAAGCTTAAAAATATTAATATCATTATTGCGTTTATTAATGTTATTAATAAATTATATATAAATAGAAGTTCAAATAATAATTAAATAAGATTTCTTTATTTGTTAAAGTTTTAAATCGATTTTACAAATTAATTTAATAAGTTAATTTAAAATAATATAATTTGTTAAAGTAATATAGCAACTTTAAAGTCTATAGCTTAAATCTTTGTTAAATTAATATATTTTATTAGTTTCTAATATAAAGACTTTAGCTATCGTAGATATAAAGCGATTAATATATTAATTAAAGATTTTAATATTTTTTATAATAAATTTTAACAATATAATTTTAACAAAGTTACGTTGTTTTTTATTTAAATTGTCTTATTAAGTACTTAAATCTTTAAGCAAATTATTTATTATTAAATAAGAATTAATAGATTTATTAGACAAACAATACTTAATTTCTTTAAAAATATTGTTAATAATTTTAATAACAACAAAACTAAGTTTGATTTTTTTGAAAATAAAATGTTAAAAAGTACTATTAAATTTAGAAACTAATACAATAATTTATTGTTTAAACTTTTTAAAATTTCTAATAAAAATAAAAAGATCAAAAAAGTATTTATTGTTTTTTATATTTTGTAACTTCGATTTAAGATTACAAATAAAATAAATATTGTTAAGTTAATCTTTTGTTTATAAATTAAATTTATAAAAGTAATTATATTTGCTATTGCTATTAGAGTTGTAAATTACGTAAATAAACTTAATAAATATAGTTTCTTTATTTCGAAAAAAAGAAAGCTTTTGTTTTAGTTAACATATAATAGCTTTAAACAAATCGTATTAAACTAAAGCATTGTTGCGCTTTTATTAAAGATAATACATTATTTTGTTGCAAATACTTATTGTTAACTTTATTTAATTTAAATAAATTTACAAAGAATCAATTTAAATTTTTAATTAATAAATAGAATTAAAAATAATCTTTTTATTAATTTGAAATTTGACAATAATAATATTATTTTTATAAAGTAGTTAAAACTATTTTTTTATATTATTTTTGATTGCTTTCTAGAGAAATTAAGATGTTTCTTATTAACTTTTGTTAAAATTGTTAAGTTAATTAACTAGAGTGCGATGTTAATTTAACTTATTTTTGTCTTCTTTCTTAGTATATTTGTTACGAAATTAGGCAAAATTATTATCTAATAATTAATATATCAACAATTAAATTAATGTATTTAACAAATTTATGTTGTTAAACAAATGTAATTTAGTTAGTTTGTCAATTATAATTTCGTAAAAATTGAATCGAACAAATAACAAAAATTCGAATATATTATGCTTAAATAAATTAAAGTGCTCTTTAAACTCTAAATTGTCTTTAAGATTATTTTAATTTAATAAAGAATTTACAAAATAATAATTATAACAAAAAACAATATTAATATTTAATTAATCTTTATTTATTAAAAGTTTTTTAAATAACTTGCGATTTTTGCTAAAGTTAAATTTAACTTTGCTCTTTAAAGCTAATTTTTTGTTAATTATATTATAAATATAAATAAAATACAAATAATATAAATATTTGTAAACAAGAATAAAAGTTCGAAATTAAATATATTTAAGATTATATAAATGTTAAAGAACTTATATTACTTGCAAAACAAAATTTTTAATATTAAAAATAAATATTGCTTAAATTGTTGTTTTATCGCGTAACAAATTTTTTAGCATACAAAGACAAAAATGTTGTTCGAAGATAACAACAAAATTGTATTGTAATTGTTGTTCTAACAAGTTTACTAATCTTATTTTAGCAAATTTACTAGTTTTATTCTAGTAAATTTATTAAGTTGTAGCTAGAACAATTTGTCGTTTATCTTTTTTAATAAAATTACTAGAGAGTTAACAAAATTAAACATTGTTAAGTTATACGTCGATTAAGAAATATTTATTGTCGCAATTTAATTACGCTTTGCAAAGCATCTATTTTAGTAACTTTATATTTAGAATTGCTTTAGTAACTCTATATTTAAAGTTGCTTTAATAACTTTATATTTGAAGTATATTTCAAAGAAAAAAAGTTAGCAAATATAAGTATCTTTAGAGTACGATTTGCAAAGTCGTGTCTAAAGAGATAGCTAATATTATGTTAGAATTAGAGCTTTGATAACTAGTATGTAGTTAATTAACAAGAATACTAGCTATACAAAACTAACTATATATAGAAAATGGATATAAGTACTATGAGTGTCAAAACGCTAGACGTTACTCGTAGTATATTCGAGGCTAGGGGGCGAAGACTTGGAGGGTAATCGAAGGGCGAAGCCTGCCTAGCCTGGAACCGTGACAGTATTTATTTTCAAGATTGTTTTTTAGCTTTGCAATTGCTTCAAAGAGGCATTCAATACGTCGATTGCTAGTTATTCGATAATCGTATTTTTCTTGTTTAGCAATGCGATTGCGATCGCATCTTATTTAATGCTTTATGCGAATATCTTGTTTCGAAATCTTGCTTCGACCTTGGACTATCGCATAGCTTTGCGTCGTTGCGTGCTTATTTAGATTTTAAACAAGTAGATTAATTAACGTTCTTTCGTGATAGACATTGAACGACGACAAGAGTTTCATAATTGTAGATAGACGATAATGTAGAAGGTGTAGAAGATGCAGAAGGTGCAGAAGATGCAAAAGGTGAAAAAGAATGGCGACGACGACGACGATGTAAACAACGCGTGAACCTTGGAAATTACTCGATTAGACTTAGTGCGAGGGGGTGATGTTCGAACAAAGTAGGGGTGATGTTCGAGAAAAGTAGGGTGGTGTTTGGCTAGTGGTTACCTTAAAATAAGATACTTCATCTTCTCAACCCGGATCCACGTTGGAACCAACAACCACGCATTCCGACGTGCTCATTCTCTGCGAGCTACTGCGCACGCAGAGCAGATAGCGGAGCAGGCGTACTCGGCATAGTCATACTTCGAGTTGCTAGAATATAAAGAGTCCATTGCTCAGTCGTTATGCCTCCGATTCATGTCTTATCCATCTTCAAAGTCCGCAATTTGACTGTAAACCTGTTCGATATAGGGATGGAGAATAGAGCTTGGAGTTGGCTGTGTGTGAAGAGGTCGGATAGGTTATCCGTGCTGAGGCTCTGAATGGCTTGAACTCCAGTCCCAGCGGGAGGTGACATGCACAATGCCGTCTCAACCGGACATACATCTTCACTCACAGGGTCAATGGTATGAGCTCGTACTAGTAACAGGTTGAATGCCCATCCTCGAGTATCGAGCTGCAGACAATGTGGGCGAAAGAGCTTTTCTCTTTTGGTGGATGGTCCTCCAATCACTTGAAAGTCCTCGCCCTTCATGGCTACGGTACATGCTAGATCTCAGTAGTAACACGGCCCTTGTCCGAAAATCTGCCCATACTTCTGACATCGTACAATTGAGTGATCAACTCAGGGCCGGTCATCAACGTTTCTACGCTTTGCCGTTAGGTACAACATGCCCTGATTATGCAATCAGCCTGTAAATGGTGAAGGAAAGCCAGTGGGAGCAAACACTTTCTGCATCGCCTTTGTTGTGAACGGTTACTGGCAGCATCGCCTGGCTTGGCCCCACATCAGCCTCCGCGATTCTTTACTTCAGAACAACTTCAGCCTCTACGATATCAACCTCCTTACTTACTGTATCAAGTTCACCTTCGGCTTCTACACCTCAACAGTAACCATGCTACCGACGGCTTGACCGAGCGCATATTGTTATACAAGAAGTTTGAGCTCTGTTACCCAGCTACTTCTAAGTACGTCTCCTTGACCTCACATTCTCTTCCTTCAACGCTCTTCCACCGCACGCTCACTCTCGTACCAATCGAAAATTTCACATCGATGTCGGCTATCCTTACTGATTGCAACATCTCCGCCAGGTACGCGTTGAGAAGCACGCTTTAGCGTCTGTTGTGCGAACTCGGCGACCCTTACTCTTCCTTTTGTTACCTTTCAGTAAGCGAAATTCGATCTAGACTTACTTGAGGCATCATTTCTAATGATTCAGAGACACAGGTAGAAAAGTTCAAGTCATACTCACAACCAGCCACTGGGACTTCATGATGTCCTTCGAAGGCTTTCGTGAATCCAACCGGGGTGGGCGTGGACGTGGTCAGAACATCAGCAGTGACCAAGGCGCTACTTCTCCTCAGCAGAAGAAGAGGACTGCATGGAATCCTGAGTATGATAAATTTGGCCAAGAAGCACAGAAACACAAGATCTTCGTGTAAGTGCTTTGCCCGTTCGAGCAGAGATACGAGCTGACGTACTACCCTACCTATTTAGGCAAGACGGACCAAGCGAACCCTCATCAGTCGTAACCAAGCAGGAGAACGACAATATCGCGTCGAGGAAGAACCCGACTTTAGCGGCCTTAAGTCTTGAAGATGACTCTGTCCTGGCTCTCCCGCTGCGACCAGGCTACGCTACGCATCCGAAGAGAGTCTTTCTTCGAGCAAACCATTTCCCTCTCCTCCTGAACCCGAACGTCAAGATCTATAAGTACGACGCAAGTGTATTCCCGG